>ERZ1031845.191-NODE-191-length-24514-cov-27.292408_pt1 | contig 24514 bp, 23 predicted proteins | sample MGYA00518169_ERZ1031845 | MGnify/ENA primary metagenome ERZ1031845 (study PRJEB33719, sample SAMN04261265) | wastewater metagenome | biome: rural village; feature: human; material: feces | host: Homo sapiens | place: El Salvador | collected 2014-01-14 ...
CGTTCAGAAGGCTGATCAGTCTTTTAGGATGATTGCCGAATATCTTCTTGAACGTGAGGTCTGCCTTAGGATCTAAGTACTTCATAACCATCTGTTTTAAAATCTACAGCGCAAAGTTACGACTTTATTTCCAAACCCGCAAGAGCTTTCTGGGAAAAGTTTCTGAAAAGTTAGAGATTGCTTTTTTCATGTGACAGGACAAGGATCCTATATCCCACCACGATGAAAGGTGGCGTATAGCCCCTTAAAACCATAGAAATGCATGCTTTTTTAGTAAAAATGCAGGCTTGTTGATAGAAATGTAAGTAAAAATGAGAAAAATGCAGCAAAAAGCAACAATTCTTGCAAAAATATGCTTGGTTTAACAGAAAAAGTCTTAACTTTGCAGCGGATTTGAGATAATATGCAGTTTTTTGCAGTTTCTCGCTTCCAAGTTCACACTTATAACAACTTTTAAATTAAAAAGATTCGATTATGAAAGTAGCAATTGTTGGTGCAAGTGGCGCAGTAGGTCAGGAATTCTTGCGCATCCTTGCAGAGAGAAATTTCCCAATGGATGATTTGGTGTTGTTTGGTTCTGAGCGTTCTGCTGGACGAAAATACAACTTCAAGGGAAAGGACTATGAGGTCAAACTTTTGCAGCATAACGATGACTTTAAAGATGTCGATATTGCTTTCACATCTGCTGGTGGCGGCACTTCTGAGGAGTTTGCCGAGACTATCACCAAGTATGGTGCCGTGATGATTGATAACTCTAGCGCATTCCGTATGTGCGACGACGTGCCTCTGGTTGTGCCTGAGGTAAATGCTGAGGATGCCCTGAACCGCCCTCGCAACATCATCGCCAACCCTAACTGTACCACCATCATGATGGTAGTAGTGTTGAAGCCTATCGATAACTTGAGCCATATCAAGAAGATTCATATCTCTTCTTATCAGAGTGCTTCAGGTGCTGGTGCTGCTGCCATGGCTGAACTTGAGCAGCAGTATAAGGATATCATCGAGACCGGTAAGACTGAGCATATCAATAAGTTCCCTCATCAGTTGGCATACAATGTCATTCCACAGATTGACAAGATGACTCCTAACGATTACACCAAGGAGGAGATGAAGATGTATAACGAGACCCGCAAGATTATGCACTCTGATGTTCGCACCAGTGCTACCTGCGTTCGCGTTTCTTCACTCCGTTCTCACTCAGAGAGTGTTTGGTTCGAGACAGAGAAGCCATTGGCAGTAGAGGACATCCGCAAGGCTTTGGAGGCTGCTCCAGGCGTAACTGTAAAGGATGATGCCCAGAACTACGTTTATCCAATGCCATTGGAGAGCGCCGGCAAGGACGATGTATATGTAGGTCGTATCCGCAAGGATTTGGCTGATGACAATGGTAACACATTGTGGTTGACTGGCGACCAGATTCGTAAGGGTGCTGCCCTGAACGCAGTTCAGATTGCTGAGTACTTGATTAAGGTGGGCAACGTAAAGTAATTACATGCTGGAAAGATTCAAACTTTTGCTCCAGGAGATGAACCGGAGCATTTATGAAAAAAATACTGAAATTTCGCTCTCGCTCCTTGCCGCTCTGGCAGGCGAGAGCGTTATTCTTTTAGGCCCTCCTGGAGTAGCGAAGAGTATGGTGGCCCGTCAGTTGAAGACTGCTTTCAGAGATGCTCATAGTTTTGAGTACCTGATGTCGCGTTTCTCTACTCCTGATGAAATCTTCGGTCCTGTGAGTATTCAGAAATTAAAGTCTTCTGATACTTATGAGCGTGCGGTGGATGGTTATCTGCCTACTGCTGATGTGGTCTTTCTGGATGAAATCTGGAAGGCGGGGCCTGCTATTCAGAATACGCTTCTCACGGTGATCAATGAAAAACTGTTCCGCAATGGTAATCGGGAGATGCACCTTCCGCTGAAACTTCTCGTGGCTGCCAGCAATGAGTTGCCGGCAAAGGGCGAGGGCTTGGAGGCTCTCTGGGACCGATTTGTCATTCGCATTGAGAGTCGTCCGATTAAGAAGGAATCGAATTTCAGGGCGATGCTCTTGGAGGTGAAGAGTGAAGAACGAAGAGTGAAGAATTCAAATGCTATTACTGCAGAAGAGTATGCGGAATGGTCGGAGAATATCAATAAGATAGGTGTAAAGGAGGAGGTGCTGGATGTCATTTCCGTCATTCGTAAATCCTTGAGAGCCGTGAATGTGGATGAGGCTGCTGAGCGCAGGAATATCTACGTGAGCGATCGTCGCTGGAAGAATATTGCCCGTCTGCTCCGTACTTCTGCTTTCATGCAGGACAGGGAAGAGGTTGATTGCTGCGACTTGCTTCCTATCTATCATTGTCTCTGGCAGGAACCGGAGGAAAGGGATGCCATCCGTACTATTGTGATCCGTGCTCTTTTTGCTCCTTTGGCAGAGAAACTGGTGGAGATGAAGAATGCGCTTGCTGAAGACATCAAGTATCATCGCATTCGTAAGAGCCCGGATGAGGGCAGAGATTATGAGGGAGAAATAGAAGCTCTCTCCGATGGTCTGAGTTCGCTGGAGAGACGTTTGGGTGAGAATCTCTTTGTTTCGTCTGATGATAAAAATGAAATCTCAGCTTATCTGAGAGACTTCTATAAGGAACTTGCCTTCACAAGACAGGACACGATGAAACTGTATGAGGATTAAGAAAAACGAGGATGTACCAAGGCGTTTGTTACTTGGCGCATCCTCGTTTGGATATAAAAATAATTTTTGATTCTTCTTGTACGGCTTTGTTAAAATCTTCTTTTTACTAGGTTTCTTTTGAATCCTAAAGGATGTGGTCTCACTTGCTCTAATGTCATAGATCATGGTACCTTCTGTTGTACCTTCATTGATATATGTAGAATGGTTAATATCAAAATTAACTTCTTCATATTTTTATTTTAAAGTTTATATGTCTTCTAAATCTCGATTCAGATGTTTCTCATAATTGATGGCATCGTAATAGTCAATGTGCAAGTTATAGTCAAAAGGATAGCTTAAAAATGTTTCATCCTTAGCGATAAAAAGGTCAATATTTCCTTTGAATCCATTTGATGATAAAGGCAGGCTTGTTAAGTCCATCTTTGGATTCAATAACTTTCCTTCGACAAGTATAGAAAATGATTCCTTTCCTGTTTGCTCACCATAATTGCTATATGTCATGCCATATTTTTGTAGCAACATGTTTTTTATATACTCATACTTTTGGTCGGCAATACTTTCTGATATCTTGGAAATGACAGACTTAACACGATAGACAACCTTAGTCTTTTCATCATAATAGACAAAAATAGTTACTTTATTTCCAATGAAATTTCCTTTGAAAGCACGACATCCCACTCCTAAAGAATTACTTGTCTGTTTATCAAGTGAACATCTTTTTGCCTGTAATTTGGTTTGGAACTGCGTGATAGTTCCTGTGATAGGAATCCCCATATAACTAAGATGCTCCGTGGTATTCTGTGCAATACCTACGATGGAGATAATGGCGAAAAGCCATAGCATAATGATTTTCTTCATTGTATATCAATTTTATTATTATAGTTCGTAATTTATTTGTTTAAAAGGAACTTATAGAAGTTATGATACTCGATGTTATGCCTGCAAAGATAGTGATTTTTTTGTGAAAGAGCAAATTTATAATGAATAATGTATCGCTCAATGGTTAAATGGATACGTATGCCTTGGAAATCTATAACTTCTTCAAAAGAAAAATTTACGGAGTTAGTTGCTCAGAATGTAGCGAAAAATAGAATGGTTAGTGGTGGATTTTTAGAAGGAAAGTTGTAATTCCCGTGGATTTTTAGTAACTTTGCAGAAAATATTCTGCATTCGATTTGCATTATCTTTGTATTAGATAAGCTGCATCTCTGCAAAACAATTTTAGAATTTAGGAAATATGAATCAAGAAAATCAAATATTATCTCCTGAACTGGAGGCTCGTGTGCATCAGGCAGTGGAGAATTTCATGCAGGGCTATGGTTGCTGCCAATCTGTGGTGGCTGCTTTTGCTGATCTGTATGGTCTCGATGAAACAATGGCTAAACGTATCGGTGCTGGCTTCGGCGGCGGAGTGGGTAGAATGCGCATGATGTGTGGCGCAGTATCAGGTATTGTCGTACTGGTGGGGCTGGACTGTGGTCAGACCGAAGGCGACGACCGGGAAGGTAAGTCTGCCTGCTACAAGGTGGTGCAGGATTTGTTAGCTAAGTCAAAGCAACAGAATGGCAGTATCATCTGTGCTGAAATCCTCGGTCTGAAAGGATATGAGAAGGCACAGTCCAGTTATGTGGCTTCAGCCCGTACGGCAGAATACTACAAATCTCGCCCTTGTGCTGCAAAGGTGGAGAGTGCTGCCCGCATCTTTGCTGAATATCTGATGGAAAAATGAAATATCAGACCAATAAGGACTTGGTTGAATCCCAGTTCTACCTGAAAATGCTGGATGATTTCTGCAAGTCGGGACAGGTGAAAATTCCTGATCCGGCAAGTACTGTCATGCCTTGGAATTTGAAGGAAGATCCGCTCAAGGATTATCTGATTCACCTCTTTACCTTGAAAGTTACTATTGCAGAGACAGGTGAAGAGGTGCAGAAATTCCAGCGCCAGGTGGTTAACAGCAGAATCAAGAGCAAGATTTTCTATGAGACTGTAGGAAAATTCATCGTGGAATGTGTTCACCACATGAGATTCCAGCGACAGAGAGCCTGGACGGAAAGTCATCGGGCTGATGATGTGCTCGACTGGACTCCCTTCCGTAGGATGAACGAAGAGGTTTGGAGACCCTTGCTTGACCAGATTGATGAGGAGCATCGGAATGATGGATTCGACAAAACTTTCTTCCTCCGGCTTTTCGGGGAGGAGTCTATTCAAGCTAATCATAATGGAGAAATTCATGATGGAGATACTGACAGGTTGCATTCCTCTATCGGCGCTTCCAAAGCTGAGAACTGGGAACGGCTGGTAAGGGATTGGAAGGCTTGTATAGAGCAGCAGGTGATTTCTAAATTGAAGGACTTCATAGCGCTCAGACAGACTCATTTCGAGTCTGGATTGGTCCGCATGATGGATCAAATAACCCGCAATATGAAGTTGAAGGGTATTTCTGAACAGCGGGCGGTTCAGGCATGGGAAATGATGAAGAACGCCTGGACAGAGACGGAATTTGAGCGTCGACTGAACGAGATGAAAATACAGGATCAATATCCTGAAATCAAGGAGATTGTAGCGAAGATGGGACGTGTGGCGGATGCCAATGGTAAGGACCGGCTGACCATCGCTTCGGGTGTCGATATGAAGATGGAACATTCCTCAGGAAGTGATATTGAGGGCATTACCGTGGGCGATGATCTCAACTCGCTTCTTCCGCTCGAACTTGCACAATACAGTGATGAGGACATGGAGGGACTCTTTATATATAAGTATCGCACGCGTAGGTTGCAGACTTTCCGCTACAAGAGTGAGATGGCTAAGCCTTCCCGCAAACTCGGTTTTACACATGCCTCCCGCAAGGGACCTATGATAGTCTGCCTCGATACTTCTGCGAGTATGTATGGCACTCCAGAAAGAATTTCTTCCACGCTCATTTCCCTGATAGAAGAAACGGCAGAAGAATTGGAGCGAGACTGTTTCCTGATAGATTTCTCGGTGAGTACACGTGCCATCGATCTCATGGCTAAGAGAAAGGTAGAACGGCTGAAGAAGATTGGAATCAATATTGTGGAAGGGACGGAAGATACGGCATCAGCCAGTCATCTCCCTTTTATCGGAGGAGGAACATCTGCGAAAAAAATGATGAGCCAGATGTTCGAGTTGCTCGATCATGATGGATTGCATTATGTGAATGCAGACGTACTTTGGATAACCGACTTCCTGATTCCGAATCCCTCGCAGGCTATGCTGTCGAGATTCAAGGAATACAAGGAGACGGGCACCCGGTTTTATGGCATCCGTATTGTCAGAAGCGACGATAAGGAGCCGAATGAATGGAAGGCTTACTTCAACCAGATTTATACCGTCAGATATCGTCCTTTGAGACGATACTGACGGTTGAAGTCTGTGGGCTTATTTCTTCTTGGTCAGCACATAGTGCTTGGCCATTGCGCCCTCCGGTTCTGTGCCGAGAGAATCGGTCATGATGAGGCTCTGGGCATCCTTTACCTTGTAGTATGACTTCTCGCCACTTGAAGGGCGGGTGATTTCTACTACGCCATTAGCCAGCATCTTGAAGATTCCGCTTGCTTCGTCGTGACCATCCTTACGCTCGATATAGTCGGCTGAGTACTGGTAAGTACTGTCGGCATTGAGTGTGAGCACGGTCTTGATACCTGGGCAATCGGCTGCAGGGAGTGTTCCTTCGTAAGTTCCTGCGATAGAATCGAGGACGAAGGCATTGGATTCGAGTGAATCCTTCTCTGTATAGCTGAGACTATCTTGGTCAGCTTCCTGATTGTTGGTCTTCTTGCTATTGCAAGAACCAACTGACAGAGCTGCTATGACAGCTGCTGTCAAAACTAATTTCTTCTTCATAATGAATTCCTTTACTGTTCTTACGGCAAATATACGCTTTTTCTTCACTATCTGCAAACTTTTGGCAAAGAATTTATGTAATATTTAACATTCGCCGTTCTATCAGTAAAAGTTGTTAAAGATACAATGTGGGGCTTAATCGTCGCCCCAAATTTGGTGGAGTCGCAAAATATCGTTAACTTTGCAATCGTAAAGAGAAATCTCGGGAAAGTTATCTTTACAATAGTAGATTTTTAAACAGTTTATAGAAGAAACATGAAATATATTATCTTTGACTTTGACGGTACGATCGGAGATTCTCAAAGTCTGATCGTCAAGACTTTGCAGGACACGATGAGGGCCAGGCATCTCGAAGTGAAATCGGATGAGGAATGTGCCAAGACTATCGGTTTACGACTGGATGAGGCTTTCGTCTCGCTCTTTGATATGAGTGATGAGGAAGGGATGGAGTGTGCTGCTACTTATCGCGAGATATTCCTGGAAAACAAGCAAACGATGATCGTAAAGCCGTTTCCTCATGTGATAGAAACGCTCAGGGAGTTGCATCATCGCGGATTTGTATTGGGAATGGCAAGCAGCAGAAACCATTGCTCGCTGGATGGATATGTGAAACAGATGCAGTTGGAGGATATTTTCTCCTCTATTGTGGCGGGTGATGATGTGGAGCATGTGAAGCCTGCACCCGATATGGTATTCAAGGCACTGGGAGAGATGAGAGGAATGAAAAATCCTGTAACTTCGCCTGATGACGTGAAGGATATGCTTGAAGAAACCTTAGTGGTTGGTGATATGAATTTCGATGTGGATATGGCGCATCATGCCGGTTGCAGGGCCTGTGCCGTAACTTATGGAAACGGAACCCGTGAGCAGCTTGCCGCTGCAGAATGGATCATTGATGATTTCGCCGAACTTCAGAAAATCCTAAAAGGATAAATGTTTCAGAAAACATAAAATGCTCAAGGAGTAAAAAGATAAAATCAAGAAGTAAAAGAATAAAACAGGAAATGAATGAAAGATTATTTTATCGCTTGTAGAATAAAAAAGCAGGTAAAATAATCTTTTATTCATTTTTTTTATTGTATCTTTGCAAGCGCAATTGGTTTGCTGCCACTTCCTGCCGCCGCAGGCATGGTTTGTGCGTAGTGATTAAAAGGGAATCGGGTGAGAAGCCCGGACAGTCCCGCTGCTGTAAGCGTCTTATTGCGGCAAGCACCATGGTCACTGACATTTTTTCGGGAAGACCGCTTGCCATGAGTTTGAGGATGCAAGTCAGAAGACCTGCCGTTGCCATAGTTTTCTGCTATGATTCTATCCTCCCCCGTGGGATGGGTTCGTGATGGAGACATAGATAATAATATAAAAAATAGAAAGAATGAAGGCATTGAGGATATTTTGTCTCGGTGGCTTGCTACTGTTGTATGCACAAGTGGGTATGGGGCAAGATACCATTCGTACCGAGCACTTGCAGGAAGTAAAAGTGAATGCTCGGCAGCACCGGATACTTACGAGCACATCGCCTCTCCAGCTTTTGGACAAGGGGGATATGTTAAGGCTTGGCGTTACGGATATGGCCGACGCTTTGCACCGCATGCCAGGCATCAATCTGCGCGACTATGGTGGGGCAGGAGGAATGAAGACGGTAGCTGTGCGTGGATTCGGAGCGGGACATACGGGAGTGAGTTACGATGGTGTGCTGCTCAGCGAATGTCAGGGCGGCGAAATTGATGTGTCCCGTTATTCGCTCGACCAAGTGCAGACTTTGCGACTCACCATTGGCGACAACGACGACATCTTCATCTCGGCCCGGCAAGCCTCGGTGGCAGCTTTGCTTGCCATCGAGACTATGAGCGAGATTCCCATCGACAAGCAGCCTCACCTCTCTACTCAGTTGCAGGTGGGGTCCTTCGGATATGTCTCGCCTTATCTGCGCTATGTGCAGAGGTTGTCAGATAGGTTCACCCTCCAGGCGATGGGTGAGTACACCTATGCCGAAAACGACTATCCTTTCCTCTTGCGCAACGGTAAATATACTACCCATGAGCGAAGAACCAACAGCCGGATGAACTCGGGGCATGGCGAACTGAATATGCACTGGATGATGGGCAGACGAGCCGATGGCATGAGCCGGAGCCAATTGTGGGCAAAGCTCTACTATTATGACAACGACCGGCAGTTGCCTGGCATCGTGAGATATTACACCGATGTAACTGCCGAGCAGTTGCACGACCGCAACGCCTTTGCTCAGGCGAGGTGGCAAGCCAGAAGTCTTGATGACCATTGGATGCTGAAGGTGCAAGCCAAGATGAACTGGGCGAGCTCTGCCTATCAGGACACGCTCGTGGCAAATCGGCGCAATGATGCTACCTACTGGCAGAGGGAATATTATACTTCGGCAGCACTGATGTGGATGCCGGATGATGGCTGGGCGCTGGATTACTCTGCCGACTGGATGATGAACTCGCTCAACAGCACCCTCGCCACCGACCTGCGACCTCATCGACATGGCATCCTGCAGTCGCTCTCCGTCCGATATGCGAAGGGAAGATGGGTAGCTCTTGCCAGAATGCTGGCTTCGGTTTACCTCAACAGCGTGGGGCGCAAGATAGAGACTCAGCAAGGCAGCGCCAATCCTACCAAAGCAGGACAGGCTGCCAAGGATGCACGCCGGCTTTCGCCATCGCTTTCGCTTTCTTATCGGCTCCTGGGGAATGGTACTGCCAGCGATGAGCTTTATCTCAGGGCTTCGTACAAGGACATCTTCCGGGTTCCTACTTTCAACGAGAACTATTTCTTCCATTATGGAAGTTCTGATCTGAAGCCTGAGAAAACCCGACAGTTGAATATCGGGCTTACGTGGAAAAAAACTTCTTCAGGAGATGGGGGAAACGGCGAATCCCTACGTTATAAGGGATGGAATATTCAAGCAACGCTGGACGGCTATTGCAATCGGGTGACCGACAAGATTGTGGGCGTTCCTTACAATATGTTCGTTTGGCGTACCGTAAACCTGGCACGGGTTGATGTCGTTGGCGTGGATGCTTCTTTGCGTGGCACCTGGCAGATGGCTCCGGGGCAGCAACTCTCGCTGCAAGGGTCGTATAGCTACCAGCACGTGGTGAATCATACCGACCGCTCGTCCAGATATTATGGCAATCAGGTAGCCTATATCCCTCTGCACTCGGGCAGTATTGCCTTGGGGTGGGAGAATCCCTGGGTGAATGTCTCGCTCCATGGACAGGGAATGAGCAAGCGATGGGCCAACAACGAGCACTATGACGGCACCGAAGTGGATGGTTACTGGGACATGGGACTGACGCTCTATCGTCAGCTGGACGGACTGAGTCTTTTGGGGAAATCCCTGAGAGGTGTGAAGGTCAGGATGGATGTGAAGAACCTGCTGTCGGAGCAGTATGAACTCGTAGGGCATTATCCGATGCCTCGCCGCAGCTGGATGTTAAGCATCGGGTATAACTTCTAGATAGTAACAAATTAAATTCAAATATAAACAGAAAAAAAATGAAAAAGTATTTATTAGGTTTGGCGGTGCTCTTGATGGGCACTGCAGTGATGACATCATGTAGCGACGACAATGATGGTCCTGAGACTTATCTCCAGGTGTATAGTACGGGCGCTTATGTCGTGAATTCAGGTAACATGTATAACAAAATTGAGAGCTCTCTCACAGCTATCGACTATGCTTCAAGCACAGCTACACAGAATGTATTCAAGGCTGCTAACGGTCGTTCGCTCGGTAATACAGCCAATGACGGCATCGTATATGGCAACAAGATTTATCTTGCCGTAGATCAGAGCAACACCATCGAGGTAATCGACAAGAAAACCAAGCAGAGTATCAAGCAAATCAAAACCACAGAGTTGCTGGGCAATGTCGAGGGTACTGAGCCTCGCCATATCATCGCTGGTGACGGCAAGGTATATTTCACTACATACGGTGGCTATGTAGCAGCCGTGGACACCACAAGCTTTGCTCTTCAAAAGAAGTGGCAGGTGGGCAGCTATCCTGAGGGCTTGGTCATCGGTAATGGCAATCTCTACGTTGCCAACAGCAACTATGGTGCTGGTGGTGGAAACATCTCTTGCATCAATCTTTACAACGACAATGTAGAGACAAAGAATATCGAGGGTGTGAACAATCCTACCAGCATCTATTATGCTTCGGGGCGTGTCTATGTCATCGACAACCCTGTGTATGGACCTGCTCCTGACTATGCGACCACTGGCGAGAATGCCCTCCGTGTGGTACTCTTCGACAAGGGCAAGTCACAGAAGGTGGCAGATGGCAACTATGCTGTATGCGTAACCCCTGGTGCTATAACACGTACGCAGGTGGTTCGTCCTTATTTCTTTGTGCTCAATGCACCTTTTGGAGGCACTCCTAGTGTGAGTGTGCTTGCAGCAGGAAGTACACAACCACAGGCGATGACGCTCTCTGAGATGCCTGTGAGCCCATGCGGCATTTTCGCCGATCCATTGAACGGTCATATCTTCGTGCTCTCTTATAAAATGGGCGATAATGGCTATGCCGACTATAATGGCAATGGCTACGTAGTGGAGTATGACAGCGCTGGTCAGAAGCAGCATGAGTATGAGACAGGCGTAGGTTCTTGCGCTATGTTCTTTGACTCTGCCTACAAGACAGCATACGCAGAATAAGATGTCGTGAGACAGATGATTATATAACTCATCCAATCCATGGGGAAGTGTCGTTTCGGCGCTTCCCTTTTTTGTGTGTGTCGGGCATGCTGTTTTGTTGTGTGTCATCAGTGTTTGCTGATGATTGTGGTTTGATAACCCAGCAGATAACGATTAATGTTCCTAAGGCAGGAACGCTGAGTAGTTTGGGATAATTATACTCTTTGAAACCAAAAAGAGGGTGCGTCTTGTACTTATGACACACCCTCTTTTCTGTTTTTTGTTTCCGAAACGATTATTCTTTTCGTTTCCGAGTTCTTGTTTTTTCCGAATCTTTATTCCTCCATCAACTTGCGGTAGCGACCCTTCTTGATTTCTGTATCGCCCAGGCGGCGCGCCTTGTTGATTTCATACTCAGAATAGCTGCCCTCGAAGAAGAAGACCTCACCATTGCCCTCGAAGGCAAGAATGTGGGTACAGATTCGGTCGAGGAACCAGCGGTCGTGGCTGATAACCACCGCACAACCGGCAAATGCCTCCAAACCTTCCTCCAAGGCACGCAGCGTGTTCACGTCGATATCGTTGGTTGGCTCATCGAGGAGCAAAACATTACCCTCCTGCTTCAATGCCAAGGCCAACTGCAGACGGTTACGCTCACCACCCGAGAGAACACTGCAGAGCTTGCTCTGGTCGGTGCCCGAGAAGTTGAAACGGCTGATGTAAGCACGTGCATTCACATCTCTGCCACCCAGACGCAAGGTCTCGTTGCCCTGAGAAATCACCTCGTAAACAGTCTTCTGAGGGTCGATGTCCTTGTGCTGCTGGTCAACATAAGCCAGCTTCACGGTCTCACCTACCTCGAATGTACCGCCATCAGCCTGCTCCAAGCCCATGATGAGGCGGAAGAGGGTAGTCTTGCCGGCTCCGTTAGGACCGATAACACCTACGATGCCGTTAGGAGGAAGCATGAAGTTGAGGTCGTTGAAGAGAACCTTTTCGCCGAACGCCTTCTTTACATGCTGAGCCTCGATCACCTTGTTACCCAGACGAGGACCGTTAGGGATGAAGATTTCCAGCTTCTCCTCGCGCTCCTTCTGCTCCTGGTTGAGCATCTGCTCGTAAGAGTTCAGACGAGCCTTACCCTTAGCCTGACGGGCCTTAGGCGCCATGCGAACCCATTCCAACTCGCGCTCCAATGTCTTGCGGCGCTTAGAGGCAGTCTTCTCCTCCTGAATCATTCGCTTGGTCTTCTGGTCGAGCCATGAAGAGTAGTTGCCCTTCCATGGAATACCCTCGCCACGGTCCAACTCCAGAATCCACTCGCTCACGTCGTCGAGGAAGTAGCGGTCGTGGGTTACGGCGATGACGGTTCCCTCATACTGCTGCAGGTGCTGCTCCAGCCAGTCGATGCTCTCAGCATCCAGGTGGTTGGTAGGCTCATCGAGCAGGAGTACATCCGGCTTCTGCAGGAGCAGGCGGCAGAGAGCCACGCGGCGGCGTTCACCACCCGAGAGATTGGTTACAGGCCAATCGCCAGGAGGACAGTGCAGGGCAGCCATCGCACGCTCCAGCTTGGAGTCGATGTTCCAGGCATCGGTAGCATCAATGATATCCTGCACCTCAGCCTGACGCTGCATCAGCTTGTCCATCTTATCAGGGTCTCCGTAATATTCTTCGAGACCGAACTTATTGTTGATGTCCTCGTATTCTGCGAGTGCATCATAGATTTTCTGCACACCCTCCATCACGTTTTCCTTCACGGTCTTGTTCTCGTCGAGCGGAGGATCCTGAGGCAAGTAGCCCACAGAGTAGCCTGGGCTCCAAACCACCTCACCCTGGGTAGGTTGCTCAAGTCCTGCGATGATTTTCATCAACGTAGATTTACCGGCACCGTTCAAACCGATGATACCGATTTTTGCTCCGTAGAAGAACGATAGGTAGATGTTCTTCAGAATCTGTTTCTGGTTTTGTGGGATAATCTTAGATACGCCCACCATTGAGAAGATGATCTTCTTGTCGTCAACTGTTGCCATATAATAATTAAAAAAATGTGTTATGCCAATCGGATGCTCATCGGGCTCACGGTGATGAGTCGCTTCTTGTAGAGATCTCCGATGGCACGCTTAAATACTTTCTTGCTTACGTGGAATCGCTCGTAGATATCGTCTGCCTCGCTCTTGTCGCCCAGATTGCATTCCCCGTCATTGTCGAGCAGGTACTGGTAGAGGGTTTCTGCGAAATCGGCAGTCTGTTCCATGCCAGTCTTCTGCAGGGTGACGTCTATCTTTCCGTCTGGGCGTACTCGTCCGATGTAGCCCTTCAGTTTGTCGCCTGTATGGATATACTGGAATATCTGGCTCTTGTAGAGCAGACCGGAGTACTGGTTATCGATGATGACCTTGAATCCGAGGTCGGTTTTCTGCCAGATGAGCAGATCCACTTCCTCTCCGTGCTTGTAGTGAGGATGGTCTTCCTTCAGGTATCTTTCCACCTTGGCTGAGGCTACGATGCGGTAACTCTCCTCATCAATATGGATATGAACGATGTAGGAATTGCCCAATGCCATGCGCTTCTTCTGTTCACGGAATGGGCAGAAGATATCTTTCATCAGTCCCCAACCGAGGAAAGCACCATATTCGTTGACCCATTTCACTTCGAGATAGGCGAAGTCGCCCACTTTGGCAAGAGGGGTTTCGGTGGTGGCGATAATACGCTCTTCCTGGTCGAGATAGATGAAAACGTCAATCTCGTCGCCAATGGAAAGTCCCTCCGGTACGTAGCGGGTAGGAAGGAGGATTTCTCCCTCATCGCCTCCGTCGAGGTACATGCCGAAATCTACTTTCTTTACAACTCTGAGGCGGTTGTAATCGCCGAGCTTTATCTTGTTTGCCATGTTTTCTTATTTACTCCTTTTCTTGGATTCTTATTCCTTCTTGTAAATTCTGATCTTCTTTCTACGAATGCGAATTCTATGATCTTAGATTACATCCTCCTGTTCACTCTTTTTCTGAACAATATCTTCCTGGACTTTTTCTTCCTGAATGTCCTTTGCAGGAGTCTCGTCTTCAGCAGAATTAGCCTCTACGGTTTTCTCGATCATTCCGTCTTTCAGGTGAATGGTGCGGTCGGTGATGGCAGCAAGCCCCTCATCGTGGGTTACGATAACGAAGGTCTGTCCGAACTTGTCACGCAGATCGAAGAACAGTTGGTGCAGTTCTGCCTTGTTTTTGGTATCGAGGCTTCCTGATGGTTCATCGGCCAGGATGACGGCAGGATTGTTGATCAATGCCCTGGCCACAGCCACACGCTGTTTCTCGCCACCGGAGAGTTCGGCAGGCTTGTGGTTGGCTCTATCGCTCAGCCCCATGAACGCCAGCAGTTCCTCAGCGCGTTCCTTCGCCTGTTTGCGACTCTTGCCGGCAATGAAGGCAGGAATCATGATGTTCTCCAGTGCGGTGAACTCAGGCAGAAGCTGGTGAAACTGGAACACGAAGCCCAGATGCTGGTTGCGGAAATCGCTCAGTTTCTTGGTGGAGAGCCTGCTCACATCAATGCCATCGATGATGATATTTCCTGCGTCAGGCTTATCGAGGGTTCCGATGATCTGGAGCAGCGTGGTTTTGCCGGCTCCGCTGGGACCGACAATGCTTACCACCTCGCCCTTGTCGATGTGCAGGTCGATGCCCTTAAGTACCTGCAGCGAGCCGAAGCTTTTGGTTATGCCTTTGATATCTATCATTTTTCTTTTCTTTTCGTTTGTATCAGTAGGCAAAGTTAAGCAAAATAATTGGAAATGCCTAATAGTTGAAGACAAAATAACTAAGTTTTTCTTAAAAATGTTTGGAATGTAGGGTTTCGGGAGAAATGTTTACATTATTTAGTGCGGAAAATGTGCTCATTTCGAATAAAAGTAGTAACTTTGCATTTAAATAGTTTCTGATTTTGATATTTTTCAAATATGATTTGATATTTTACCAGATATGATAGATAGACCGACGATAGAAAGAATTATGGATTCCACCAAGATAGAAGAGGTGGTAGGAGAATTCGTGACCCTTAAGAAACGAGGGGTAAACTACATCGGCTTGTGCCCTTTCCACAACGACTCTCATCCGTCTTTCTCCGTATCACCGACCCGTGGCATCTGTCATTGTTTCACCTGTGGCAAGGGTGGTAATGCCATCAACTTCCTCATGGAACTGGAACAGATGACCTATCCCGATGCCTTGCGCTGGCTTGCCAAGAAATATCATATCGAAATCAAGGAACGCGAACTGACCAACGAGGAAAAGCAGCGGGAGAGCGAAAGGGAATCTATGTTCATCGTCAACGAGTGGGCTGCCAAGTATTTCCAGGATATCCTTCAGAATGATGTGGACGGTCGTGCCATCGGTATGCAGTATTTCAGAAGCCGCGGTTTCAGAGATGACATCATCCGAAAATTCCAGCTCGGCTTTTCGCTCAACAGTCGTACTGCTCTCGGCGAGGCGGCTGTGAAACAGGGTTATAATCCGAAGTATCTGGTCAAGACGGGTGTGCTCATCGCCTCTGATAATGAACCAGGAAAGTATTTCGACCGATTCTCAGGCCGTGCCATCTTCCCATGGTTTAGTGTGAGTGGCAAGGTGGTGGCTTTCGGTGGACGTGTGCTCGATAGCCGTACCAAGGGTGTGAGCCAGAAATATGTCAACTCGCCCGACAGTGAGATTTATCACAAGGAACGAGAACTCTACGGCCTTTTCCAGGCGAAGAAGGCGATTGCCAAGGAAGATTGCGTGTTTATGGTGGAGGGCTATACTGACGTGATTTCCATGCACCAGTGTGGCATTGAAAACGTGGTGGCCAATTCGGGTACGGCACTCAGTATCTATCAGATCCGACTCTTGCACCGCTTTACCAATAATATCGTATTGCTCTATGATGGTGACAAGGCGGGTGTGCATGCAGCCTTGAGAGGAACCGATATGCTGCTGGAGGAGGAGATGAACGTCAAGGTGCTTTTCCTGCCTGACGGTAACGACCCTGACAGTTTTGCACGCAATCATACTGCCGAGCAGTTCAGACAATATATTGCAGACCATCAGACAGACTTTATCCAGTTTAAGACCGACGTGATGCTCAAAGGCGTTACCGATCCCGTGAAGCGAAGTGAGGCCATCAATTCCATCGTGGAGAGCATCTCGAAGATCAAGAATCAGATTACCCGAGCGGCTTATATCACCGACTGTTCTCACCGTCTGGGAGTCAACGAGGCGGTTATCATCAATGCCCTCAATTCCTTCATCCGCAACGGAATGAGCGAGCAGGTGAAGGAGGAACGCCGGGCTGCAGGATTCAGAGATGCCGGCTATCCGGTGAAGCAGCAGGCATTGCGACAGGCGGCTGTCACTCCGCTCGACAAGCTGATGGAGGTGGAAGACCTGCTTATCAAACTGGTAATCCATCATGGCGATGAAATCATCAAGGTGCAGGATGCTGACGGCAATGATGTGGAACTGCCAGCCGCCCAGTATATCTATCTGGACATGGAAGGCGATGACTTCAAGTTCCACCATTCCATCTACAATCAGATCATGGCTGAGGCTATGGAACATATTGAGGAGGAAGGATTCAGATGTGAAACCTATTTCGCTTCTCATCCCAATCCGGAAATCAGTAGGATAGCCGGTATTCCGACGGGTGAGCAGGAGATAACGACGGCAAGTCTGCAGATGAAGATGAACGAGGAGAAACTGCGCCAGCAGATATTCAAGGACATGCTTTCCTTCCGTACCCACTATATTGCGCAGCGTATTATCGAGGTGCAGCAGGAGTTCAAGCAGAATCCTGGCAACAGGGAACTTCTGGAGGAATTCGTGAAACTGAAGAAGATGAATATGCTCGTGGCGTCACAGTCGAATAATGTCTTCAACTAAAATATAATATAAGGAGGTAAGAATATGCTGTATATCCATTGGTTTCTGCTGGTAGTATATCTGGCGATAACGATAAGTGGAATCGTGGCTGTTCTCATGGACAACAAGCAACCGGAGAAAGCCATGGCATGGATTCTTGTGCTCTGTTTCATGCCGGTAGTCGGCATCATCTTCTATATTTTCTTCGGCAAGAATACACGTAAGGAAAAGGTAATCAGCAAGCGCAGTATGGACTTGCTCACCAAGCGCAGCATGCTCGAATTTGCCGAGCAGGAAGACCTGCATATCCCTCGCCGCAACAGACCGCTGATGAAACTGTTTACCAACCAGAACTGGGCGCTCCCTTTCAAGGATAATGAGGTGGATATTCTCATGGACGGCTATGAGTTTGCATTCTCACTCCTGAATGCCATCGGACAGGCGAAGGACCATATTCATCTGGATACTTATATCATCGAAGACGATGCTTTAGGAAATCTGGTGGCTGATGCGCTGATAGACAAGGTGCGTGAGGGCGTGGAGGTACGACTGATATACGACGATGTGGGGTGCTGGAAGGTGAAAAACCGCTTCTTCGAAAGGATGATTAAGGCAGGAGTGCGTGTACAGGCTTTCATGCCAGTTAAATTTCCTGCCTTTACGGGTAAGGTAAACTATCGCAACCATCGCAAACTCTGTGTCATCGATGGAAAGGTAGGATTTATCGGGGGCATGAATATTGCCATGAGATATGTGAAGGGAACGGCCAAGCAGGCTTGGCGAGATACGCATCTCCGTATCCGTGGCGGTGCTGTCTATGCCATCCAGCGAGCATTCCTTGTGGACTGGTATTTCGTGTGCCGGGAACTCATCAACGACCGCCGCTATTATCCGTCTGTAGATAAGAGTATTTCCAATAATTGTCTTACGCAGATCGTGACAAGCAGCCCTGTTTCACCTTGGCCTGACATCATGCAGGGCTATGTACGCATCATCCTGCAGGCTCACAGATATGTGTATATGGAGAGTCCTTATTTCTTGCCTACGGAGCCCGTGCTCTTTGCCATGCGAACCGCAGCTTTGGCGGGAGTAGATGTCAGACTCATGGTGCCTCGCCGGGGCGATGCCAAACTGGTGGAATGGGCTTCGCGTTCTTATCTGATGGAGGTGATAGAGGCTGGTGTGAAAGTTTATCTTTATGAGGATGGATTCAACCATAGCAAACTCCTGGTAAGCGATGATAATCTGAGTTCCTGCGGCAGTACCAATATCGATTTCCGCAGTTTTGAGAATAATTTCGAGGCTAATGCTTTCTTCTTTGGTGAGGGAATGGCTTTGCGTATCAAGCGGATATTCCTGGCAGATCAGGAACGCTCCATGCTGGTCGATGATGTGGCTTATTTCATCAAGCGCCCGTTCTTCCAGCGATTGTTTGAATCGCTTGTGAGACTGCTCTCTCCATTGTTGTAGAGCGATTTCTTGATGATGTGCTGTAGAGTAATTTTTGCTGAAGATGGCGTATAACGATTTTTTGATTTAGAAACTAAAAACTATAGAATATGGATGCAACTTATATGGAATTGACTATTCGTCTTATGCTGGCGCTCTTGTTGGGTGGAGCTATAGGTATCGAACGTGAATATCGTGCCAAGGAAGCTGGTTTCCGTACTCATTTCCTTGTAGCTTTGGGTAGTGCTCTTTTCTGTCTCGTGTCTCAGTTTGGCTTTGGAGTAGATTTGAAGGATTCCTCCCGAGTGGCAGCGCAGGTAGTTTCGGGTATCGGATTTTTAGGTGCCGGTACGATTATCTTTCAGAAGAATGTGGTGCGCGGCTTGACTACGGCAGCTGGTCTTTGGGTCACGGCAGCTATCGGCTTAGCTTGCGGTACGGGCATGTATTTGGCAGCGGTGCTTACTACGGCTATGGTGTTGTTAGGACTGGAGGTCTTGAACTATTGGATTCCTCAGTTGGGATTATCCACCATTGAGTTGTCCTTTTCAGCTCCATCCCGTGAGAGTGTGAAGGAATTTATCACGCGCATCAAGCAGGACGGGATGGAAGTACATTCTTATGAGTTGAAGGAACGTCGCTTGTCGAAGGAAGAATTTCTGGAAGCAAGCATAGAAATCAGAGCGAAACGCGACTTTCATACATTGGAGATACTGGATTATATGAATGATTTTTCGGATGTCACGATTTCTACGATTAAGTAGAACATGGTGTGTCAATAAGTCCACTCTGTATGCTCGACTATGTGTTTTAGGCGTTCCGTTTTATTAGAAAAATCTTGCCAGATAATCGTAGTGTTCGCCTTCAGCAATCAGTTCGCCATGTAATCCACAACTCTCTGCGATAGATTTGAGCAGAGGAAAATCAACATAGAGCCAGTCGAAAGAGTCTCCCTTTACGTCTTTGTAAACTATCTGATAATCCACTTCGCCATAGTAGGCTGCATTGAGATTGATGTCGAAACTTCCGTCCTCGTTCTCGTAGATGTATTTGATGTCAGAAGAATCGATGAGAATCTCTCCGTCTTTATTGAGCAAAGCCTTGAGACGGTTGAAAAGGGCGGGAAGGTTTTCTATTTTTCCGGCAATGCCAGTGCCGTTCATCAGGAGAAGAATGGTATCAAAGCCACTCTCGCTCTGTGATCCACCTTCATTCTGCAATCCGTCTTCATTCTGCAATCTATCTTCGCTTCCCATTCCGCTTTTGCTTCCCAAATGTGGGTCAAACAGGTTGATGCATTCTACATCCTTCACCCCTCTCTGGAGCATGGCTTGGCAACTCAGTGGAGAAATATCGATGGCTTTTACGGCAATCGATTGGGCTTGCAGGGCGAGTGCATGACATCCTGCACCAGCTCCAACATCCAGCACCTTTCCTTTGGCGAGGCTCAATGCTTTCTGCTCCAGTATCGGCATTTCTTCCAGGTTGCGGAAGAGATGTTTTACCGGCATTTCGTCTTCCTCAAACATAGAAGATAATATGCTCAATTTTCCGGCCTTCCCTTTAGTTTGGTAGTCAAGGATGGCGGCACCCATCGGATCTTTGTCTTTTGATAGTATATCTGTGTTCATACCTACAAAAATACGATTATTTCGCTAAACAGGCTTATCTATATGCATAATTTAACATAAAAATTATCTTTATGCCATAAATAGGTGTCGATTTTTCGTTTATCTTCTTGCAACGATGCAAAAAAATGCTTACCTTTACCGCCAATTTGGACAATGTCAGAAAACGTGTTATCAAAAACAGGTGACTGATTTGTCTATTGTCCTATTATAAAATAAAAGCAATAAAACGATGAGATTACCAGAGAATATCATAGAGATGTTACGGCAAGAATCAGAAAACGATTTGTATTTGCCGTCTGATTGTGAATTCCTTTCACTTGATATAGAGAGTAAATTAGGAGTACATATTGGATCAACTACGCTTAAGCGCCTTCTTGGTTTTGCTCAAGATGAACGTACACCTCATGCCAGTACCCTGGAGGTATTGGCAAAATATCTTGGGTATGCTCACTGGGAAGATGTTGTAAATCAAGAGGAAAAATATAGTTCGGATTTTGATACTCCTGAGGACGAAATTCGTGCGGCTAATCTGACTGTAGGTGATCGGGTAGATATAACTTATTCGCCTGGCCGGCATGTAGTTTTTGAGTATGTGGGAGATGATTATTTTGTTGTGGTAGAGCGAGAGGGAAACAAATTGGAACTTGGTGATCGTTTGCAAATCCAGAATTTCATCTTGCACCATCCTTTTTATGCAAGACAGGTATTCCGGGGAGAAGAATGCCTGGGCACTTATTCTGCTGCTATGGCTTCAGGAATTGATACCTTAAAACTGATCAGAAAATGATGGATTATTCTTGTTTTTCAGGCAATCAACAGGATAGTTTGAAAGAATCCTTACCAGTCTCCGGTTTCATGTGTGAGGCTTATCGTGTGAAGATATACGGCAAACTTCATTTCTTGAAAAAACTGAAACCAGAGCACGAGGACAATATTCTCTTTCGGGAGGCTCTCCGGAAGGAATTTGAGATTGGCTTTCGCTTGGAACATCCTAATATAGTAAGGTATGTCTCCTTTCATGATGATGAAATCTTAATGGAGTATGTAGATGGAGAGGACTTGTTGGCTTTCTTGAATAATCATCCTACATACTTTGAAGATGCAGAACATTTCGATAAGTTTGTTGGTCAATTATTAAGTGCTTTGCAATATCTTCATGACAATCAGGTTCTTCATCTCGATTTGAAACCAGAGAACATCATGTTGACTCGCATTGGTTGTGATGTAAAGGTGGTAGATTTGGGCTGCTGTTATTCCGATACTTTTGTTGATTCTACAGGATATACTACGCAGTATGCTGCACCAGAACAGCTTGCCGGTAGGAAGGTGGATGTTAGAACAGATATTTATGCAGTAGGCAAAATATTGGAATTGTTGCCTCATCACCCTATATATAATAAGGTGATAAAAAGGTGCTTGGATAAGAATCCTCAAAACCGTTATCAGACTATTGCGGAATTACAGAAAGCCTTATCTGTAAGAAACTATAATAAAAAGAAAATAGTGGCAGCCGTTTCCATTGTTTTTGCCGTTTCTGTTGTTCTGTTGTTGGCTTTGGCAACTCCTTTTCAGCCTTTGCCAAATGAAGCAAAGGAAACACCCCGAAACCAAAAGTTGGTTGATAGTAAAAAACGTCCGGCCCCGAGTTTGCAGGATTCTAAGGAACAGGTTACCGCAGAGTCTGTAGTCGTGAAGAATCCTCCACATTCGGGTTCTGTTTCGGAAGAAAAGGAGAAAGTGGAGAGCCACAATTGGCAAAAGGAGATGGATGCGATGTTGGATAAAGCTTATAAAAAGAGTATCAGCTCTTTTTGTGATTCCATTTTTCCATCACCAACAGTAGGATTGGCATGGAAGACAAAAAGTTCAGAATTTCATAATCAGGTTATGAAGATTACATCAGATTTTCATGCAAAGTATCCCGAAGTGGAGGAATCATTGCTCTTCGCTTATGCAGAGAATAAATTTCAGAGTGTAGTAGGATATGTATTTGGTAGGATGCGGGAAAATGGCAGGAAGAACTTTCCTTAGAAAAAGATGGAAATGGAAGAAATGGTCGGCGTCCGATTCTTCCATTTTCATTTTTATTTTGTACCTTTGTCGGCGATGAGAGACAACTCTCGTTGCCCACGCCGTATAAGCTATTGGATGAATTTCGAGACTAAAAAGAAAAATAGTTTCAAAAAAGTTTGGTAGTGTGGATGATTTTCTATATTTTTGCGGTATGTTAAACAATTAAATTGTAAAATATGACATAAACAAATAAAGACATATAGGAAAAATGAAGCGTTAGCTTTTTATTCTTGCTTCCTGAAAATCGCCAAATTTAAGAGAAGCCATGAAGAGTAAAGGTTTGACGCTCACGTCTGCATACGGCGTGGGCTTTACTCGTATTATGTGGCTTATGGTGTTTGGCGATACCTCAGGAGGCGTAAACGAAGTAACGGTCCACGCCATTTTTCTGTCTGATGATGAATACTTGGACCCTAATAACTGAATTAAAATAACCCTCTTACCTGTATAAATGAATGTAATAAAAATATTTGGATTCTTAGATAAAGTAAAGAGAGTTTTTTAAGCATAAAAGTTTCTGAAAGACAGAGAAAACAATCAATAGTATTGGTTTCTTTTAAGATATTCTGTAAATAAATGTTTAACAATTAAATTTATTAATTATGAAAATCTGGAGATTAATATCTGGCATTTTGTCAATGGTTTCTTTTTTAATTATCACATTTCAATCATGTGCAACAGGTGTAGTTAATGTTCTTGAAGATAATAATCATGATACGAGTGACGTAGCTGGCTTTTTTGTTGCTTTGGGCTTGCTGGTGGCTGGTACAGTAGCTACAATTCTATGGAAAAATGCAAGTAAAGGTGGTGATATTTCCCTTATTGTTATTTATGGACTAACAGCTCTTTTGGGATTTGTTAATTTGGGAACTTTTAGTGATTTGGCAATATGGTCTTCTTGGGCTTTGTTTTGTGCAATAATGGCAGGTGTAGCACTTTATCTTCATTCTCAAGAACAAGCTTCTGATGAATATGAATCAGGATATGCAGTTCCGCAAATGCCATCTGCAAATATTGCAAGAAAAGAATGTCCAAATTGTCATGCAATAAATGAAGTAGGAAGTCTTTTCTGTAGTTCCTGTGGTTACAGATTCCCAGTGCAAACCTTCTGCAAGAATTGTGGTAAGCAATTGAAGCCAGGTAATACTTTCTGTACGAATTGTGGAACAAAGTGTGATTAAGCAGTTTCAATGGATTTAGCGTTATCGTGTTTATTCTCATGTCTATGAAGTTTAATATAAAGCACCGCTTATGAAACAGTGTATTAATGGTCATCTTGTTGATGATAGTTCTAACTTTTGCCCTCAATGTGGGGTAGAAGTGGTGCTTGTGGCTACGTAGATAAAAAGGGTAAAAGTACATTTGATTTTATTTAGAAATTTGAACAATCGTATTATTTAATTATAAGAACCTGAAATGATGAAAAAAGTTTTATTAGTTTTTGTTGCTGTCATAAGTATGCTGGCAATGAATTCTTGTGTTGACAAGGAGCAGTGTGTTGGTAAATGGGTAAGTGAAAGCGTCACCGAGGATGGTTTCACAGGTAATTTTTATCTTGACCTGAATGAAAATGGAACGGCAAATTTGCGCATCAAAGGAACCGGAGCCGTAGAGGAAGAAGGTATGGATATGAAGATAGGAATTACTGCAAAGATAGGAGGAACATGGGACGTGTCTATGGGATTCATGGATTTGGAGTTTGATCCTGATAAGGTGAAATGTACAGTAGATGATTTTGATATGGGTAACGAGGGAGTTAATGCCCTGGTTAAAATGGTTCTGAATAATCCTGAAGCCAAAAGACAGATGGTGGAAGCGTTTAAGAGCGAAATGGATTTCGGTGATTTTAATGGTTCTCTTGATATTGAATTTGATGGAGATAATGTTATGAAACTGACAGGGGATGATGGAGTAATACTGACATTTCATCGACAATAATTTGTAGAATTCTGTTTTACTAAAAAATAAGAAATGGAAGAAATGACCGAATGCCTTTCTTCCATTATCGATTTTATTTTGTACCTTTGTCAGCGATGAGAGCACTCTCTCATTGCCCACGCCGTATAAGCTATTAGACGAATTTTGAAATTTAAATGAAAAAGTTTCCGGAAAGTTTGGTAGTGTGGATAATTTTCTATACTTTTGTGGTATGTTAAACAATTAAATTGGAAATATGACATAAACAATAAAGACATATAGGAAAATGAAGCGTTAGCTTTTTGTTCTTGCTTCCTGAAAATCGCCAAATTTAAAAGAAGCCACAAAGAGTAAAGGTT
>ERZ1031845.192-NODE-192-length-24493-cov-21.855144_pt1 | contig 24493 bp, 18 predicted proteins | sample MGYA00518169_ERZ1031845 | MGnify/ENA primary metagenome ERZ1031845 (study PRJEB33719, sample SAMN04261265) | wastewater metagenome | biome: rural village; feature: human; material: feces | host: Homo sapiens | place: El Salvador | collected 2014-01-14 ...
TCTTGAGAGCTCTCTCGATGTTCTCACCGTCTTTAACTGGTACAATAATCATTTTTTTGCTTTTAATTTATTATGTTAAACTTATGTTATTCAATGCGAAATATGGCAATGCCACAATTTGCGGGTGCAAAATTACATCTATTTTATCAAACTACCAAGTTTTTCTTCAACTTTTTACTCTAAAATGTTCATTTTATGGGTTTTGTAGCGTTTTCAAGCCATATTTTCTCCTCTTCATCAAGGAAAGGAGACAATTTTTCATAAACTGAATGATGATAAGCATTGAGCCAGTCAATCTCTTCAGGCAACAACATATCAACATCTATAGGAGTGGTATCTATAGGACAAAGAGTAAGAGGCTCTATCTGCAGGAATTTACCGAACTCAGTAGACATGTAGTCTGAAATCAGCACCGTATTTTCTATTCTTACGCCGAACTTACCTGCCAGATACAAACCAGGCTCATCAGTCAAGGTCATTCCAGCTCTCAAAGGTGTAGGCATCCACTCCATTCTTATTTGATGAGGGCCTTCGTGCACACAGAGATACGAACCTACTCCATGGCCTGTACCATGCAAGAAATTATATCCTTCACGCCACATACACTCTCTTCCTACAGCATCCAACTGTGTTCCTGATGCACCATCGGGGAATTTAACCAATTCCAACTGAATATGCGCTTTCAGAACCAAGGTATAAACATGCTTCATCTCTTGAGATACAGGTCCCAAAGCAATGGTACGGGTAATATCAGTAGTACCATCCTGGTATTGAGCTCCAGAGTCTATCAGAATCAAACCTTCCGGTTTCAGAACGACATCTGTTTCAGGAGTTGCCTCATAATGGACAATTGCTCCATGCTGCGCATAGCCGGCAATCGTATCAAAAGAAATATCTCTGAACAGTTTCTGTTCGGCACGTAGCGATGTTAATTTCTCATCAATGGAAATTTCTGTTTGTCCGCCAGCCTCAACAGCAGGTTTCAGCCACTTCAAGAACTTAACCATAGCAACACCATCTTTAAGCATCGCACTACGGTAGCCCTCTATTTCTGCTTTATTTTTCACAGCCTTCATAGCCGGAATAGGAGAACCTGCAGCAACAATTTCCTGGCATTTTACAGCTTTCCACAGATAATAGCTCGTTTCATTTCCATCTAACAGGATATTATATTCCGAATATGATTCAAGGCATTTTTCCACCTTATTATATTTATAGAGAGAAACCTGATTGTCTTGAAGATACTGTTTTACTTCAGGAGATAATTTATTATCATCCACGAAAAGAGAAACTTTATCGCTCTCAATCAACAAATAACTTACAAATACAGGATTGCAATGAACATCTGTACCACGAAGATTCAAAGTCCAAGCAATATCATCCAAAGCAGAAACGAGCATACCATCTGCATGAAGTTCTCTCAAAGACTTACGGATACGGGCCACTTTAGAGGCTAGCGTCTCTCCAGCATATTCCAATGGTTGAATTTCTACAGGATTTGCAGGAAGCGAAGGACGATTCTCCCAAATCTGTTCCAAAGGGTCCAAATTCGTTCTAAGCGTAATTCCACCGAGTTTACGGAGAGAATAGCTTAAATCTTTAACATAATTATAAGAGTTGACCATGCCATCAAGTCCAACCTCAGGAGATTGTACATCCTGCAATTCTTTTCCCAACCATTCTGCGATAGTAGGCGTACCTTCCATTTTCAGCCTCATCAACTGATATTCAGTACCTTCCAACTGTTCTTCCGCAGCCAGGAAGTAGCGGGAATCAGTCCATAAAGCAGCCGAAGTCATCGTAACAACAGCAGTACCAGCAGACCCGTTAAAACCAGAGATCCACTCTCTTCCCCGCCAATGGTCGGCAACATACTCGCTCTGATGAGCATCAGTACTAGGGAAGATGAAAGCAGAAAGATGTTCACGCTTCATCAACTCCCTCAATCTAGCTAAACGTAATTCGATTTCATTCATAATTGTTATGCAATTTAATGTTTAACTTAACTCCAAATAATGCATTTTGCTAATTAGAGATTACAAAGATAACATTTTTAAGAATTAACAACAAATTTAAGCGCAAAAATATGCACGATTTACATTACTTTTTATTAATTTTGCGGTCGGAAAGTAAAAAGAAGGAGTTTTACAAACTTTATTCCAGATACATTCCGCTATTTTTCAGGAGAAAAAGATTATAAACATTTTAATAAGAATTGTAGTTATGAATTTTTTAACAAATGACAAACTCGTTATCGTCGGTGCAGGCGGTATGATCGGTTCTAACATGGTACAGAGCGCTTTGATGCTCGGTCTTACTCCAAACATCTGTCTTTATGATATCTTCGAGCCAGGTGTACATGGTGTTTTCGATGAGATTCAGCAGTGCGCATTCCCAGGTGTTAACGTAACTTATACTGTTAACCCAGAGGAGGCTTTCACTGGTGCTAAATATATTATTTCTTCTGGTGGTGCTCCTCGTAAGGAGGGTATGACTCGTGAGGATCTTCTTAAGGGCAACTGCAAGATTGCTGCTGAATTTGGTGACAACATCAAGAAGTACTGCCCAGAGGTTGAGCACGTAGTTGTTATCTTCAACCCAGCTGACGTTACAGCTTTGACAGCATTGATCCACTCAGGTTTGAAGCCAAACCAGTTGACATCACTCGCAGCTCTCGATTCTACTCGTTTGCAGCAGGCTTTGGCTCTCGAGTTCGGTGTACAGCAGGATAAGGTTACTGGCGCTCACACTTATGGTGGTCACGGCGAGCAGATGGCTGTATTTGCTTCTCAGGTTAAGGTTGACGGCAAGCCATTGGCAGAGATGGGTCTTTCTGACGAGCGTTGGGAAGAGATCAAGCACCACACAGTACAGGGTGGTTCTAACATCATCAAGCTCCGTGGCCGTTCTTCATTCCAGAGCCCAGCTTACAACGCAGTTAAGATGATCGAGGCTGCTATGGGTGGCGAGAAGTTCACATTGCCAGCAGGTTGCTATGTAAACCACGACAAGCTCGGTTTCAAGAACGTAATGATGGCTATGCCTACTACTATCGACAAGACTGGCGTTCACTTCACAGAGCCTACAGGTACTGAGGAAGAGCTTGCAAGCCTCGCTAAGTCTTACGAGCACCTTTGCAAGATGCGCGATGAGATCGTAGAGCTTGGCATCGTTCCTCCAGTAGCTGAGTGGAAAGAGATGAACCCTAACTTGTAATTCTTCTTCTTAGAATTTTTATAAGTGAATGAGATAGGGCTGAATTGTGAGATATTTTCTTACGATTCAGCCTTTTTCTTTATTTCTATAAGAAACTGTCATTACGGTATCTGTCATTACGGTCATTACGGTCATCAGTTGTATTTGCCTATAATGCCATTACGGTCATGGCTTTCCGGTCAAAATCAGCCCATAATGGTTATTTTTTCCGCAATTTAGATGAAATGACTTTGGCATATTTTTTGTAATTTTGCAAACGAAAAAGAATTCTTCCCCAAAAAGATGGGAAGAATTGAGAAATCTTTCCACAAAAAAATGGGAAATAGTTGGGAAAGACAAATCATAATATTAAAGAAAGAAAAATGGAACTGATTAAAAACAAAACTTTCGGTGGTGAACGCCCACTCTTTGGCGCGCACGACACCCGTTTGGAAGATATCACTATCACTGATGGAGAATCAGGTATCAAGTGCTGCAAGAACATAGAATGCCACAACTCTAAATTCTACGGAAAATATCCTTGGTGGCACGTGGACGGTTCTCTCATCACAGACTGCTATTTCGCACCTGAAAGCCGATCTGCTATCTGGTACAGCAACAATATGGTAATGAAAGACTGCACTATTGACGGGCCGAAATTTTTCAGGGAAATGAAAAACCTCGAACTGGAGAATGTCAATATCACGGATGCTGACGAAACTTTCTGGAAAGTGGATAGACTGAAAATCAAGAATGTAAAACTGCACGAAGGTACATACCCATTCATGTTCTCAAAGAATATCTATGTGGACGGACTGGAAAGCAACTCGAAATATGTATTCCAGTACTGCCAGAATGTAGAAATTCACAACGCCAAGATTACCACCAAAGACAGTTTCTGGGAATGTGAGAATGTAACCGTATATGATTCCGAACTGAACGGAGAATATCTCGCATGGCACAGTAAGAACATCAAGTTGGTGCGCTGCCACATCAGCGGCGAACAGCCTCTCTGCTATATGGATCATGTGATACTGGAAGACTGCACTTTCGACAAGGAATGCGACCGTGCTTTCGAGGACTGTAGCAATATCGATGCACATATCAAGGGCAGTATCACCAATATCAAAAACCCTATTTCCGGTCGTATCGAGGCCGACAAAGTGGGCAGCATCACCTACACCGAGTTTGCCAAAGCTCCTCAGGGCGCCTGCGAAATAATCGACAAATCGGAAGGTAAATAATCAAATTCTACGGACCTAACTTTTATGAAGGTCCGTAAAAAAGCGATACACCCATATCCTCGTTCTTTAAAAGAACCTGACTAACAAAGAAAATAGAAAAAGAAATATGAAATACAATTTTGATGAAATCATCGACCGCCGGGGCACCAATTCCTACAAATGGGACCTGGTAAAGGAGGAAGATGTTATCCCTATGTGGGTAGCCGATATGGACTTCCAGACTGCTCCTGCCATCATCGAGGCCCTGCAGAAGCGAGTGGCTCACGGCATCTTCGGCTACACCCTGGTACCGGACTCTTACTACGAGGCCATCACCAGCTGGTTTGCCCGCCGCCACCATTGGAACATCGAGAAAGACTGGATACTCTATACATCGGGCGTAGTACCTGCCATTTCCTGCTGCCTGAAGGCCATCTGCATGCCTGGCGAACAAGTGCTGGTGCAGACTCCTGTATATAACTGCTTCTTCTCATGCATCAAAAACAGTGGTTGCGAGGTGGTAGAAAACGAATTGAGACGAGTAGGAAACTGCACTTACGAGATAGATTTCGAGGATTTCGAGCGCAAATGTGCTGACGAAAAGACGACTGCTTTCATCCTCTGCAACCCTCACAACCCTGCCGGAAGGGTATGGAAAAAGGAGGAATTGGAGCGCATGAACGACATCTGTCTGAAGCATAACGTAAAGATAATTGCCGACGAAATCCATTGCGAACTTGTGATGCCGGGCTATCAGTATATTCCTTTCGCAAACATCAGCGAAGCCTGCAGAGACAATTGCGTGGTATTGAATTCTCCATCCAAATCATTCAATATTGCCGGTCTTCAGATAGCCAACATCATCTGTCCGGATGCCGCATTGCGACGCCGTATCAACAGGGCTATCAATATCAACGAGGTGTGTGATGTCAACCCATTCGGAGTCATTGCTCTCCAGGCTGCATACAACGAGAGTGAGGAATGGCTGGACGAGCTGAACCTGTATCTCTATGAGAACTATCAGACCGTAAAGGAATTTTTCAATTCCGAATTACCTCAGGTTCGAGTTACCCGTCTGGAAGGCACATACCTGGTATGGCTCGACATCCTGCCTTTCGAACTATCGAGCGACGAGGCTTATGAGAAGCTGATGAATGACGGCAAGATATTTGTGAATAGCGGCACCATGTATGGCAGAAAAGCCGGTCAGGGATTCCTGCGCCTCAACATCGCCTGTCCTCGCAAGACCCTGATGCAGGGACTAATCCGTATCGCCAGAGTATTGAGTCAGTACGTGGAAGACGAGGATACTGGTTGTCCGATGTAATTCTGAGTGAAGAGTGAAGAATTCAAATGCTTTTCGTGCTTCACTCTATTAGAATATAGACAATTAGGATATAAACAATTAAAATATAAAACTGAAAAACAATGGAAAATGAAGTTTTGAAAGCCATTAAGGAGAGAAGAAGTATCCGTAGATACAAGGCTGATCAGATCACAGATGAGGAACTGAAAACCGTATTGGAGGCAGGCACATGGGCTGCCACCGGTCATGGCACTCAGGAACCATTCATCATCGCAGTACAGAATCCGGAGACCTGCACCCAGCTTCGCAAGATGAATGCTGAGGTGATGGGTGTAGAGAGTGATCCTTACTATGGAGCACCAACCATCGTCATAGTTTTGGCTCCAGAGAGCAATGCGAACGCCATCAAGGACGGCAGTCTCATCCTCGGCAATATGATGTTGGCAGCCCACTCTATCGGTCTTTCTTCTTGCTGGATCAATCGCGAGGATGCCATATTTGCTTCCGAGGAGGGCAAAAATCTGTTGAAAGAGTGGAATCTTCCTGAAGGTTTGATAGGAGTTGGAGCCTTGGCATTAGGCTATGCATCTGCTCATCCGCATACTGTAAAGCCTCGCAAAGAGGATTATTACCGCATCATAAAGTAAGAAAAGATATTTCAGTCTCATTTTACTGAATACAATATCCCCTTTTGATTACTGATTTTGTAGATATAAAAAATGCGCCAGACGAGTTCTCTGCTATAAAACTATGTTTTGTAAGTCATAAACCTATGACTTACAAAACATATCCTCATTTTGCTGTCATTTACCGCATCTGAAAACCGTCATTTATCACTTCAGAAGGTAGAAATTTATCACTTCTGCATAAAATCGCAAGTTTACGCACACTAAAATTTGCTGGTTACAAAAAAAGCAATACTTTTGCACCATAAATACAAAAGTACTGCTTTCATAAATTATATTCTCCCTGAGAAAGGGGGCTTACTTCTTTGCGAAAAGAAAATCTTCCTATGCTGACTATTACTTAAAGCTGCACCTTAGAAAGAACCTTATCTGTAGCGCCAGACAGGCTCGCTACGAATTCTCCTGCCTTTTCTCCCGCAGACTTCAGGAAAGCTTCGTCATTCATCATCGACTTCATCAAGCCAGCAAAGTCCTCAAAATTGTTGATTTCGAATCCGCCACCCGACTTCAGCAAGCCCTGAGCTTCCTGGAATTTCTTATTGTTAGGACCGAAAATAACCGGCATATTCCATACGGCAGCCTCCAGGGTATTATGAATACCTACTCCGAAACCACCTCCGATATAAGCCACATCACCATAATGGTACATGCTGCTCAGCAGTCCGAAACAGTCGATGATCAGCACATCAGCCCCAGCAGCTTCCTCAGGAGTAGTCTGAGTATAGCGCACCACCTTCTTATCCTTCAGCAGAGAAAGAATCAGTTTCAGATGTTCCTCGGCTATGACATGAGGAGCTATCAGCAAGCGCCAATCCTTATGTTCATTGAAGAAGCGGATGAAGATTTCCTCATCAGGAGGCCATGAACTGCCTGCTACAAATACTTTGTAATCCTGAGAAGGAACGGATGCAGACTTACCTGCAGGGGATTCTGTCAAAGGACCATCAGAAGAATACCCATCAGCAGAAACTCCCTTTCTGAACGCCTCGCAGATAGGCAGATGCTTGGCAGCTTCCTTGATCTGCAGCACACGGTCGAAGCGGGTATCTCCCACCACATCCACAGCCGTAATACCGATGCCGGCGAGCAATCGCTTGCTCTCCTCATTCTGCACAAAGAAGCGAGTGAAGCACTTCAAGACATTCGCATAGCTCCTGCCATACCACTTGAAGAAGACCTGATCCTCACGGAAGATACTGCTCACACTATATGTAGGAATGTTGCGGTACTTGAGAATATGGAGGAAATTAGACCAGAATTCATACTTGATGAAGAAGGCCATCACAGGACGCACCAGGCGAAGAAAACGGATGGCATTCAGGCGGGTATCCACCGGCATATAGCAGATGATGTCAGCGCCCTCATAATTCTTGCGCACCTCATATCCGGAAGGCGAATAGAAGGTAAGCAGAATCTTATACTGGGGATAATCTCTGCGGATGCGCTCCATCAAAGGACGACCCTGTTCAAACTCGCCAAGTGATGCGGCATGAAACCAGATATACCTTTCAGTAGGATCCACATTTTCCCTCAGAATTCTGAAGGCATCGCGCTCACCTCGCCACATCTTGCGCACCTTCTCATTGAAAAGGCTGGCGATGGCGATTCCCCAAAGCACGAAATAAATGACGACATTATAGATCATGTTTTTCTTTTTTTTCGGTTAGTATCTATAAATATCTAAATATAAATTGAATTCTCTCTGAGGAAAATTCCCACACAAAAGCAGAAATTTTCCACAGAAAGAGATAAAATATGCTGACTGCGATGCCTTATCCGAGAACCTCAATGGCTCTGCGGAGACGCTTCAGAGTCTCCTCCTTGCCGAGGAAGGCTGAGATATCAAACATACCTGGACCCTTACCCTCGCCTACGAGCGTGAGACGGAAAGCATTCATCACATCACCGAGCTTATAGCCCTTATCCTCTACCCATTTCATCACAACAGGCTCCTGACCCTCGATAGAGAAATCCTCGATGCCCTCCAGCACTTCAGCCAGTTCGGTCATCTGCTGAGCAGAATACTCCTTCCAGCGCTTCTTGGCTGTCTTGGCATCATACTCTGTAGGAGGAATGAAGAAGAATGAGCACAATGGCCACAACTCATATACGAAATTCACGCGATCCTTCATCATGTGTACCACCTGCTTCACGCGGTCCATTGTCTCCTCCACACCGTTATTAGCCACGATAGGCGCAAAGAGATTGGCTATCTCATCATCGCTCTTCATGAGGATGTACTCATGGTTGAACCAGATGCCCTTCTTGAAGTCAAACTTGGCTCCTGCCTTAGAGCAGCGGGAGATATCGAAAGCCTTCACCAGTTCGTCGAGAGAGAAGATTTCCTGTTCTGTGCCAGGATTCCAGCCCAGCAATGCAAGGAAATTGACTACTGCCTCTGGGAAATAACCGCTCTCACGATAACCAGAAGAAACCTCGCCGGTCTTAGGATCGTGCCACTCCAATGGGAATACTGGGAAACCGAGACGGTCGCCATCACGCTTGCTCAACTTACCCTTACCCTCTGGCTTGAGAAGCAATGGAAGATGGGCAAAGCGAGGCATGGTATCCTCCCAGCCGAAAGCCTTGTAGAGAAGTACATGCAATGGTGCACTTGGCAACCACTCCTCGCCGCGGATCACATGAGAGATTTCCATCAGATGATCGTCCACGATATTGGCCAGGTGGTAAGTAGGAAGCTCGTCGGCACTCTTGTAGAGCACCTTGTCGTCGAGGATATCGCTCATCACCTTCACATCGCCACGAATCATATCGTTGACGTGGATTTCCTCTCCTGGTTCTATCTTGAAACGTACGGTATATTGCTTGCCGTCTGCGATGAGCTGGTCCACCTCTTCCTGAGAAAGGGTGAGAGAATTGCGCATCTGCATACGGGTGTGGGCATCATACTGGAAATTCTGGATTTCAGCACGCTTTGCCTCCAGTTCCTCTGGAGTATCAAAAGCGATGTAAGCCTTGCCGTTGTCGAGAAGCTGCTGTACATATTTCTTATAGATGTCACGACGCTCGCTCTGACGGTAAGGACCATGCTCACCACCGAAGCTCACTCCCTCATCAAACTTGATGCCGAGCCACTTGAATGACTCCAGGATATATTCCTCGGCTCCTGGCACGAAACGATGAGAGTCAGTATCCTCGATACGGAACACAAGTTCACCACCATGCTGGCGAGCAAACAAATAATTATAGAGGGCGGTACGAACACCACCAATGTGCAATGCACCCGTAGGACTTGGGGCAAAACGCACTCTTACTTTTCTATCTGCCATGTCTTATTTTATAGCTATTTTCAAAATTTTCTGCAAATTTACATCTTTTTTTGCGATTATAATAGTTTTTTTTCGTATTTTCGCACATGAAAAGGGAAATATGGGGCAAATTGGCATTTTTATTCAAAGAAATGCTCCTTTTTACCCATAAATATTCAAAAGTGAAGAAACTTTCCCGCCATTCCAACAAGAAAAACAAAAACAAAGAAATATGAGTATATTCAACAATCCGGAAGAAAACTATTGGCGCAACCTGGTGACCAAGGCTATACTGATCTGCATGACCGTGGCTGTCATCGTATGGTTTCTGCCTCGCAACGAGGGCCGCCAGTACCGATACGATGTAGGAAAACCATGGATGTACGGCTCTGTCATCGCCAAGTTCGACTTCCCTATCTACAAAACCGACGAAGCTATCAAGCACGAACAGGATTCGATGATGAACCAGTTCCAGCCCTACTATGGCCTGAATCCAACGGTAGAAAACGTGCAGGTGAACCGATTCCTCCACGATTTCCAGAAGGGAATACCCGGTCTGCCTAACGAATTTGTGGGGCTCATTGCCAACGAGCTGCACAATGTCTATCAGATGGGCATCATTAACACCACGGAGTACAACCGCATCTTCAAGGACTCTACTAGCACCATCCGAATCATCAGCGGAAAGAACGTGAAAAGCGTGCCTATCAAGTCGTTCTACTCCACGATAGCCGCCTATGAGCATCTCTTTGCCAACGAGAAGTTGGCTGCCCAGCGACCGCTGCTCTCCCGCTGCAACCTCAACAACTATATAGAGGCCAACATCATCTACGAAAAAGAGAAAAGCGAAACCGAGAAAAACGACCTGCTGAGCAGCATTCCATTGGCAAGCGGAATGGTGATGAGCGGACAGAAAATCGTGGACAGAGGCGAGGTAATCAGCGACAACACCTACCGCGTGCTCACATCCTTCGACAAGGAAATGAAACGGCGCACGTCCACTGAGGAGGAAATCACCACCACCATCATCGGACAGGTGCTCTTCGTATTCATCCTTGTCATGATGTTTACGTCATACCTCTCGCTCTTCCGCAAAGACTATTTCGAAAAACCGCGCAGCATCACGATGCTCTATGCGATGATCACGCTCTTCCCTATCCTGGTATCGCTGATGATGAAGCACAATTTCTTCTCTGTGTATATCATCCCATTTGCCATGGTGCCTATCTTCGTAAGAGTATTTATGGATTCCCGCACGGCATTCATCACCCATGTCACGATGATTCTGATATGTGCGGCGGCTGTAAAATACCAGTATGAATTCATCATCGTGCAGCTGGCTTCCGGACTGGTGGCCATCTATTCGCTCCGTGAACTGAGCAAGCGCTCGCAGATATTCATCACAGCCCTGCTGGTGACGGTGGCAAGCGGAGTGGTATATCTGGCACTGCAGCTGATGCAGGACAACGAGGTATTCAATATCGACACCAGCATGTACACCCATTTCACCATCAACGGCATCTTCCTATTGCTTTCCTATCCGCTGATGTATCTGATAGAAAAGCTGTTCGGATTTATCTCGAATGTCACATTGTTTGAACTTTCGAATACCAACAAGGGACTGCTGCGCAACCTGAGCGAGATAGCTCCAGGCACCTTTCAGCACTCCATCACCGTGGGAAATCTGGCTGCCGAAATCGCCAACCGCATCCATGCCAACAGTCTGCTCGTGCGTACGGGTGCATTATATCATGACATCGGCAAGATGAGCAATCCTGTATTCTTCACCGAAAATCAGGCTGGCGTCAATCCGCACGACCAACTTACCGATCTGGAGAGTGCACAGATCATCATCAGCCACGTGACCGAAGGCTTGAAAATGGCAGAAAAGGCCAACCTTCCTGGCATCATCAAGGATTTCATCTCCACCCATCATGGCACCGGGCTTACCAAGTATTTCTATATTAATTATTGTAATGCCCATCCAGATGAAAATGTAAACAAGGAGCTTTTCCAGTATCCAGGTCCGAATCCATTCACCCGTGAGCAGGCTATTCTGATGATGGCCGACACGGTGGAAGCAGCCTCCCGCTCGCTCAACGAATATACCGAGGAAAGCATCAGCACGCTCATCAACAAGCTCATCGACGGTCAGGTGGCTGAAGGTTTCTTCAAGGAATGTCCTATCACCTTCCGCGACATCGCCCTGGCCAAAGTGGTGCTCACAGAGCGTCTGAAATCCATTTATCATACGCGAATTTCGTATCCACATCTGAATAAATAACTGGTGATTATTGAACATAAATAAATCCCGATTTATTGCACATATCATTTATTCTGTGCAGTATTTCGGGATTTTATTGTTAATATACTTTAAATAAGAAATAAAAGTAGTAGCGAAATAGAACATTCTTCTTACCTTTGCGGACGTTTTTATTTAAATTTATTAAAATGAAGAAACTAAAATTAGTTTGTGTTGCCATTGCGATGGCAGGTGCAGCACCTACATTTGCAGGTGGTTTGCTCACTAATACAAACCAACATGTAGCATTCAATAGAATGATGAGCCGTGAGGCTTCCATCGGTATCGATGGTGTTTATTACAACCCAGCAGGTGTTGTATTCATGGGTGAAGGCCACCATCTTGCCATCAACTGGCAGTTGGCTTATCAAACTCGTACTATCAACAATGATTACTCTTTGTTTACTAATAATGTAAACAATCCTATCACCCCTCGTGATTTCAAGGGTAAGGCTTTTGCCCCAGTTATCCCTTCCTTCCAGTATGCCTACAACAAGGGCAAATGGTCGTTCCAGGCTAACTTCGCCCTCACCGGTGGTGGCGGTAAGTGTACTTTCGACGACGGACTGGGTTCTTTCGAGAAAATCGTATCAGAGACTGCTATTGCTGCTTGCGGACTGGCAGGTGTCGTTGACCAGACTTTGGGCAATGCACTCGGTCAGCCAGGCATGGAGATGTTCACTTCAGACCAGGCTTTCGGCAAAACCGGCAAGTACAGCTTCAACAGTTATATGCACGGTCGCCAGTATTACTATGGCCTCTCTGCAGGTGCTGCATATAAGTTCTGCGATAACTTCAGCGCATTCTTGGGTGTTCGCGGTGTCTATGCATTGACCAACTACTATGGATATGTAGAAAACATCAATGTAGGCAATATGCCTCTCTATAAAGTGCTCGACCCTACGAAGGAAAATGCTGCCAACATCGAGTTGAGCTGCGACCAGACTGGTGTAGGTTTCACTCCTATCATCGGCGTAGATTACAAGACAGGCCGCTGGAACTTCTCTGCTAAATACGAGTTCAAGACCCGTATTCGCCTGAAGAACAAGTCAGTAAACCAGACTCCAAGTATCGGTAACTTGCCAGCCAACCTTGCCAATCAGATGACAGGCATCCTGACTGCAAGATATCAGCAGGCTGGCCTTCCACTTGAGCAGGCTAAGCAACAGGCAGAAAACACTACCAATGCAGTATTGAATGACCCAACAGTAGGAGCTACTATGATGGGCTTGAAGACCCAGTTTGATCAGAAGTTGAACAAGGCTATCGGTGAATACGAGGATGGTAAGAAGATTGCAGGCGATATTCCTGGCTACTTGGCTCTCGGTATCGGCTACAGCCCTGTCGATGCAGTAAGAGTAAACGTAGGTTTCCACTGGTTCGACGACAAGAATGCTACATCTTACAACAACCGCAACAAGGAGTTGAAGCGTGGTACTTTGGAGTATAATGCAGGTGTAGAGGTAGACGTTAACAAGAAAATCACCCTGAGTACAGGTTGGCAGAACACAAACTATGGTTTGTCTGATGAGTATATGGACGACAAGTCATTCGTAGTAGGTTCAAATTCTGCTGCCATCGGTGGGGTTTATCACATCAACAAGAAGATGGATCTCAACGTAGCTTACTTCCACACATTCTATCAGCACAAGAAGACTTCCGAGACTGTTCAGCTTGCAGCTGACAAGAGCATCGTCTATAATTCAGACTATACACGTAATAACAATGTGTTTGCCGTAGGTCTCGACATTAATTTCTAAATGATAGATCGTTCTGAATAAGAATCCTGAAGAAATTCGGAACACATAACTACAACAATCAAAAGAGGGTGTGTCATAAGTCAAAGACACATCCTCTTTTTCGTTTCTTCATTGATTTTCTTCACATGTTTTTTCTTTCATCGGATTTCACGGAAAAATCGGAGGCAGTTTTGCTTATCGGATTATTCACGGATTTCCGCGGATATTTGGCCTCTGGCCAATGGCTGGCGCCGTAGCGATCCAATTAAATTATAATATTCTCTCTTACATCGGATCCACATCATAATAAATGACCAAAGCCCCATATCGCGGATCTTTCGACATTTTTTCTTGAGCAAACAACAGGAATTCCCTCACTTTCCTATAGTCGAGAGAATTCTCCAACTTGATGACTATCTTACGGATATTCATTGTCTTCACACGAGCCACTGCAGGCTTGTCAGGTCCTAAGATTCTCTCCCCAAACCATCCTCGCAAGATCTGTCCCAGCTCCATACTTGCCTGCTGACAGACTTTCTCATGTTTGTGCTTCAGATAGACGTTGATGAGATGATAGAAAGGCGGATAATGAAAGGCCCTGCGTTCTTCCAGCAAGTCGCGATAGAAAGTGGCATAATCGTTGTGAACCACCTGCGAGATAACCGGTAACTCCGGAGATTTCGTCTGGAGGATCACCAGTCCTCGCTTGCCCTTTCTGCCAGCCCTTCCACTCACCTGCGCCATCATCATAAAGGCATGTTCGTAGGCCCGGAAGTCAGGATAATTGAGCATCGAGTCGGCATTGAGAATACCCACAACGCTCACCTTGTCAAAATCCAGTCCCTTGGAAATCATCTGCGTACCGATAAGTAGGTTGGTCTTTCCCGAAGAAAAATCCTCTATCAGGCGTTCATAGGCATTACGGGTGCGGGTCGTATCAAGATCCATACGGGCAATACGCGCCTCAGGGAAGATTTCAGTCAACTGGTCTTCCACCTTCTCTGTTCCGATACCACGCCCCGTCAGTTCGGTACTTCCACAGTTAGGACATTCCGTAGGAACGGGATACGTGTAGCCACAATAATGGCAGGTAAGCAGATTGATATTCTTATGCAATGTGAGCGACACATCACAGTTTTTGCATTTCGGCACCCATCCACAGACCTTACACTCAATCATCGGTGCAAAACCGCGCCTGTTCTGAAAGAGAATAGCCTGTTCGCCACGCTGCAAGGCCTCTCTTACCGCTGCCAAGAGTTGTGGCGAATATGCCCCTTTCATGATCTTGCGATGGCGTAAATCCTTCACATCCACCACCTGTATTTCCGGCAGTTGGATGTCTTTATATCGCGTTTTCATCTCCACCAGACCATACTTTCCCTGCTGGGCATTGTAATAACTTTCCATCGAAGGAGTAGCCGTACCCAAGAGCACTTTGGCTTCGGGATACATACTTGCCAAAACGATGGCTGCGCTGCGGGCATGATAGCGAGGAGCCGGGTCCTGCTGCTTAAAACTGGTTTCATGCTCCTCATCCACTATCACAAGTCCGAGTTTCTGAAAAGGCAGGAAGACTGCACTTCTGGCTCCTAAGATGACATCATAAGGATGATCAGACATCTGTTTCTGCCAGATTTCCACACGCTCTGCATCGCTATATTTCGAGTGATAGATACCAAGTCGGTCTCCAAAAACCCGGTGAAGACGTTCCATAATCTGCACAGTAAGCGCAATTTCTGGCAAGAGATAAAGTACCTGCTTATGCTCATCGAGCGCCTGTTTGATGAGGTGGATATAGACCTCCGTCTTACCGCTGGAAGTCACGCCATGCAAGAGCACCACATTCTTCTTCATCATCTGCATCAGAATCTGGTTATAAGCATCCTGCTGGGGCATCGAGAGCGGTTTGATCAACTCGAAATGAGATTCGCCAGATGTATTCAGACGCCCTACTTCTATCTCATATGTAAAAAGAAATCCCTTATCTATCAGACTTTTGATAATGGCAGAGGTGGAATGACTCTCGTTCATCAGTTCCTCCTTCGTTACTTTTTCTATAAAAGAAGGGATATCAGGTGATTGGTTTCCATTTGAAGAAGAAACATCAGAAGGCTGGCTTCCATTTAAAGAAGGAATATCAGGAGACTGCATATTTCTCAATTCATAGAATTCCTCCCGCAACAGTCCGTTTTCATCTACCTCGTTTTCGAGAAGAATATCCCAATGAGACAGTTGGAGGAAGGTGGTAAAAGCCTTCATTTGCTTGACGGCCCGCCCCATCATCTGAAGCGCCACACGGAGCGTCTGAGGATTGCGATAAGCACTCGACAAACCGACATATTGCTCCATTTTGGGTTTAAACTTCTCTGTAGATTTCAGTCCAGCCGGGAAAGCAGCATTATAGACATCACCCAATGGAGACATGTAATAATCGCTAATCCACGACCAGAGCCGGTATTGCCTTTCCAGAAGCACAGGGTTTTCATCCAGCACCTGCTCTATCGGTTTCACCTCAAAAGCAGGCTTCTCATCATGCATTTTCACCGCCATACCGATATACTTCTTGCTCCTTCCCAGGGGTACGAGCAGGCGCTTGCCAAACACAACCCTCCCTTCCATTCCTTCAGGAACAGAATAGGTAAACAAGCCTGGAAGCGGCAAAGGAAGTATCACATCTACGTATTTCATACAGAAAAGTCATCTTGAGAATTATATCGTTGTGCAAAGATAACAATAAAAAAGCAGATACCCAATAAAGGATATCTGCTTTTATATATTTTAAGAAAGCCAAACTGAACTGGTCCCGATTTTTAGAACCAGTAGCCAAGCGAAATCTGCCAAGAATTGTTGCGGCTTCTATCGCTACTCAAAACTGTTTCGCCCACCTTTTCGAGAGAGGCATCTGCAGTCTTTCCACAAGCAATATTGTAGTTAGCAGAAAGCTGTACGTGGCTCAACAAAGTAACACCAGCACCCACATTGACGCTGAAATTAGACTTCTTCAAAGAATAACTGCTACCAGTATCCCACTTGAAATTCTTATCACCTACGTTGATTCCCCACTGAGGACCCGCAAAGAGGAAGATATTTGCCACGTTGCTCAATCCCCAACCATAGCGTACATTCACAGGAATGTTGAGAGACTTCTGCTTCACATTCTCCTTGGAATATGAATTATCAATTCCCAGATACTTCACGTCAGCCTCTTTCTGATCATAGAGAGCAGCTGCATCAAAACTCAAGCCAACTACTGGCAAGGTGATCTTCACCATAGGCCCTACAAAGAAACCGGTCTTATTAGAAGCATCGAATACATCTTTGCTGAAAGACATATTGGTAACGTTCAAACCACCTTTCAAACCAAACTTAACCTGTGCGTTAGCCTGCTGCACGAACAGCAATGATGCCAACAACACCATAAAAGTCAATACTTTTTTCATACCTATTTCTCTTTTTTTATTTCTAATAATTGTTTTTCAAATCACATAATTCCAACGATTGTTACTCCAATCATAGTTATTCCAATCATTGTTATTTCATCAATTGATATTTCCAATCATAATTATTTCCAACAATCAGAACAATCCAATTAATGGCGCTCTCTTCTGACAGAAACGCGGGCTGCACTGGAGGTAGAAGAACCAGAACTGCGCTGGCGACGGCTTCTTACACTCGAAGAAGAACCTGAAGACTTAAAAGAACTTCTGCGGTTCTTCTTGACAGTCTTTGCATCCTTCTTACCGGCATTGGAAATACTATCCAGAGAATCCTTTCTCGCCTGATCGCCCCAGATATTCTTCTCGAAGGCAGCCAATTCTGCCTCAATCCTCTTCTGCTCCTTGCTCATAGCCGAATCAGAAGGACAGTATTGAGCCAAAGTCTTGCCCAACATATTATTGGTTTTGTAAATCTTTCCTTTATACTGATTTCTGACAAAGTAATCATCCACACTCATCGTCGCAGCATTGTTCAGATTACTGGTCATAATCTGCTGTTTAGATAAGTAAGGAGCCAGGTCGCTGTACTTCACCCAGAATAAAGGATATTTATTGCCACCATCTCCGAAATCATCCTCACGGGTCATGATAGGACAGAGTGCCAACACCTGAGTATGGAAGGTGGAAGTACGCTGGTCAAAATAAGAAGATTCCTTGACATAGTAAGATTTCACTTCGCGGGAAGGAATATCACTATTGTCAAGACGCATTCTTCCGTTTGCATCCTTCTCATAATAAATGTGGTAATTATCCAGGAATGCCTTTGGCTTCACCAAGTCTGCATCACTGAAACTCTCGTTGCCGTCCAACTTATACTGGTAAGCCTTGATGCGACCGGAGAGTATCAACTTAAACATATAGGTGAACAGGTTCACCTGGTTGCCCAATGGTTCCACAGGATAATACAAAGGCGCATTGGCATCATCGTTGAGATTCAACTCGCGATAGATGTCACGTCTCCATACCACATCCTCATCCATAGAAGCAGTAGTAGGAAACATGATTTGTGCACGGGTCGTCATGTTGTTGGCATTCGACTTCTGCTGAGCCTTCTGCTGTGCCTGGCGGCGCGCTTCAGGTTGAGCGCTGATTCCCAGCGTAACACCTGCAAGCATCAAAAGCATAAATATCTTTTTCATCACATTGATTTTATTTACTTTGATCATTATGTTATGCATTCTGGCAAGTTTCCATCCCGCCCAGAATGAATCTCCTGTCCAGATTCGCCTTTTTCCTATTCCAGACTCTCTTACCTCACAATCACTTCCATTGCAGCGGAGAGATTGCGGGTAATGCCATCAGGACCAACTGCCTTGATATGAGAAATGTAGAAACGGCGGTTTCTGGACAAGCGACGGAATTCCTCGCGCTGACGCTCTGAGAAATTGGCACCTGCTGAAGCAAGAGGAACCGCATTTCCCATATTGTCGAAGAATACAGTCTCGAAACTCAGCACCTTGAACGGAATATCGAGCAATCCGTCATCAATCGCGGCATGAATGCCTGTTGCTCCCATCAGAGAAGCCTTTGACAGAGCACCGCCTCTATATCTGTTGGTACCCAAAGCCAGATAAGCAGTTGGGTCTGGAAGTTTTCTGACATGGAAAACAAACGGTGGCATCGTACGGGTCTGTCCCTTGTCACGAGCCGTAACTGTAATCGTCACATCCTTGCCTACAGCAAATGGAACTGCCACGAAATGTCCATTTCCCTTGGAGATGAAGGAACCGCCACTCATGCTGGCAGAAATCGCATTGGCAGGAACTCCCGGGACGCTGATACTGATTGGATTGTGGAAACCGGCATAGAGCACATTCATCATGTCGGCTGCCACAGTAGCAGTATTAGGAGCCGGAATCACACTGTACTTCTGCAGGAAATTGCGTCGCAAGACATCTCCCTTGGCATTGTGCATCAGAATATATCCGCTGAACTGGTGTTCGCCTACGCCTCCAGCAGTAAAGGAATACTGTCCATGAGCCGTATTCACGCGCATACCATTCACATAGATTTCCGGTTGCTGGGTAGTATCCACAGCCGCCATCACAATGTTGGCATTGAAGCGCTCGCCAGGATAAAGCGTAGTCTTCTCCGGAATCACGAAGGCATCAAGTTTGTTGACGCGAATATCCTTCATATCTATATTAGAAACGAGGGTATGGAGCACCTCTCCTTCAGCATAGCGCACATCACTCTGCAGTTTGGAAAGCAAAGTGATAGCAGCAGCCACAGGCATATTCTCAAACATATATTCCTGCCAGTTTTTGCCCAAAGTCGTTGATTTCTTTGGCACAACTGTAGCGAGGTTGCTCTGAATGATCTTCTTCTGATGCTCGTCAGTCACCATGGTGAGGATACGCTCACGATAACGGTTGATGGCATCATAGAGTTTCTTGCCTTTCCCCGTACCAGGAGCCAGCATCACGATGCCCGCAGCTTCCAGATTATCCTTGTTCTCGATGTTTTTCACATCGCCATTCTTTCCATCAGCCTCTCTGACGATGGCTTCCTTCAACTGCTGTGCGAAGTTGTAGAGCGAGTCACTCATTTCCTTCACCTGAGTAGCCTTCTCAAACCATTCTCTCACCTTGGCAGGATTCTTCTTCATCTGATTGCTGAAATCCCCATAGAGCGCAGCATTCTCTGCAGAAGAATTGGCCGTGGTACGGTTCAAGCTCTCCTCCACAATAGAGAATCCGTTGAGCACCTCAGTAGAGATGTTCAATGCAAGCATGGCCATGAGGACGACATACATCAAGTTGATCATCTTCTGGCGCGGTGAAACGGGTCTTTTCTTTATTGCCATTTATTTATAACTGATAAATTCGATTGAATGCTTTACTCTTCACTTACATGTGGGGCAGCAGCTCTCATATTGACAGTCATTGCCTCAATCATGCGAGTATAAATCTTGTTGAGCTGCTCTATCTGCTGAGCCATCTTTCTGCTCTGCTCATTGATCTGGTCGATAGTACCAATCTGCTGACTGGCACCCTTCAGCTGCATTTCATATACCTTGCTGATACCGGTAAGCGTACGGTTCAGATTTTCCATTTCCTCGCTGTCGCGGGTCAGACGGCTGCTCTGTTCATTTACCTTTTCGAGGGTTTCCACCAGTTTCTTCAACTCTTCCACATAATTGTTCTGTGCTTCCTCCATTTCTGGAGTTATCTGCTGCTGACCACCAACCCATGCTGTAGAACCAGCAACAGGCTGCTGAACGGCTGCTGACTGAGGCTGCTGAACAGCAACATCGGCATCCTTATCATCTGAAGATGATGCAGAGACTGAAGAAGCTGCTGCAGAAACAGGAGATGAAGCTGTGCCTTCAGAAGTTGCTGCAGAAGCAATGCCCTGAGAAGCAGTAGCGCCTGGAGCAAAGACTATCGGCTGTCCCACAACCACAGCATCTCCGCAAACAGGACAAGAGCCCGAAACCGGTTGAGAACCAGCTACAGAATTATTTGTATCATAAGTGACCTTGCCCGTCTCCAGATATTCTTCTGTAATATGTGTAGGAATATCACGACCATCGGCAGTCTTATCAAAAGGACGGTCGAAGGCTGACAGGAAGAATACCAATACCTCAGTACCCATACCCAAGAACAACATCAGATTGGCTCCCGGCAAGTGAGTCAACTTAAAGAGGGTACCCAAGATAACGATAGATGCACCCCAACTATATGCATAGTTCAGAAATGTTTGTCCAGGCACGCTATCCATCCACTTTTGCAGACGGTAAACGATATTAAACTTACTGTAATCGCCCATTTTTATTATCTCCTATTCTTTGATTTTGTAGGTTTCTGTTTTGCACTTGATGTAGTTGCGAGACTTCTCACACATCTGAATCCGATATACGAACGAGGCTGGTTCTGATATTCCCAAGAGCGCCATGCCGAACGTATGAAAGACTCTGGATCCTTCCAAGATCCACCCCTCACGCTTTTCTTCTTCAAGCGGTAAGGATCCTCCTTGGCTGCATTATAAACAAGCGTTGGATTCAGATCGTTCATGGCATCAACACCCGCTTCCGTATAAATCGTACTGGTCCATTCTGCCACATTACCTGCCATATCATACAGTCCGTTAGAATTAGGAGAATAGATACCCACCCTGCTTGTTATCAGGTTTCCGTCCTTGGTATAATTACCACGGTCTGGCTTGAAATTGGCATAGAAACATCCATCCCCATTCTTTACATCCTTGTTTTCCCAAGGGAATTCATTCTGCTCCTTACCGCGGGCTGCATACTCCCACTCTGCCTCAGTAGGCAGACGATATCTTTGTATGAAACGTGCCTCAGGACCCAAGCCTTTCAACAAATAGTCCGTACGCCAGGCACAGAATGCATTCGCCTGTTCCCAAGTAACGCCTACCACAGGATAATCATTATAGGCAGGATTGCAGAAATAACTTCTGAGATAAGTCTCATTATCAGAATTCTTGAAGTCATTCACCCAACAAGTCGTATCCGGATAAACATTCACGATATAGGTATTGAGAAAATCCCAAGGTCCACTCAACTGTCGGTTGATAGTCTGTCTCACGATTCTTCCCTCGTCATCCACATAGGCCGTATCCTTGGAAATCATGACCACCTCGTTCGGATCCACCTCGATGTCAGTATTGAGGTTACGCTCAGAAGCATTGAGACGGTTGCGACGCAAGGCAGCGGCAGTATAATCATAGATTTCATACTTATAGTTGAGCTGACTCCAGTCTATCAACTTTTCTCCCGTCACAGGATTGGTCGTATAAAGACTCTCAATGGCACGCAGTTCATCCTCATTAGGTTTCTTAGGAAAATTCTTCTTCCAGTTGACACGCGGAGGCACAGGTTCACCATTCTTATCTTCCGTAATCATATAAGTTTCATCGCCTCCATAAGAAGGGTCAGCAAGACGGGTACGCAAGATAGAATCTCTCACGTAAGCAACAAATTGCTTATATTCAGAGTTGGTAATTTCAGTATCGTCCATCCAAAAGCCATCCACAGAGATTTCCTTCACAGGCGTTTTTCCACCCCAAAGAGAGTCTTGCTTTTCCAAGCCCATCTTCAGGAAGCCACGGTTCACCTTCACCATGCCGTAAGGAGCTGGCTCGGTAAATCCCCTGCCAGATACGCCCACGACTTCACCACCACGACCTGCCATCGAGGTAGATTTGGCACCGAAACATCCAGTCAATGCCACCAGCACAAAGGCTGAGCAAAGCCACATGATACCTTTCTTCATATTCATATTATTCTTATACTATAGTATTCTTACACTTTTATGTTTATTTCTTCCTTTTTTTACGAGATTGATGTCAGTCTGATAACCGACAAACAGCTCATGACTTCCATTGCCAGGACTGATAGCCGACGTGTACATTTCATAACTGTAACCTAACACCACTCCGTGGAACATTCCACCAACAAGGAACGTAACGGAATTGGTAGGACTATAGGACACACCGCCATACATCATTTTCTTCTCATGCGTATAGACCATCCTGCAACTTACATCTCCCCGCCAGGTCACTCCATCGTATCTGACAAGAGTAGAAGGCTTTATTGATAAAAACGGATTTCTTAACTTAATATTGTATCCGCCAGTCAAATAATAAGTTGCATCTATCTGCATTTCATTCGTTTCGCCCATTTCAATCTTAGGGGCATTCAGATGCTGTCCGGAAATTCCCACATACCAGGCACCATGTGAATAATAAAGCCCAAAGCCAAGATCCAGTCCGTTTCCATCAATCTGAGAGGTGGAGAAAGCAGGGTCATTAGATTCTCCTAAATCCACTTTGCTGCCATCAAAACTTTCACTTATAAAACCAGCTTGAATACCGGCACTGAACATACCCTTGAAAAGCCGTTTCTTGAAAGCATATTGCAAAGCCAACTTCTGATGAGTGAACAAACCTATCTGGTCGTTCATGAATTGCACACCGACACCATGATAATTCTTCAAGGCATAGAAAGGCAAATCGGCTCCAGCATACATAGTCCGGGGATTATGCTCAAAACCAGCCATGTCTAATGCATAATCAATATTCACATTTATCTTGGCTTGTTTACCTACCGCACCAGGATTGAAAGAAGGTTCCATATCAAAATAATGACTAAAAGAAGGATCGTACTGAGCATAACAGGTGGTTATACCCAGTATCATCAACAAAGTCGCTATTTTAATTCTTTTATACACGATACTATAACGGATTTTTTCTCAAAATATTGTATAAATCGGGAATAGAGATAAAAAATAAAATGAAAAAGGCTGCCCTTATCCATAAGAGCAGCCCTATCATCACTTAATACTCATCATCATTCCACAAGAAATCATCCTTGGAAGGATAATCAGGCCAGATGTCTTCGATGCTCTCGTAAACATCACCTTCATCTTCAATCTCCTGCAAATTCTCCAGAACCTCCAGAGGCGCACCAGAACGAGTTGCATAGTCTATCAACTCTTCTTTTGTAGCAGGCCATGGTGCATCTTCAAGCTTTGAAGCTAACTCAAGTGTCCAATACATAGCTAATTATTTAACGGTTTATAAATTTGCGTGCAAAAGTAATACTTTTATTTGTATTTACAAGCATTTTACGTATTTATTTTATGGGAAATTAAAAATTAATCTTAAAAAATTGCTTATGCTTCGATTTATCAAAGAATATAATCCCACAAAGATATAAATCATAGCAGACACCACTCCTGTCGTCAGCTACCATTTCTTCCCATAACCGACGAGTTTGCTTATTCTTGTAAATGTCTGTTATAACCAAAAGTAACTGATCAGATGCATGCAGAAAGATTTCATTCCTTATGTCTTCATCAGAAAGCCAATCCATCTCAACAATCACCAAAGCCTTAGCGCTTTCCTCATCAAAATAATAATCATCTATCATTCTGACCAACGTATTTTGGCAACCAGCATACACGTACGGAGCGAAATCATAATCACCCATCACGACATATTGGGGTTGCCAGTAATTGGCAAGACGAAAGAACAGACGACCCAATTTACGGAAAGTCTTAGACCGGTCTTTCATTTCCTCATCCAGCTGTTCGTAGGCATAATAAGGATCATGCTCGTTGACGACATAACGCACAAAAGAATAAGCCGAAGGCGACTGAATGCCAAACCCACGACTGTATCTGCAACGTAAAAGCCAACGAGAGATAGATTGTATATAATATGAAATAGATTCAAGCATATAATAAAACGAAAAATAAAAGCCTCAGAAATCTTTCGAAATCTGAGGCTCTTCATTGAAAGGAGGCGGCGA
>ERZ1031845.195-NODE-195-length-24118-cov-8.663010_pt1 | contig 24118 bp, 20 predicted proteins | sample MGYA00518169_ERZ1031845 | MGnify/ENA primary metagenome ERZ1031845 (study PRJEB33719, sample SAMN04261265) | wastewater metagenome | biome: rural village; feature: human; material: feces | host: Homo sapiens | place: El Salvador | collected 2014-01-14 ...
GGGAGAACAGGAAATAATATAATTTATATAAATTTATCAGAATTAATTTTGCCCATAGAATGGAAAAATTATTATAGGAAAATAAGTAATTTGCTCGGCACTAATGTTTCTTCAACTAAATCTAAGGATTTATCAAAATATACAGAACAAATGAAAAATGATCCTACTTCTACCTTAGTTGATGGATCTAATAAAGTCGAGCATGATAAAAATAATAGATTCTTCAGTTATCTAATCAATAATGTCATTAATAAACCTATATTTGAAGGATTGCCTCAAACCAGTTGCTCTTTTATTAAATTGGAAAGCAAGTATGACGAATTTTGCTCTTTAAATACTCTTGAACAAGCGAAGATAATAGCTACAATAATCAAATTGCTTTCATGTAAAAGCGTGCAAGGTTGTAAACTTTCAAATTTATCAGGTCTACCTTCTTCTTTAGGTGCGTTGACTAGTAATAAGGCTCTCACGGAAGGAACAATAATTTTAAAAGAATCAAGTTGTGGTTTGAAAGAAAATATTATATTTGTCGTTCCAAATGATTAAGGCTGTTAACGGTGGGATATCGAATAGTTAAAATTAACAAGCGTTGTAAGCTTGAAACCTCTATGGAGTATCTTGTCTATAGAGCTGAAGAAGAATATAGGATTCTTTTGGACGAGATATCAGTTTTAATAATTGAGAATCAGCAAGTTTGCATTACAGCTGCTTTGATGTCTAAATTGATGAACCATAAGGTCAGAGTTGTTTTTTGCAATGATGCTCACATGCCCCAAGGAGAATTAGAGCCGTATGCTGGCTGTTATGATACTCCTAGCAAGATAAAAACCCAGTTAAATTGGAATCCAATTGTTTGTGATGAAGTTTGGAGCAAGATTATTAAATATAAGATTCATAATCAAGCACAAGTTTTAAAGCTTAAAGGAGATGAGAAAGCTTTTAATTTACTTAAAGACTATGAATATGATATTCATAGAGGCGATTCTACAAATAGGGAAGGCTTAGCAGCAAAAAGTTATTTCTTTTCGTTATTCGGATTAGATTTTGAAAGAAGGAAGGAGTCTGATGTTAGAAATATTTATTTGAATTATGGATATTCATTACTTCTAAGCCTAGTCAGCAAAGAAATTGCTTCTTTTGGCTATCTAAATGCCTTTGGAATTCATCATATTGGAACTACCAATCATTATAATTTGGCTTGTGATTTTGTCGAACCTTTAAGGCCGTTTGTAGACAATATGTTGGTTAGAAATGAATTAACTCCAGACAATTTTAAAAGACAATTTATGAATATGCTGACTAGTGAAGTTAGAATCGATGACAAAAACATGCTATTAAATAATGCAGTTAGAGATTATGTTTTAAGTATCCTTACAGCATTGAAAACAGAAGATCCTAATTTGATTTTACAAATTACATTTAAAGATGGGACTATATAGATACATGAGATCAATATTAATGTTTGATCTTCCTGTTTTAACAGCTACTGATAGAAAGAACTATAGGCAGTTTGTAAAGTTCTTAAAGCAATCTGGATTTATTATGTTTCAAGAATCGGTGTATATAAAGCTGTCAATAAATGAATCTAACGTTAAAGCTATGGAAAAAGTAATGAAAAATCATCTTCCACCTAAAGGATTTGTTACTATGCTTACTGTTACGGAAAAACAATTTCAAAGTATGAGTTTCTTAGTTGGAGAATTTAAAACTGACGTCATATGCACAGATGAAAAGGTTATTGAATTATGATTGTTATAAGAAGTAAAGATTTTGATCAGGAATTGAGCCTTGATTCAAATAAGTTTTATTCTTTAGTTATAGAGAATGTTAGTTTTTATAGGACTTTCTATATCGGATTGAAAAATCAAATAGAAAGCGGAGACGATTATCTTTTGTATGAAGATACAAATGATAAGAAAGGATCTATAGATAAAGATTGTTACCTTATAGAAAATCCTCTAAATATTCAAATTGATGAGAAGAAGATTAATTTAGTAGTACAAAAATCAATTGGTACTAAACAACCTCCAGAGATAAGAGAAAGTTATCAAGTGTTATTGAGCAAAATTAATGAATTCATTAATAGTATTAGTTACGATTACTATTTGCCTTTGATTTTTGATGATGGATTAACGTTAGTCAACTTTTTAAAAGCTATTAATCTTAGAATAGCTGATACTACTGATAATCCAGTTGATCAGTTAGTATTTAAAATTAGAGAGCTATCTTATGTATTAGGTTTTAAAGTCTTTTTTATTATGAATTTATACGATTACTTCACTCCTAACGAGATAGAAAGTATCCATAAGGAATTGAATAGTCTTGAAATAAAGATGATCAATATTTCATCTCATAGAAATAAGTATAAAATCAACAATGAATTCATTGTTGATATCGATGAAGATTTGGCTGAAATTCATATTGGAGAAGATGAATAAAAAGAGTATAATTTTGGATGTATTAGCGGTGCTTTCTTCCCGGCCTTTTAAACGGGATTTGAGGTTTGAGGTTTGAGAGTATTGCTAAAACAAATACAACACGTACGAATAACGGCGAACATCAGACGAAGCATAAGTTTGAGAGTATTGCTAAAACAAATACAACACGTACAGAATAACCACGAGCAAGCATCACATCTTGTTTGAGAGTATTGCTAAAACAAATACAACACGTACCCTATTTCCATATTGTTGCGTGATAAATAGTTTGAGAGTATTGCTAAAACAAATACAACACGTACGCTGCTTTGCGTTATAGACATTCTTATTGTGTTTGAGAGTATTGCTAAAACAAATACAACACGTACCAACGCGCATATAAGTTATCTCAGCGTCAGGTTTGAGAGTATTGCTAAAACAAATACAACACGTACAAGAAAATCAGCGATTGTATAATAAACATGTTTGAGAGTATTGCTAAAACAAATACAACACGTACTGATATATTAGCAATGCTATGTAAATTGTGTTTGAGAGTATTGCTAAAACAAATACAACACGTACTTTAGAGGTGTATATTAAGCGTATCCTGAGTTTGAGAGTATTGCTAAAACAAATACAACACGTACATAAGAACATATCTATTGCATTCGATATTTGTTTGAGAGTATTGCTAAAACAAATACAACACGTACTCTAACTGTCTATTATTATATAGTTTTTAGTTTGAGAGTATTGCTAAAACAAATACAACACGTACTAAAGCTTTCTGGAAGTAGTCGAACGGCTTGTTTGAGAGTATTGCTAAAACAAATACAACACGTACCTCTTGGATAATCTCGTGGCTAAAACAAGGGTTTGAGAGTATTGCTAAAACAAATACAACACGTACCTGCTTTGCGCTATAGACATTCCTATTGTGTTTGAGAGTATTGCTAAAACAAATACAACACACACGACTACAGAAAGCAGACAGAAGAAATACTGACTTGACACGCTATTTTCATCCATTTTCATCGTTTTTTCGCTCCGATTAGAACTAAATAGATGCAGCAAATTGAAAGAATAGATTCATCGTTGTGTTATCATATAACTGCTTATGTAACCATCTGAAAATTTTTATAATCAGTGGGCTTTCAAAGCAAACACACGACCAAATCAAACATGGAAAACACAGCGCTACCGGCAACGACCATCCGGCAATACAAATTCAACAAGGAAGGAGCAGAAGAGCTCCTGAAAACAAACAAAGGCATTGATTGGCCCGTTGTCTATATTTTGGATGGCAAAGATGGGCAAAAGTCAGTTGCTTACGTAGGAGAGACTTCCAGCGCTTATAATCGAATGTTACAGCATCTAGACAATGTTGTCAGAAAGCCGATGATTAACGAATACGTCCTCTTCAATGACATGTTCAACAAATCAGCCATTTTGGATATCGAGAACATGCTTATCGAACACATGCATGCAGATGGAAAATTCGAACTCCAAAACCTGAACAATGGACAATCGAAATTCCACAACTACTATCAGCGTGGTCTTTACAAGGAATTGTTCAAAAGAATTTGGAAACAGCTGAAGAAAGAAGGCTTGGCGGACAAAACGCTCCTACAAGTGGAAAACTCGAAAATTTTCAAATACTCTCCGTTCAAACAGCTCACTGACGAACAGTATGACCTGGAAGTAAAGCTCCTTGATGATATCACCGTTGCTCTGAAATCCGGGCAGAAGAGAAACATCATCGTGGAAGGTGGAGCTGGAACTGGGAAATCCATCCTCGCGGTCTCCCTTATCAAATACATAGCGGACGTCTGCACACAGAAAGTGGACTATAGCGACATCGAAAGTATCGAGGATCTCGAAAGCACCATCAGCTACATGCAGATGAATAAAGAGATAGCAAGCCTCCCTAAGCCCAGTATCGCTTTCGTGGCTCCCATTGACGGAATTCAGAAACACCGTGAAGTCCGTATTCAAGAACATACCATCCTTGAAAAACGTGGATGTCGTCAGTCCTGTCGATTTAACAAAGAAGAAGGAAGGATATGATATCGTTTTGGTAGATGAAGCCCATCACTTGGCAACCTATGGAAAGTCGACAAGCCATCTTTCCTTCAAGCAGGCGGATGACAGACTAGGGTTTACGGACTATGAGAATACCACCCAGCTCGACTGGATCAAGAAGCAGGCGAAACATGTCGCAATCTTCTTTTATGACCGAAAACAGTCTACCTCTGGAGCAGATGTTCCGGAGAAGGATTTCCTTGCCATGAAGGATGAGAAAAAGAACAACTGGTATCCGATTAACCATCAGATCTGGCTCATTGCCGGAGAGGACTACATTTCCTATTGGTCGAAGCTATTGAGAAACGAGACAAATGAAAATGCACCTGACTTTCGTTCTACAGGATACGATTTCAAGATATTCGACGATTGCGCCGAAATGATGGATGCGATAAAGGAAAAAGACAAGGAATACGACGGATTATGCCGGGTCGTCTCCGGCTATGGTTTCCCATTCACAAAATCCATGCGAGATAAGAAAGGAATCCATTCCACCCAGGACTATGACTTCATGATTGACGGAAAGAAATACAGCTGGAATGGAATCAACGAAAACTTCGCAACCGATGAGAAATCCGTCTCGCTTATCGGCTCGGTTTTCACCTGCCAGGGATATGATCTCAACTATGCAGGCGTCATCTTTTCAAACGATATCCGGTTCAACAAAGAAAAAGGCGTCATCGAATGCGTTCCAAGTTCTTATTATGATAAGCATGGCAAAGTAGGGACGGATGTCAACAAAACGATTGAGGACATCATCAATTCCTATCTCGTTCTTCTGACCAGAGGAATGAAGGGGACATATATCTATTGCTGTGACAAGAACCTAAAAGAATATTTAAAGCAGAAGTTTGGCAAAACAAATTAATAAGTCTCAGATCACATTAGAAACAATATGGAAAAGAATGAAAGTGCTAGGAAAACTATAAAGTTTTTCAAGGCCATTCAATGACTCTTGGATTGCAAAACAATGCGTCCGCATGTCTTAAATAGAACTCGATAGAATCCTTTCTGAATATTGAAAAAAGTTCGATAAAATCTTTGCTTTTTCGAGAGCATAATTTTGCTTTCTAGGTCATAAAAAAAGGAAAAGCTGCCAAAGCTTGCCTGTGTTCTACATTGTTGGAACCATGGCGCTCTGGCAGCTTTTTTATAAGGCTTTTGGCGACAATCTGGAGGAATACCATGAAATTTTGGCCATGGCAATGTCCTCCGGATATAAAAAAGGAGTTCCCGCAGGAACTCCCCTGGTCGCAGGCCACGCAGGTATCTGCAACTCAATCGTCAAACACTATACACAGAAAGATGGGATTTGTCAATTTCATCAACTAGTTATATGACTCAATGTTATGATATGCACGAATCAGTTTCTACATATACAAATTAAAGAAAAGCCCCACAGATTGTGAGGCTGAATGCTAGGACATCTCCTTCTTGTCGTTCTTATCATTATCCAAAGCCGAGGAAAGTGCCTTAAGGGTAGTGCCTTTCTTCATGTCATCATAATGGGCATAGACCTGCTTGGTCATACCCATTTCCTCGGTCAATTGTCTCTGAGTCTTCCCATTGTAAGAAAGCTCAACGATGACTTTTTTTCTTTCATTGAGTTTGGATATGGCATCGTAAAGAAGAACGTCTCTTTCGTTTCTGAGGCACTGCTCTTCTGGGTTGAGGCTATCGTCTACAAGTCCGTCTTCGAACTCCGTACAGTCTTCGAGCATGGATTCGAGGGAAAACAATCTGCGTTTCCTCTTCTCCTCGCGCTTGAACTCACGGTACGCTTCCGTAAGGAACAGGATGCGTTTCTTCTTCGGAAGGGAAAACGAGGCCTTAAAAAGGCCTTCGTCCATCGGAAAAGAGACCTCTATGGCCTTTTCGGACTTCTTGGAGACGATTTTCATTGTTATTATTTTAACAGCCATCGACTGTCCTCCTTTCAGGAGAACAGACAAGTGAAAAGAGTAGGTCGTCGTTGCCTGTCTATCAGAAGCTGCTCTCCTAATCAGGCAGACAGCCCAGCAATCAGGCCGTTGATGCGTTGATAAGTTTGTGAGTTGCTAATCACGTTGCCAGAACAACAACCTAGAACTTCCCTAGGCTCCCTAATATTGAAACATATATGTTTACTAAAAATAAAAAAGAAAAACTCTTATTTGCACGTGAGTGATATGAACTTTAGGACTTATCGGCGCTTTTAGCCATTCCCCAGCTTCGATAGCGTAAGATTTTACGCTTTTTCACCGCAAGCTCGATGAAAGCCTGCGCCTTTTGGAAGGCATCCCCCGGCGTGTTCCAGTAAAAGCAGAATAGATTTAGCCAATCCTGCAATTCCTTCCGCGAGAATCCTAGGTGAGAGCCTATGAATCCTGATAGATACCGGTGGATTTCGTTTACGGAATCCATGTTTTTTTTCGAGTCCCACGCGGGGATCAAATTCTCGAAAATGGAGGCTTATGCGAATTTTTTCATGTACCGCTGGCCGCACGTCAGAAAGCATGGTTTGAAAGCCACCATCGAATACTTGTTCGCAAGGGGCTGTGGAACGGAAAAAAGCAGGTTGTCGGAGTCGCTTTTCTAAAAATTCCCGTCATTTGGGTATTTCGCATCCAACATTTGCTGTTATATCTAGATTAAAATGATAGAGAAAGAAAAAAATAGTATTTACATCCTTCTCTCACTATATTTTCATTACGCTAAGCATGTTTTTTAGCATTTTCTGTACATCAACAACATAATTCAAGCATTCTTGCGCTTTAATTAGTGTCAACGCTTTTTTGTGAGCTGAGGGATTCCTATAGTCCTTTCGCACTTTTTCTATAAATTCGCAATCCCGCAAAATTTCGCTTTCGATCTTATCTGTTGCAATACAAGTGGAATCAAAAAGGCATTTTTTCGAATATGATAGGAATTCTTCTTTTTCTGAAGAGGGAGCCCACTTAAGGTGATGCGTGTACCTGTCGTATTCCACGCCAAGAAGATGAATAACTTCACCTAATGTAAAATGTTCCTCATCCATGATTTCCAGTTTTTTCTTTTGATTATTCCATTTTTGTAATGACTTTGGAAAATCAGATTCTTTTTTATACTTTGAACTTAGATAACATTTATAAGAGGTCAAGAACCGTTTTGTTACTTCAATTTCTAATGTTTTAGTAATTAGCAAGCAAACGCCAGAATAGTCATATAAAGTTCCATCTTCCCTATTAGACATCATCGCATAAGTCGATTTAGCTGTTATCAAAAAGTTCTTGCTTTCGTCCTTAAGACGTGCCCAAATTTTATCAGTCAGCTCTCCGATTAGAACGTCCTTAAAAAAAGACCAGTCGCCCTTCTCAAATAATTTTTTTGCCAAATCACTGACTATACAAACTATTTCATTCTGCAATTTCTTATGTGCCAGCTCTTTGACATATTCATCTGAACTGTCCAATTCTTCCGCTAAGCTTTCTCTTTTGTTTTCGATTTTCAAAAAAGAGCTATTAAATTCTTGTTGACTAAAGCCAGCCTGAGAAAGAAAAACATTGAAATAGTCATTCCTTCTTTTCAGAACGTTAATGTTGGTCACTAATTCCGTACACAGGGATCTAAGCTGCTTCAATTCTCCGTTTGCATTACTTAGACGAATCTTAAGATTAGAGTTTTCACATTCGAGTCTCCGCAAAGGATCTTGAGGAAGATCATTCGCTTCAATTTTGTTCTCCTGGTTTGATAATCTTTGGCTTTCAATCTTACATAACGCCAAGTCTTCTAATCCTTTCTTAATTTTTTTCTCGATAATTTGATCATCAAATTTACGCCATTTCTTCACAAAAGCGATTTCTGATTCGTCAAAATATTTAACATCATGCACGTCCAACGCTTCGTTCGTAACGAAAACGCCAGCAAAATCATATGAAGCAGTGCCAAAGCAATTGTCATAAACGATTTCTCCTTCAGATAGAGAAGATGGTAAGGACGAGGAGAAAGAAAAAGTAACCGAATCCTTACCACTTAGTTTCTTACTTGCTACTAAACGTTCATATCGTGGTAAATCTGCTAAGAATATCAAGTACTTAAAATCTTTATTGCTGCGTTCCCATGTTACAAAAGAAAGAAAATTGTCTTTGTTGACCAAAAAGCGATTTTCACTTTTCCACATTAACAAATCTTTTATATATCTAAAAACTACACCAACTCTATTTTCATAATCGCTTTCAAGTCTTTCCGCTAAAGCCATAGCCAAAAAACCACCGCCCATGCCAACAGGAATAATAACACTCAAATGTTGTGCACGATTTTTAACCTTGTCTTCAATGCTATCAAGGCATTGAGTTTGATAATCCCTCAAGTTAACTTGCATTTTCTTCCTCCAATCCACAGGTATATTTTCAGTTTCTTTCAAAAAATACTAACTAATATTTTCTCGTTACATCATAAGGACATTGCTATTATATATTACCCCTTATGTTTCTTATATGCTTGCATTTCAAAATGATAATGAAAAGAATATTCTAACAATTGCCTTATTGATTTAAGCTTGAGTACTAAAAATATGGTTTTATTTTTCCTGCATCATCATGACAACCAAACAGGCATTGTCATTATCCCAGACGACATTGACAAGCTTCCACCCATATCTTCCGTAGCTGTTGAGTTCCTGTTACATGACTCCGTAGTTGTTCTCGGATAAGACTGTGTACTTATAGTTCATAAAGAAAAAACTTCTTCTTTCTTTTTTAAGGAGTCTTGTTTCCTTATGTACTCCATGATCGTAAGCAAATGGGATTCTAGGCCCTTCAATCTTCGATTATTATTGAGAAAAACGCATTATTTTTGAAGGCGGGTGACAAATGAAAGACGATTATTTATTCGGTTTCCCGATTATCAGAAGTTCGTTCACGTATCTTCTGTTGCAGGCTTTCCCAGCAATGGTTCTAGCCAATCTCAGTTTATTTTCATCCACGATTGTATAGAAGAAATAGCCATCGCTACTGCTGGTATAAAGTTGTTTTATAAACTCGGTATTGGAATTGCTGATAGCAACCGCGATTCCTTTCTCAAGCAATTGATCACAGATATTTTTGAGTTCCTTCTGCTTCTTTCTGCCAAAGCCCTGCTTCGTGTAAGAAGTGAAGCCGCTTTGGAGTGGTTCAACATCATAGGGAGGATCAAAATAAACGAAATCGCCAGTTTTTGCCTTATCGAGAACTTTTTTATAGTCGCCTCGGACAAAAGAAATATTGTTTTCGATGATATAGTTATGTGCAGACATTATGCTTTCCAATGAAGGAAGAGAGACTTTGTTTTGATGATTCCAGGGAACATTATTGTGTCCTTTGGAATTGACTCGCCAAATACCATTGAAACAGGACTTATTAAGATAAACAAAGCGAGCTGCCCGTTCAACTTTACTGAATTTCTTGGCGAAATCTGGCATCAAGTCGAGGTTTCTCACTTCATAGTAAAAGTCCTCGGAATGAAAAGATGCGAAATCATTTCTCAGAGTTTCAAATAATTCCTGCGGTGAGTTTTTAAGGACATTATAAAAATTGATTAGCTCTGGATTTTGATCGATGCCTATGGCATTTTTATGTTTCAGGAAAAACATCAAAGCTCCGCCACCTAGGAAAGGTTCAAAATAAGTGGCGCCGGGCTTTAAAAGCTTGCCATCTTCAAAATAGGAAGCAATCACAGGAGCCAGTCTTCTTTTTCCGCCAGCCCACTTGATTACCGGATAAACTATTTTCTCCATTAGAACAAATCCACGCTTTGATTAAGTTCTTCCAAATAAGCCGAAACTAGTTTAACGAATGTTTCTCTTTCATCATTGGGAATGCCTTTTTTAAAGGAAGAAAGATCCCCATCCAGCCAGCCCTTTCCAACAGCATTGGCTATTTTCATCAATTCGTCTATAACTTGTTTTAGTAGATCCCCATTACTTCTGACGTCCTTAAAATCAAGGTTATGCTGAGCTGAATAGCGTTCGATAAGAACATCAACGGCAGTATCGTAAACAGTATCTGTATCATCGCGCCATTCACTGCCTTTGGAATCAAAAGTATCGTTGAAATGTTCGGAATAGCTATTGGGATACTTCAGTCCATATCCAGCCAAAAAGATGAAGCTTCCTTTTGTCGATAAGCCAAAATAGTCGTTCAAGCCCTCAAGCAAGGGGCTTATAGAACTATCAAATTTTTTGTTTGCAAACTTTGCAATTGTCTTTGCTGTCATTTCGAGCCTCCTATATTATTCAAATCGAGAATAGATGGGTATTCTTCTAGTGATGTGACGGGTCCGTTTTTCTTAAGATAGTAGACTTTTCCAACTTTGTCTCCTTCATAGAAGTAACTTATCTCACTTGAGGTTAATTCCGTATCAATCGGAGTCAAAATCCATTGTTTAACAACTGTCGGCATTAGGTGAATCAGACTCTCACGATTGCGTAAATCAAGGTTGCTGAATGGGGTGTCCATGACTAGAGGGAAGTTGCAGGTAGGTTTCGCATTGGATGCCGTCGCTGTCAAGCCCATAACAAAAGCCATGGAAGCAAGAAGTTTTTGACCTGCAGACATTTGTCCAAAGGTTTCCTGACCATTTTCCTTATAGACTTTGATACTATAATCATCATCAAGTTTCAGTCGGTTGAACAAAGCCTTGTCGTCATCTGATAGAAGCTGAATGAAGAATTCGTTTGCGCGAGTGGAAATCTCTTGTTGCGCTTCTTTTAGATATCTGCTTTTCAGAGCCTGAAGTTTCTTTCTAGTTTCGTCATAAAACGCATATTGCTTCTGCTTTCCGCTTTGCATAGCAGCATCTTCATTTAACTTATCGATTCTTCTAAGCCATTCTCCTTCTTTAATTTGCAAATCAGCAAGTCTTTTGTTTGCTTCATTAAGAATAGATCTTTTGTTCTTTATCAGTTCATCTATTGATCCTTCGCTTTTAGCTGACTCTATAATCTGAGAATTTAAGTCATCAAAATCCTGGTCAGTAGGCAGCTTTCTTTCTTCGGCAATCTTTTCCTTTTGCAATTGCTGCAATTCAGAAATCAAGTCTGTAACCCGTTTAAGATTGCTCTCAAATGAGCTGAGAGCCCCTTCATCGATGTGGTGAGAATTCAGCCTTGCGCGATTCGACATTTCAAAAGAAACGTCGTCGCCACCATCCAAGGATTTCAAATAATTCTCCAAATGCTGACGCTTCTCAGGAGTAAGCGGGTTATCACAGCATATGCATTTGTTGGACTCCAAAATCATTTTGACAATATCTGCACCGCCTTTTTTATCTATAGAAAGCTTGTCAAAAGTTTCTTTGCTTTCTCTCCCAAAAGAAGAATAAATCCCTTTCAAAAGATAATTTTGTGAGGACTGTTTCAGAGTCAACAGAGAAGAAGTCAATAACTGGTCTTTGCTTGATATGGAATCCCGAAGCCGATTGATTTCGTTCACAATATCCCGATACTCATTGAGGCTTTCTGCGTGTCTTAAGGCTTTCTCATATTCCTTTTCATATTTTGCAATCTCATTGTTGAGTTTCTGGATATCGTTAGTGGCTTCCTTCATACCTTCTTGGACAACCTTAAGCTCATTGTTTGCCTTGGCTAAATCAGAAGCGGTTTTTTGTGAGACCCCCGTTCCTTTAGATACCTGAGCAGCCAAGATTTTTAAAGCGTCAACTGTCTTATCGAGATCGTTGATGTTAAGCATCTTCTCAATTATCTTCTGCAACTCTTGCTTAGTATTGCGATCATTTTGTTTAAACAAGTCCGTGTATTTGACACCATCAAAGAAAAGAAACCCACGGATATTCTCTCCTATGATGGAATTCATGAAGTTGTCTATCTTTTTCTTGCCCCACGAGCATTCAATTCCTTCCTTGAAAAGGCGTGTTTCAACGTTGTTGTTGTCTTGAAGAATATGCCCATTGGTATTATTTGCCTTGATGGTTCGTTGTATTTCATATTCCGAGCCGTCTTCCTCAAAAGTCACCGTCACAGTACAAAAAGCACTCTTACCATTCGTGAGCAATGGAGCGCTTACCATAAAGTCCTTATCATCAGCAATTTGGAACTGCTCGTATTTGACTGTTCCAAACAATCCAAAAAGCAGGGCCATCAAAATTTCCGGTTTTCCCAGCACCGTTTTCAGCACGAATAATCGTCACATTCTTATCGCCAGCGGCAAAATCAATCGTTGTCTCTTTATCGAAACGACGATAATTTTTCATTTTTAGAGATAAGAGTTGCATATCACTCGCCCTCCGACTCTTTGAAGCATTCTTCTGCTAGTTTTTTAACATCATCACTGTTGGGATTCCCATCCGTGTTTTCCACTAAGCTTAAGATTCCTAATGCAAGTTTTGCTTCGGCAGGTTTGAACTCCTTTTGTACGTCTTCTCTTATTTTTTGATTTTTGAACTCGTTCTCTGGCATATCTTTAATCCTCCTCTGTGTTATCTTCGTTCTTCATTTTCCAAGGACTTTCCTTTGCATATTCAGTCAAACCGTTATGATCTATTAAATATTCTATCATTTTGCGGTCGTCTTTATTCTTCGAAAGCCGGTTGAATTCAGCCACACGCGCCAATTCACGTTTAATCACTTTCATTTTCTCTTCATTGGAATAGAGGAATGTATCGGGCGCTATTGTCACAAAATCGTAAATCTCCGCTGTTTTGTCTGGATACCGATCAGACTTTCTTAGCACACGACCACGTCTTTGAATAAATTCACGAGGGTTTGTGGAACTAGCCAAAATATACTCAGCGTGGCAATTTGGTATATCAACGCCTTCATCAAGGCATTGGATTGCAACAAGAACGTCGATGTTTCCTTCATTGAAGCTTTTAAGAATGGCTTGTCTATCCTTGTCTTTGGTATTTGCCACAATTCCGTGAACCTTTAAACCGAATCTGGTCTTAATCTCTCGAATCATCGATTCCACCTGTTCATCGAAGACATAAACAATAGAACCCGATTTATCCGGCACATTAGAGAAAAGTTCAAAAAAGTCAGTCCACTTATTCTGCGCGCTCTTCGATATCTTTGCTCTTTTCTCCAAAGCTCTTTTCAAGTCATCAGACATGGACTTTTCATCCGAGTTATCGGCTTTGGAAAGCTTTGCAATCTTATCCGAAATTGATATAAACTGCGCCATTTCATCTGGGGTCAGTTCGCTAAGAATGATGTGGTAATTATAAGGACAAAGTTTATGGCTCTGTATGGCCTGCTCCATAGAATATTCAAAGACATTTGGCCCGATGGTTTCTTCGATATATTTTGTGCCTTTCTCATCGAGCCATCGTTCTGGAGTAGCCGATAGCCCTATACGATAGGAATTCTTTCGAGGGGTGAATGTACGCATAATCTTTGGCGTTCCAAGCTTATGGCACTCATCAAAGACATAAATGAAGTTGCCTTTCGAGCGTTGGATTACGCTTTGAAATTTAACATCGGTTAGACTTTTATATGTCGTGATAGCGAAAATCGAATCATGACCATCGAAGAATCTTAAATCACAAGCCAATTTAGAAAACCAGTCGTTCCGATTAGAAGTACATTTATGAATAATAGGTGCATTGAAAACTTTATTGATTGCTTCTTCCCATTGGTCAATCAAGGTAGTTTGAGGAACGCAAATTAAAACAATGGAATTGCCTTTTTTTTCGATGATTTGCTTTGTGGCTAGAAGACTGGTAAATGTTTTTCCGGTACCTGTGGCCATCGATAGAATTCCACGATAGTCATTACTTTTGAGGGCATTTATTGCATCTATCTGATAATCTCTTGCCTGGATTCTTTTACCGTTTTTCTGGTGATCATCAATAAGTTCCATAAGACTCTCGTATGGATTCTTGTCACTTGCCATGCGTCGGTAATCAATCTTTACGATTTCAGGCAGATCTATGAGAAAATAGTTTTCTGGTTTTCCTTCCCAGTCGTTTTTCCAAATATCCTCAAAGGATTTGATATGTCTATCTTCTCCTAAACGCCAGGAGCAGAAAACGCTCAGAACCTCCAGGTTATTAACTGCGTTACTGGTAGCGTTGAGACTGCCATTGGTGCAAACGGAGTTTTCTTCGGAATCGTACCAGAAAGACACCTTCGGATGGTAGATATTGATAGCCGAAGTCTTATGGACAAGCAAATGAACATCCAGGATATCCTGCGATACCATCCAAGCCAAATAATTCAAGGTCCATTCTTTTCCACTCTTTTTGGCGGTTTCAACAGCGTCTTTCACTAGAATGTCTTCAAGGATTTTGTTTGTTTTTGCCTTTTCGCCTTTCTGAAAAGACTCGAATTCGTCTTCACCGACCTTAACAGAAGTCAGAAGGACCATCTTTCCGCCGTTCTTGACGAATTCGACAAGACCATCTTTGGCCAAATCGATCCATCCGGAATCAAAAAAGCCAGATCCCATAAGAAAACGATTTGACTCTTTCAGGCATGGAATGACAATCTCTTTATACGGATCGCTATTGCCGGTAGAAAGATTCGCTGGCAAGGCATTATCTAAATCTTTAAGACTCATTTGGTACCTCCACAATTGGACCACTAAACCACTTTGAGAATATAGAATTCAGAACCGGTATGGTCACATGATTATCAATCAATTCCTGATCTTTCAATTCTTTTTGTATATCCCGAATGGATAAATAGCTTCCATGATGATTCTTCAAAATATACATACGAATCAAATTGGAATACGAGGTGTCTTGGCCGACTATTCTTTTGTTAAGCAAAATGGTGCGGAAGAAGCCCGAAGTTATGGCAATATCGTTCTCCGGACAGCACCACTCGGACGATTCCGAATCCGAAAGAACGGATGCAAGTTCCATTGGCTTCCCATCGAACTGCTCTTTATATTGATTATACCTGAGTCGGTTCAAAGCAGTGAGGGAAGTAACGAAAACCTCATCACCATAGCAATCCTCTAGGATATCCGATATTTCTTTGATGGTTTCATTGGACAACTGAAGATCTTGTTTCAAGATTAACGCATCGTTATCAACGAAAAAGAAGTTCGAAACGCAGATATTCCCATTGAGATGGAATTGGGCGAAGAAGCTTTCTATCTCTTTCTTGGTGAAAGTTCTTCCTTTGAAGCAAACCGTGACCATGTCCTGCTTAGTTTCGACAGGCTTATCAGAGGCTGATATGCAATCGCAATGGTGAGAAAAATGATATTTGGTTATCTGATAACGTTCTGCCATCGCATCAAGGAAATAAATCAATCTAGATGGATTATTTCCAATTCTATTTGTCTGGAAGAATCCATTCTTGGTTTCATCAAAATAAATCTGGCTTCCGATGATATCATAGGCATGACAGAAGCCTTGTTGATTGATTTTGTCGTCAATAAAGTTCTCCAAACTTACAAATTCATCCTTTGTCCACTTGAACCCTGATTTCAGCGTGAGAGTGGACGAATCGTATTTTGTCAAATTTGCTATCTGCTGAAGAGCCGGATTTTTTAGATTGAGATCACGCAAAAGGTCATCCACTTTTACAATCGGTCCATTTTTAGAAATATAGTGTTCAACCAATTCGGCTAGAGGCTTTTTGCCTGTGAGAGAAATTCTTAAGCTTCTGCCACCGAACTGATAATCTTCGGAATTATATGTAGATGCAATCCCATAGAAGAAATAACCATTATCTATGCCCATTGGAAGCAGCTCTGTTTTATGCTTTTCAAATAAAGAAAGCCCGGAAAAACCATAAGGGCCGAAATTTTCTTCATCTAATATTCTTTTGACGATGTCTTTTTGCTCGTCGGTTACCAATTCTTTGCTGATATAAACGCTCATTCCACGGAGAACGGCTCCGCTTCTTAGCACATCATTGCTAACCGCACGATAAGTGACATCCTTCATATGTGGGGCATTGGTTCTATAAAAATCCATGACCTCATCTTCGTCTTTGTTGATGTCATAACCGGCGGCTCCTTTTGAAAGAAGATATTCTTTGCCCAATTCCTTCAAAGAGATTTTACGAGCCATGAATTTTGGATACGGATCATATTGGAGATGATAGGAAATTTTGTTAAGCCAACCATAAAGGCTAAACCCGTTCTTTCGATAGAAATCATCTAAATGGTTACAGTCCTGCAAGAAATCCGAGTCGGATATCGTGTCCTTCATCTTGTTAATAATCGTTTTACTGGATTCTTTCAGCACAATGCCCAGATCCTCGTCCGCATAGTATTTTGAATTCTTCGCTTGAGTGCAGGAGTATAAACCAGGGATGGTTTTGGCAAAGCCAAGTGGAAGGAAATTTTGTATTTGGAAAAGCGAGTCCATTAATACTTCGGCAGGAGAGAACAAAGCCTTTGCTACCTTAGCCTCAATCTGCCGGATTCTTTCACGAGTAACACCATATTTCTGCCCAAGTTCTTCTAAAGTGATGTTAGTCGTTTCTCTAAGGCTTAATATTTCCAAATGCTTTTTGTGCTTTTCATCCGCGTATTTTCCTATATTCGAATAAAAGCAGCGAAGGAAATCCGGAATCCGTAAAGAATAAATCTCATGATCAAGACCAAAGGCATCAAAGGGAGAACGTCCCATCAGGGAACATAGCAAACCATCGACAACGTTGAACGGGCGAAGGAAATAGGACAGATATTCGTCTTCCGCTTGAAGACCATAGTCATTGATCGAATGCAACAGTAATTTATTATCCAAAAAGCTTAGATCTATCACATGAAACATTTCGAGATAGGTAGCCGCAAAATTGTTTGCTTGAGGAAGTCTTTGGCTTGAAACCTGTAGTGGTGATGATAGGAAAGGTGAGATTCCTAAATCAAAATAATAGAAAAGATTAGGATGGCTCTGAACGCAACTAAGTGTGAAATCAGATGGGACTAAGAATTCTTTCAACAAATGGCTTTCACCGAATTTGGCTAAAAAGGAATCTCTGTTCTTGCAAAAACAAATCAATTCGTTCTCATAGATTCCAGCCAAATAAGGATCATCGATACAATTGCTAACGCCATCGACAATCTTCTTTATATCTTTTTTTTTGAAATTGACCAGGTCAGCGAACATCTTATACCCAGCATTTGAATAAACATCTTTGGCTCTTGGATTCATCGAAAAGAAAGAAGATATAAAGCGAATCCAGAAACGTGGAGCACAAACACCGGTAGCGGAACTAATAGGAACAGAATTCAACGGGTTATCGTTATCAATAGTTTTGGATTCGTCAGGATTGAAAAAGAATTCATTGGAAAAAGCCATTTTCAAGTCCCTATTTTTTTCGTTATCGCAAGCGTTGTTTTGGACATCATGGTCAGAAGAAAACTCAGATGTGTCGGATTTGTCACTTGGTTCTGATGTAGCTGATGTGTCCTCAAGAGTTTCACTGACGTGTTCTTTTATAACATCATCTAGTTTTTCGTTAGGCAAATCAGCGCCATAAAGTCGTTTACTGGAAACGGAAATCAACGGACAATCATTTAATTTTGCAAATGCGTTTTTAGATGTTTTCTTTAATCTAGAAACCACAACGCCATTCAATAACGTGCATTTGGAAGAGGAAGCATTAGTAAAGAAATCCCAAACTCCGTATTTGTTCATTTCGGGAATCGAGAAGCTAGCATCAGATGAACCAGAAAAAATAAGGACGTCCTCTTCATCATTGACGTCAGATGGGAAAAAGGAATTGTTTTTAGCGGAATGAAAATCGCATCCGTAAAGAGATAAAAAATAGACCACATTATAGAAAAGCTTGTAATCCATTCGGTAGAGAGAACGAAGAATCCCCATGGAAAAAGAGTTCTCAGATTTATAATGGATTTCAAATTTGTCAAAAAAAGAAATCAAGAGTTCAGGAAGCTGCAGCGAAGCAAAATCGATAGGAAATAAAACAAGATCATTGGTGTCACCATCACTTGTCATTTTCTGCATCCCCCATGTTTTCGCTCATATTGATATTATGCTCTTTACATAAACCCATTATTTTTCTTTTTGCAGCATAGGTAGGTTCATGATGTCCTCTCTTCCACCGATTAACCGTTGCAAAAGAAACACCAAGATATTTGGCAAATTCTTCTTGAGAAAGAATCATGGACTCACGAAGAGCTTTTATCAATTTAGAATAATCCATGTAATGATTATAACAAATTTATAATGTAGTGCCGAAGAAACATAATGCTTGACTCGTTTTTTGAATTTTAGGGGTAGTTGTTTGTTTAAAAGCTTTCAAAAAAATATATGAAACCATCCAACCAATGCGTCCGCATGCCTCAAATAGGACACGATAGAATCCTATCCGAACATCGAAAAAAGTTCGATGAAATCTTTGCTTTTCCCTATTGTATTCGCATTTTGTTTTGTTATAAGGCTTGCAGGAACGAAGGTGGTTCCGATTGTTAAACACCATCATCTGGCAGGTCTCAAAACAAGGCTTGCCATGGCCGTCCGCTTCCGTCCTCAAAAGTCAATGTACGCTATTGATTGGCATTTTTTTCGTACCTTGGACTGGAAACAAATACGCTATTTTCCATCCTATTCCTATCTGATACGCTTCGCTCTTCCAAAGGAAAGAAAGGATTATATAGGATCTAGGATCCATTGGAGCAATCCGTGCAGGTTCGATTCCTGTATCCGGCACCATGATTGAAACACGCCTTCGGTTTATTTTACCGGAGGCGTGTTTATTTACCCTGACAAACGGTTGACTATGAATCCGAATTTCAGGCCGTACAGAACTAGGATGATCATCGTAGAGGAAAAAGAAGACATTCCAAAGGAAGAAGAAACGACCGGGCTTTAACAAAGACAATCACTTCATGAAGTACATGACAAAGCCTACAAGACACGTCTGTCTATCCTTAAAATCCAGCATATTCCGAGTCCATTGCATCAAAAGCAGAGACAAATGAAAAGCCAAAGTAGCAGATGAGAAGAAGTACCATGGGTAAATAGATACGGATATCAAAGTCCTGGATTCTCGTTGAGAATTTCCATCAAAACCTTTTTGGCTGCATCTGCTTCTGCGTTGCTCTTCTTGTAGAAATATCCCGTACATTCCTGGACTTCGAATCCTTTAACTGTGCAAGAACATTTCCAAAGCTGTCTGTTGTCATCATCAAGCGATTGATGAACCATCTCGTAAACAGGTTCACCGATAATTCCTTTTGTATAGAGCTTATTTAATGCCCCTTTAGGATTTTCAAAATCCTGTTCTTTGATAATGGAATCCTTGTGTATGTATTCCTTGTTTTCCACTTCATCAAGGAATCGTTCGGAGTCCAGCATTCTGCCAATGACATCGTCAATTCTATTGCTATCAATCGGCATAAGATTCGAAAGGCATGGATTTTCGTATGAATGTTTTTTGTGCAACGAAGTAGGATTAGGAAGCATACAACCAAACATGAAAGAATCCATTCCCATGTCTTTCAAAATACGTCTAGGATCATTCATCTTCTTTTCGTAATCATAGGAGCTGTCAAGGGCACAGGCACCGATCAGAGCCTCTACAAGTTCACCGAGAACGTTGTCACTATTGGTTTCGGATTCCTTTGATCCTCTACCAACACGGAGATAGTCTCCCAAATCGTAGTAACGGGTAATTTTAGCCAGATTGGAACGGCAAACCAGTTTCGACTTCAAATTCGTGTATTCGTCCTCATCAAAATCAGATAAGAACCAAGGTGTCTCTTTTCCTTCACCAGAAAATCGATTCAACAGCATTCTTGTCACATACCACTCAAGAACTCTGTCGCCATAGAAGGCGAGGATTTCATTGTTTTCGGCATCACGATGTTCATTCGTATAGCTTCTCTGAGTCAGTGCTTGAAGAAACAGATAAGGATTGTGAATATCTTCCCATTTTGTGGCATAGCCAAGGGCTTGTGCCACCTCAAAAACATCCGACTTTTCTTCGTCGCTCAAAACATAGGCCATAAAAGGTCCTCCATTTCTGCAAATGTTTTCCTTCTTTTGATTAAGACACCGCCATTATGATTGACCTGCTTCACAAGCAAACCATGGTGATTGAGTCTTATGTCTTAGAAAGATGGTGTTGCGAACCAAAAAAAGTATACAATATCGTAACTAAATTAATCAACAAAATTCTAAGGACAAATAAGGACAAAGTCAGACTAATCTGACTGTGTTTTTTATTTTTTGCTACAGGATGCAAAAGATCGTAAGGATTGTGTTAACATTGCTTCGGCAAATGTATGATTCTCTACCAATAGATTTTTATCTTGTTCCAAAAAGGAAATCTGTGCTTAAAATGTCAAAAATGGTTTTGCCATGGCAATGTCCTCCGGATATGAAAAAAAGGAGTTCCCGCAGGAACCCCCCTGGTCGCAGGCCACGCAGGTATCTGCAACTCGATCACTAAACACTATACACAGAGAAATGGGATTTGTCAATTTCATCAACTAGTTATATGACTCAATGTTATGATATGCACGAATCAGTTCCTACATACACAAATTATAATCATTGCGAATCCACAATTCTTGAACTTTCTCATTTCAAGAAATCAGGTGACTACGGAAACGGAACCAGGAGATACCGTTGCCTTGAATGCGGCAAAGTGTTCTCCCCGCTGACGGTGACTGTATTTGACGCCCATAAGATTCCCATATCCGAATGGACCGAATACATGATTCACCTCTTCGAATTCCATTCCCTTTCCAGTTCCGTTATTAAGGAAGATATGGATTTCTTAAACGATATTGATAAAGAGAGTTTAACTGATGCTCCTGATACTCGAATATTCACATCTATGTCTTATAAACTTGAATATAAAAAGAATCATATTATGTTTTTCGCTATTCCTTCTTTGATAGAAAAATTAATTTATTTAGCTTTATTTATCATCAGTATTTTTATAAGTTGGTCATTGCTTTATTCAGCTATAAAAGATTTAGATCATAATTTAGGAATACTAAAGTCTTTGGGATGTTCTAAGGGTGGAATTATTAAAATTGTATTCTGTCTATTTTTTGTAATGTCCGTTTTGGAATTAGCTATTACTATTTTTTCCATACTTGCATTTGATTTATTTGTTGATTATTTCTATTTAGGATTTTCAATTCTTAGGATAAAAGCTGATTATTTGTTGGTAACAATCGGATTGATATTGCTGTTTGGATTAGTTTCTTCTATTTGCTCTAGTTATAAAGCTTTAAAAGGAAGTCCTACAAATGTAATAAATGGTCATTAATACTATTCATTTCCACAAATATTTATTTTTGTTTTTATAATTGAATAGAGGTCCTAGATCAAGCAACCTTTTATTGATTTCTTTAACGTAGTTTTCGATTTCTCTTTTGTAGCTTAGTCATTAGCTATGTTTTTTCTATCTCTTGGATATTTGTTCTCTGACGAAAAGCTGGAAATCTATATTTTTTTGTTTAAAGATAATTGGTTTGTATGGATTTGGAATACTGTTGAATTTATTAGTGCTTGTAATAGCTAATTATTGGAAGTTCCTCACAGGATTTAACTTCCCTAAGTAAAGGAATTTGGGCTAGTACTGATTCTAATCTTCAAAAACTCTATTGAGAGATGAATGGAGATTTGATGGGTATGTTATCATTTATATGGCTTGCTCTAATGGTACCTACCATATGACTTATCAGGATGGATTTATTAATGGAACTCACTTGTTCTTAAGTTCTGGCGAATCAGATAAATTGGATAGTTTCAAATCATCAGCCGCTTTTGCTAATAATGTCAGGAAATCAACTCATAAATCCTATATGTCTTTTGCAATTATTCCTATGCCATGAATGGTTATAAAGCTGGTGACCAAATTTTTGTTAAATCTTCTTGGTGGAATGTGACATTACCATCTATTGACATTACCATCTATTACTTATACCCTTGTCGGTCTTACTGTCCTAGCGCTTGTTCTATATATTCTTATATTTTAAAGTTGAGTCATAAATATGGATTAAAAAGGATAAAAAATCACTGAGCTTTAGGGTTCAGTTTTTTATGTTATTTAACATCTTATTGGTTGACAAGTTATTTATGACCTATACATTTCCGCTTTGTAATTATTATTTAAGACATAATAATGTGATAAAATATGACTGAAAGAAGGAATTAAATTATGTTTAAGAGGCTTAATAAAATAATTGTCTTATTTCTATCTTTACTGATGATAGGGTTTAATGCTAATTATGAAGGTGATGAAATTAGCTTTAAAAAAGATGTGAATCTTTTAACCAAAAGACAAATAAAATTTAATAATATTAGTGATGAGCTAGATATGGCTAGTTTTGATTTTACGACAAAACATATTAATTTCTTCAATAGTGATTTATTCAAAGAAGAAAAAATGATTTCAACTTCTTCATTGGGAAAAACAGAAAATGTACATTGGATAGATGAAAAATCTTATTATGTTGATGGCTACAACCCTTCAATAGATAATAATCAAAAAGTATCTAATTGCACTATTTTAGGAAATGATGATAGGAATTACGTTTATACTGAAGCAAAAGAATATCCTTGCAGGACGATAGCTTTAATGGTGATGACTTATAATAATGTTCTAAACAAAAAAACAGGTAAAAAGGTAACTCTTACGTATAAGGGCACTGGTTTTTTGGTGGGATCTAATATTGTGCTTTCTGCTGGTCATTGTGTATGCACTGATGTCTCTAAAAAGAATGATTTAGATAATGGAATTTTTGATCCTTGTTTTCCGGATAAAATAGAATTTTATTTTGGTGCGGATGGATCCAAAGATGTAGATAAAGGCTCTTCGTATGAGTGGTACGCAAAAGCTAATGTTGCTTATATTCAAAGAAAATATTACGAATCTACGAGCTTTGACTATGACTGGTCTGCCATTCAATTGGATAGAAATATTGGTTATGAATTAGGTTGGAATGGAAGAATAGCTAATTTCTATAAGGAAGGTGCAACGATTGAGTCTTACGGATATCCTGGTGATAAACCGAAAACTATGTGGTGTTCTATCGGTACTATGAAGAATAAAACTGAATATAAATATATTACTGATTTAGATTCTTATAAAGGTCAAAGCGGAAGTCCTTATTTTGTATCAACTTCATTGGCAAATCATTTCGTCTGTGGTATCCATACTTCTGGATATGAAGACTATAATGCAGGAACAATAATAAATGATTTTATCTTTTCTTTTTTAAATACTCTTTTCGATAGCTCGTTGCCTGATAGTTATTTGGGATTGAGAATTATTAAGAAAGATGGATTTACTTGGTCCTTAAAAGTAACAAATCCTTTGAATCAAAATATAACAGTCGAATATAATTCTAAGATGTGTAATTATGGAGATGCGGAAGAATGGAAGAACCTCAAAGATATCAAAACAATAAAATTGAATAAAGGATCTAGCTGTGTGATTGAAATAGGATCTAATTGGTTTGCAACAAGTGTAGCTGTGCCATATAAGATAAATTCTATTAGATATGTTTCTTATGCTGATAATCTCAATAAAGATAGTAAGACAATGAATCTTCATTATAACTATTTCTCAATATGATAAAAATTGTTAATCTTGAAAAAGTATATTATTTAAAGAATAAAAGCTTCCAGAAAGCTTTGAGCAATGTGAATCTGGAACTATCTGACAAGGGCCTGGTTTTGATTTGTGGGAAGAGCGGGTCTGGAAAGACCACGCT
>ERZ1031845.196-NODE-196-length-24075-cov-13.533014_pt1 | contig 24075 bp, 19 predicted proteins | sample MGYA00518169_ERZ1031845 | MGnify/ENA primary metagenome ERZ1031845 (study PRJEB33719, sample SAMN04261265) | wastewater metagenome | biome: rural village; feature: human; material: feces | host: Homo sapiens | place: El Salvador | collected 2014-01-14 ...
CTATCCACAACCTGGAGAGTTCTTACTTCCGTACCAAGTTTGAGCCATCACTCGACAAGTTCGAAGGCAGTACATCGGGTATCGGAGTCATCAGCGATACTGATGCCCAGCCACTCATCATGAACTCGCATCTTGGCAGATTCGCCATCTGTACAGTGGCCAAGATTCTGAATATAGAGGAACTTACCAAGGACCTGCTCGACAAGAACATGCACTTCGCTGAAATGTCGTCGGGCAAGACCAACCCTACGGAGCTCATTGCCTTGCTCATTATTCAAGGCAAGACCTTCAAAGAGGGTATCGAAAATGTATATCACCACATCAAGGGATCATGCACCATGCTCATCCTGACCGAGGACGGCATTATCTGTGCACGCGACAGCTGGGGACGCACACCTATTATAATAGGTAAGAAGGAAGGCGCCTATGCGGCTTCGAGCGAGTCGACCTCGTTTCCTAATCTCGACTTCGAGGTGGAGTATAATGTAGGTCCGGGCGAGATCGTCAAGATCAAAGCCGACGGCATGGAGCAGATACGTCCTGCCAACAAGCGCATGCAGGTTTGCTCATTCCTCTGGGTGTACTATGGTTTCCCTACATCTACCTACGAGGGCAGAAACGTGGAGGAAGTGCGCTTCAAGAATGGTTTCAACATGGCTAAGACCGACGGAGTGGAGGTGGACTGCTGCAGCGGTATCCCCGACTCGGGCACAGGTATGGCGATGGGTTATGCTGCCGGCAAGCAAGTGCCTTACCAGCGTTGCATCGCCAAGTACACTCCCACCTGGCCACGTTCGTTCACACCTTCCAATCAGGCCATGCGCTCATTGGTGGCCAAGATGAAACTCATCCCCAACAAGGATATGCTGAAAGGCAAGCGAGTGCTGTTCTGCGACGACAGTATCGTGCGAGGCACCCAGTTGCGCGACAATGTGAAGGTGCTCTTCGAACAGGCAGGACTCAAGGAGTGCCACATGCGTATCGCCTGTCCTCCATTGGTTTACGGTTGTCCGTTCATCAACTTCACCTCCTCCAAGAGCGACATGGAGCTGATTACACGCCGCATCATCGAGAAGTTTGAGGGCGATGCGAATAAGAACCTTGACAAATATGCCACCACAGGCTCACCTGAATATGAGCGAATGGTGGCAGAGATAGCCCGACAGTTGGGATTGACCACATTGAAGTTCAATACCATCGAGCAGCTCATAGAGGCTATCGGACTGCCCAAGTGCCAGGTGTGCACCCATTGTTTTGATGGAAGCAGCAAGCACTCTCTCGAGCAGTTGGCTGACGAAGAGGAAGCTTAACAGAGCAAGAAAGAAGTCAGACAGAGCAAGAGAAAGAAGTCAGACAGAGCCCCAAGCGAAGGCTTGACAGGCTATGAAATATAAATCGGAGTCGGCTAAGCGAAGGCTTAACTGGCTCCGAATGTTTTTTTACTGTGCGCCAGGCGAAGGCATGGCAGGCTATGAAGTGGAAACTTTAGTTGAGAAAACCCAGCAAAGCTCCTGCGGCTACGGCCGAACCGATGACACCCGCCACGTTGGGTCCCATGGCATGCATGAGCAGGAAGTTGTGTCGGTCGTATTCCAACCCCAGATTGTTGGAGATACGGGCGCTCATAGGTACGGCGCTCACTCCGGCATTTCCTATCAGTGGGTTGATCTTCTTGCCCTTTGGCAAGAACACATTCATCAGTTTGACAAACAGTATTCCGCTGGCTGAGGCGATGATGAACGCCAAGGCTCCGAGGGCAAAGATCTTTACCGTGTTGAGGGTAAGGAACTCTGAGGCCTGGGTGGAGCAGCCTACGGTAAGTCCCAAGAGCATCACTATCACGTCGTTGAGGCTGCTGCCTGCAGTCTTGGCAAGGCGTGTGGTCTTGCCACTCTCTTTCAGCAGATTGCCAAAGAAGAGCATTCCCAACAGCGGTAGACCGCTGGGCACGATGAAGGTGGTGAGCAGCAAGCCGATGATGGGGAAGAGTATCTTCTCGGTCTGACTCACCTGTCGGGCTGGCTTCATCTTGATGACACGCTCGTTCTTCGTGGTGAGCAGTCGCATCAGCGGGGGCTGGATGACAGGTACCAGTGCCATATAGGAATAGGCGCACACGGCGATGGCTCCCATGAGGTTAGGACTGAGCTTGCTCGACAGGAAGATGGCTGTAGGGCCGTCGGCACCTCCGATGATGGCGATGCCTGCTGCCTGGTTGGGCTCGAAGCCTAAAGCCAAGGCTATCATGTAGGCTCCGAAGATGCCAAACTGGGCTGCGGCTCCGATGAGAATCAACTTCGGATTGGAAATCAATGCCGAGAAGTCGGTCATGGCTCCGATGCCGAGGAAGACGAGTGGGGGATACCAGCCTTGTCGCACACCCTGATAGAAGATGTTGAGCACCGAGTTGTCTTCGTAGAGACCTATCTCCAGTCCGGCGTCGGTGCGGAAGGGAATGTTGCCCAGGATGATGCCGAGACCTATGGGCACCAGCAGCAGCGGCTCGAAGTCTTTCTTGATGGCGAGCCAGATGCAGACGATTCCCACCAATATCATGATGAGGTTTCCTGCCGTGGCATTGGCAAAGCCTGTATAGGTCAGGAACTCCTGAAAATTCTGTATGATGAAATCCATAATAGTTGTTCGTTAAGTTGGGGTTTATGTTGATGGATTCTTGGCAAGAGCAATGCTCTCTGGGGTTAAGCAATCGTTACCAAGGTGTCGCCTTCCATGACAGCATCGCCCTTGTTGACATTGATGCTTGCGACGGTGCCCGAAGTCTCAGCCTCGATGTTGTTTTGCATCTTCATGGCTTCGAGAATCACTACGGTATCTCCTGCGCTCACCTTGTCGCCCACCTTTACTTTAATGTCGTTGATGGTGCCAGGCAGTGGAGCTACCACAGGCTTGCCACCAGTGCTTGCTGAGGCTTTCTTGCTGGCAGCAGCTTCGGCATTTGCAGAGGAGGCAGAACTGCCTGTTGGGGTAGTCTTGGCACTGTCGGCAGACGATACTCCGCCCTTGTCATCAGTAGCCTCATTCGCTATGCGGAACTTCTGCTTGCCAGCCTTGACAGGTTGCTTCATCTCCACTTCGAAGGGGATGCCGTTGACGGTTACATTGGCGATATTGCCTTCTATATCTTGTATCTCTACTTCGTAGTCTACGCCTTTTACTTTATATTGGTATTTTGCCATAGTTTTATTCTTTAATATTTTTATTTTGTATCAGTAAAGCTGTTGAATTTTTCACTCTTCGTTCTTTACTCTTCGTTCTTCACTCTTCACTTATTATTGAATCTCGGTTCGTTCCATCTCGTCTGCTTGGGCTTAATGGTGATGATGCCCGGTTCGATGTCGTGCACATCCTCCAAGTATTCTTTGAGAGCCAGCGAGATGACAGCCATATAGATTTCCTTGTCGATGCCCTTGGTGGTTAGGCCTTCCTTCAGCATCACGTTGGTCTTATGACCGATCTCTGTGGTCAGCTCGATGGTCTTCTTGCCCGTCTTATATAATAAGGTGGCGTGTTTCTCTGTGGCACGTGCTATGCGCTGCTTGTGCTTCATATAGGCACCGAAGAGCCAGAAGAAGACGAAGAGCAGGGCCAGACAGGAGAAGACAATGCCCATGGAAAGGGCTGCAATGCCGAAGCCATGAGGGTCGGTCGTCTTGAGAATCTGGGGTTTGCTGAGTCCTGTGTCTTGTGGAAGATAGCCCGGAGTGACATCCTTGGCAGCGCAAACCTTCCAGCTGCTGAGGGCTTTGCTGAGGGCATATGACTGGTCGGCTGCCATCCAGGGAATGCTGACAGAGTCTATCAGGTCGACAGCATTGCCGTCGTAAAGAGCTATCCAGTTGTTCTTCTCGTGGAAGGCATCCGCTATTTCCTTGAGAGGCACCAGTCCGAGTTTCAAATGGAAAGGACCATTGCCCTCGCTCAGCCATCTGAAGTGTCCCTTGCCCTTGGGAAAACAGTCGGGACACGTCTTCTCTGAGTCTTCCTGCCAGAGGTATCGGTCGTAGATGATCACGCTTTTCTTGCCAGCAAGGGTTGTGCGTGGCTCATTGTTGGGTAGGGGAGACATGAGTTTGCGACGTTCCTCGGGCGACATGTTCTTGTCGAGCACACGTCGGTCGGTGGTAAGGAACATGCCACGGATATTATAAGTAGTAAACGAAGTGTTCGACAGTTCCACCCATGCTTTGTGGGCACCATACTCGTCGACGATACTGGCTTGGTTGTTGGGCATCAACTCCGTTATGCGGATGCTTTTAGCTCCTTGTGCCCAAGTGGACAAGGTGGCAGTGACCAACAGGCTTAGTAGAATTCCAAATTTCTTCATAGGCTTTCTCTCTTTTTGAAGGTTGGTGTATCAATAGGTATTCTTACAGCCTCAAAGTTACAAAGATTTTTGGAATAAGCAACAAAAAAGGTGCACATTTTTTCTTAAATGTGCACCTCTTTTATAATTTATAAATTTTCGTTTATAAAAATTCAAATATAGTAAGTGAACTTTCTGCTGTCGGAGAGTCTTTGCTTAGCAAATGATTCGCTATGCTCCGCAGAAGAAAAGTACCACTATCTGGGCTGAGAAGATTCTGAGGAACATACTCAGCGGATAAACGGTAGAGTAACCCACGGCAGGAGCCTCCTTAGAGCAGGAAGCGTTGGCATAAGCCAGGGCTGGTGGGTCGGTATAGGTTCCGGCTATCATACCCATGATGGTGAAGTAGTTGAACTTGTACTTCAGTCGGGCTATGGTGCCCACGATGAGAATAGGGATAATGGTAATTAAGAAACCCGTATATACATATTTAATACCATCACCTTGAACCACCGTGTCCCAGAAACCTGCACCAGCCTTAATACCTACACTGGCAAGGAACAGCACAAGACCTATCTCTCGAAGCATCATGTTGGCAGAGGTGGTGGTATAGGTAACCAGTTTGAAGTGATAACCGAAACGGCCAATGAGGATGGCGATAATCAGCGGACCGCCAGCAATACCCAACTTCAGCGGAACCGGCATTCCTGGTACAGCGAAAGGCAGACTACCGAAGATAATACCCACCATGATACCTACGAAGATGGTGGCGATGTTAGGCGCATCAAGACGCTTCACAGAGTTACCCATCATCTCGGCAACACGATTCACATTCTCCTCAGGACCTACTACGAGAATCTTGTCACCTACGTGGAAGTGGTGGTTGCGGCCGGCAAAGATGTCCATTCCCTGACGTGAGATGCGGGTGACGTTGACGCCATATACGCTCGAGAAGTGCATCTTGCCCAGAGTCTTACCGTTCATCTCAGGACGTGTAACGACGATGCGTCGGGAAACGAAGTGCTGAACCTCATCTTTCTCGCGGTCCCATTCGGCCTCTATTTCAGGACCGATGAAGGCCTTGATGGCTTCGGCGTCAGCCTCGGCGCATACAACGAGCAACTCGTCGCCCACCTCGAAGGTAGTCTGGCTGTTAGGAATGCTCACCTCGCCATTGTGGAGCAGTCGTGAGCATACGATGTCGCGGTTCAGGAACTCGGAAACCTGTCGGAGTGTGCGTCCTGCGATATAGGTATTCTCTACACGAAGGTGCATGTTGTGCGCCTTGGCATGTGGGTTGGCTGCGTCTTCTTCGTTTAGTTTCTCCTCCTCATCCGCGGTGTTCACCTTGCAGATGTACTTGATGAGAATGGTGGCACCGATGATGCCTACCACACCGAGCGGATAAGCGCAGGCATAACCGTTGGCAATACTTGGGGCACCATTGGGGAAGACACTGAGCAGCGCCTCGTTGGCAGCACCAAGACCTGGAGTGTTGGTGACGGCTCCATAGAGTGTACCCACCATCATAGGCAAGTTGTTGGGGTTGCTGGTGTCGAAGAAGAGATAATAGCATGCGAACATCACACAGACATTGAGGAATATCGCAGCCGTCGACAACAGGTTGAGCGTCACACCGCCTTTCTTGAAGCTTTCGAAGAAGCCCGGACCTACCTGCAAACCGATCATGAAGACGAACAGAATGAGTCCGAAGTCTTGTATGAAGGTCAGGATGTCCTTGGGAGCAGTGAAGCCTACATGTCCTGCCAGGATGCCGGCAAAGAGCACGAAGGTAACGCCCAGAGAAATGCCACCAATCTTAATCTTGCCCAGATACACACCCACCGCTATGACAATGGCATAGAGCAGGGCGATGTGAGCCACCGATTCGGTGTTCGTAAAAAGGTTGATAATCCAATCCATTGATCTGTCTTCTATATGAAAATATGTTTATTTTAGGGCTTTTAGTTGGGGTGAATAAAAATGGAAAAATCGGGGACACGTATAAAGGGTGTCCCCGACTTGAAAGTGTTTGATATATTGTAACCTATTGAATCCAATAAATCAATACTTCGTCACAACAAAACAAGATAGATATTTCTTTGTTCATCCATCAAGAATTGTATGTGTACGAATCTCCATTCTGATGAATTACTTCTCGATAGCAGCTACGCCTGGCAATACCTTGCCCTCGATAGCCTCGAGCAGAGCGCCACCACCTGTAGAGATGTAAGAAACCTGGTCTGCCAAACCGAACTTGTTGATACAAGCTACAGAGTCACCACCACCGATGAGTGAGAATGCACCTTCCTTAGTAGCCTCAGCGATTGCGTCAGCAATAGCCTTAGAACCACCAGCGAAGTTGTCGAACTCGAATACACCTGCAGGACCGTTCCAGAGGATAGTCTTAGCACCCTTGATGGCAGCTGCGAAAGCCTTGCGAGTCTCAGGACCTGCGTCCATACCCTCCCAACCGTCAGGGATGTTGTTAGATGGGCAAACCTGAGTATTGCAGTCGTTCTTGAAGTCGTCACCGCAGATAGAGTCTGTGCCGAGTACGAGGTTTACACCATTCTCCTTAGCCTTCTTGATTACGTCGAGAGCAACGTCGAGCTTGTCATCCTCGCAGATAGACATACCGATCTTGCCACCGAGAGCCTTAGAGAATGTATAAGTCATACCACCGCAGAGAATCAGGTTGTCAACCTTAGTCAACAGGTTCTCGATGATACCGATCTTAGTAGAAACCTTAGAACCACCCATGATAGCTGTGAATGGGCGCTTGATGTTGCCGAGAACTGCGTCAACAGCCTTAACTTCCTTCTCCATCAAGAAGCCGAGCATCTTGTGATCCTTGTCGAAAGAATCAGCGATGACAGCTGTAGAAGCGTGCTTGCGGTGAGCTGTACCGAATGCGTCCATTACATATACGTCAGCGTAAGAAGCCAACTTGGCAGCGAACTTCTTCTGACGCTCCTTCATCTCAGCCTTAGCAGCATCGAATTCTGGAGTACCCTTCTCAACGCCAACTGGCTTGCCTTCCTCTTCTGGATAGAAGCGGAGGTTCTCGAGCAAGAGAGCCTCACCTGGCTTCAAGGCAGCTGCCTCAGCATCAGCGTTACCGCAGTCCTTAGCGAACTTAACGTCTACGCCGAGAGCGTCTGATACGTTCTTAACAATCTGAGAGAGAGAAAGCTCTGGTTTAACCTTGCCCTTTGGCTTACCCATGTGGCTCATCATGATGAGCGCACCGCCGTCTGCAAGTACCTTCTTCAATGTAGGAAGGGCACCGCGGATACGAGTGTCGTCTGTTACATTACCATTTTCATCCAATGGCACGTTGAAATCAACGCGTACGATTGCCTTGTGACCGGCAAAGTTAAAATCTTCGATTTTCATTTTACCTAACGTTTTTATTATTAGTTATTTAATTTCTCTCTATATTATGAATAGAATGTTCTTTGTTGTGATCTATCTCGTTCGTTCTGTCTGTTATTGTTCTCCATGACAATGATGAACAGGACTTGTGTTTTAGACTTTGTGCCAACTGTCGTGGGTGTTGCCTTTTAGGTGTTTTACTCATTTGCAGTCGACTCTGCTGAAACTATAGGCAAAGGTATGAAAAATAACTGAATGTTGCAAATTTTGGTCTTCTTTTAAGGATTTTTTTTATCAAAGAGGCTGGTAATGTAATATCGGCTTTGCAAAATGTAACCTTTTGATGTGAAAGTGTGGCGATTATTTGGCGAAAGTGAAAAAATAATGTACCTTTGTCCTTGATTTTAATAGTCATCAGAATATGGCAAAAGACAAGATAGCTTATGTTTGCAGCAACTGTGGTCAGGAGTCGTCGAAATGGATAGGCAAGTGCCCGAGTTGTGGACAATGGAATACGTTCAAGGAGATTCGTATAGCCAATGATACGGGTTCCCAGGCTGCCCGCAATGCAGGTATGAGCATGCGGCATGGAGGTGCTGCCACGATGTTTGGCGGTAATCACAGTGATGGGGGAGCAAAGCCTGTTCGTCTGCGCGACATTTCTGCTCATGATGAGCCGCGTATTGATATGCACGATGGTGAGCTGAACCGTGTGCTGGGTGGAGGACTCGTTCCTGGCAGCATCACGCTCCTGGGCGGTGAGCCGGGTATCGGAAAGAGTACTCTCACGCTTCAGACCATTCTTCATCTGCCCGACATGAAAGTAATGTATGTGAGCGGTGAGGAGAGTGCCCATCAGATTAAACTGCGTGCCGACCGTCTGGCTTCTGCATCTGTGGGCGATGAGAGTCTGGCAGCAGGCAAGGCATCGCTCGACAATGTGTCTATTCTTTGCGAGACATCGTTGGAGAAAATCTTCACGCATATACAGGAACAGGCTCCCGGACTGGTGGTGATAGACTCCATTCAGACGATTGCTACCGACGAGGTGGAGAGTTCGCCAGGCAGTATCTCGCAGGTGCGTGAGTGCGCTGCTGCCTTGTTGAGGTTTGCCAAGACCAGCGGCATTCCTGTCATCCTTATCGGACATATTAATAAGGAGGGAACTTTGGCCGGACCGAAGATTCTGGAACATATTGTCGACACGGTGGTTCAGTTTGAGGGCGACCAGCATTATATGTATCGCATCCTGCGCAGTATCAAAAACCGATTCGGAAGTACCTCAGAGTTAGGTATCTACGAGATGCAGCAGGGTGGACTCCGACAGGTGAGCAATCCTTCGGAGCTCTTGCTTACCGACGATCATGACGGTTTGTCGGGAGTGGCTATCAGCAGTGCCATCGAGGGTGTTCGTCCTTTTCTGGTCGAGACGCAGGCACTTGTTTCTACCGCAGCTTATGGCACACCACAGCGCTCGGCTACTGGCTTCGACCAGCGTCGGCTCAACATGCTCTTGGCTGTGCTCGAGAAGAGGGTAGGCTTCAAACTGATGCAGAAGGACGTGTTCCTGAACATAGCAGGCGGACTGCGTGTCACAGACCTGGCGATGGATCTCAGTGTGATAGCCGCCGTATTGAGCAGTAATGTGGACACGCCTATCGAGGCTGGCTGGTGTATGGCTGGCGAAGTAGGTTTGAGTGGTGAGGTTCGTCCGGTGAGCCGCATCGAGCAGCGCATCGCCGAAGCCGAGAAGTTGGGCTTTCATGACATCATCATTCCCCGTTACAACTATCATTCGCTCGACAGGTCGAAGTACAGCATCACCATCCATCCTGTGAGGAAGGTGGAAGAGGCGCTCCGCTGTCTGTTCGGATAAGTGTGCACGCAGATTTCGTGGAGTACGCAGATTTTGCTAATATTGGATTGCAATATGATTTTATAAATAATAATTCAAATACAAAATGAAGGATTCTGTAATCATTGTGAGCGGCGGTATGGACAGTATCACGCTGCTCTACGATAAAAAAGACGAGATTGCCTTGGGTATCAGTTTCAACTATGGCAGCAACCATAACGAGCGTGAGATTCCTTATGCCAAGATGCACTGTGAGCGTTTGGGCATCAAGCACATCACCATCGACTTGGGGTTCATGCATCAGTATTTCAAGAGCTCGCTCTTAGAAGGCGCCGATGCTATTCCAGAAGGACATTATGCCGACGAGAACATGAAGTCGACGGTGGTGCCTTTCCGCAACGGCATCATGCTGAGCATTGCCATCGGCATAGCTGAGAGCAACAACCTGAAGAAGGTGTTGATAGCCAATCATGGAGGCGACCACACTATTTATCCCGACTGCCGTCCGGAGTTTATCTCTGCCATCGACCGGGCTGCCCAGACAGGAACCTTTGTCGATGTGCACGTGTCAGCTCCTTATACCAACATCACCAAGTCGGACATTGCCCGTATAGGCAAGCGATTGGGAATAGACTACTCTGAGACCTGGAGTTGCTATAAGGGTGGCGAGAAGCATTGCGGAAAGTGCGGTACGTGTGTAGAGCGCAAGGAGGCTCTTGCCGAAGCCGGCATCGAGGATAAGACCGAGTATCTGGAATAAAAAAATGAAGTTAGCTTCCATGACGAGTGAAGCTAACTTCCTTTTGTTTTTATATCCTTTTGTTTTTATATCCCTTTTTGTTTGCTTTGCTTTTAAGCAGAGTGAGGATAGAGAGGTTTTTTATCAGTCTTTCGATACAGCCTGCAGGCGTGCGATGTATTTGCCCAGGATGTCGAACTCGATGTTGACAACGGTTCCCACTTCTATGTTGCAGAAGTTGGTGTGGTCGTGAGTATAGGGAATGATAGCCACGGTGAAGGTGTTGTCGGTAGGCTCACAGACAGTGAGCGACACACCATTGACAGTGACCGAACCCTTGTCGACAGTGAAGTAGCCCTTGCGAGCCATCTCGCGGTCGAGTCTGTATTCGAAAGTATAGTAGGTGGAACCATCAGCATCACGTTTGTTAATACAGGTGGCAGTCTGGTCTACGTGTCCCTGTACGATGTGTCCGTCGAGCCTGCCGTTGAGCATCATAGAACGTTCCACATTCACCTTGTCTCCCTCTTTCAGCAGTCCGAGGTTGGAACGGTCGAGTGTTTCCTTCATGGCAGTAACTGTATAGGTGTTTCCTTCTAAAGCCACGACCGTGAGGCATACTCCATTGTGCGCCACACTCTGGTCGATACTCAACTCGCCAGCAAACGGGCATTCCAGTGTAAGGTCGATATTCTCCTTGTCCCTTTTCACAGCCACGACAGTAGCCATGTTTTCTATGATTCCGCTAAACATGATGTGATATTCGTATGAATTTAAAATGTTGATGAATGTTTTCTATGATGTTGAATCTTGTTCAAAGAATGATGAGAGTATTCAATGACAAAGTTCTAAGAATAAAAGAAAAGGGTCGCCCGATGATGTGATGAAACTCCGAACTTAGCAATAAGTTTGAGAGCCCCCCGCTTTTGTAATCCACCGGCTTTGCAGCTTCACCGAACGAAGTCCAGCTTATTGTGGCCCGCCATAGGCAAGAGAAGTCTTCTCGGTTTCATAATTTGTAATGTGATGAGTATCCCAATCTAACCGAAACGACCCTTATGTATTTGCAAAGATACTGCTTTCTTCTGATGCAGCCAAATTTTTTGGCATTTTTTTACAGCATTCATTCTGCTTGTTCTTCTTTTTTTTACAGCATTCCCTTCGATGAAGGCAGTTCGAAGTGATAGATGTCTCGCTTCACTGCCATCTTGAGTGATCGTGCGAGTGCCTTGAAGATACCTTCTATCTTGTGGTGTTCGTTCTCGCCTTCTGCCTTGATATTGAGGTTCATCTTGGCAGCATCGCTCAGACTCTTGAAGAAGTGCTTGAACATCTCGGTGGGCATTTCGCCTACTTTCTCGCGATGGAACTCAGCGTCCCAAACGAGCCAGGGGCGTCCACCAAAGTCGAGAGCCACCTGGCACAGGCAGTCGTCCATAGGCAGACAGTAGCCATATCTCTCGATGCCTCTCTTGTTGCCCAATGCCTGAAGCAGACATTCGCCCAGTGCGATGCCTGTATCTTCGATGGTGTGGTGCTCATCCACGTAGAGGTCACCCTTGGTGTGGATGGTGAGGTCCATCATTCCGTGCTTTCCTATCTGCTCCAACATGTGGTCGAAGAAGCCCAGTCCTGTGGAGATGTCGCAGTGGCCCGAACCGTCGAGGTTCACCTTAATATATATGTCAGTCTCCTTGGTGGTGCGTTTTACTTCGGCGATGCGGTCGCCGGCAAAGAGAATTTCGGCTATCTTGTCCCAGTCCATGCCGTCTTTGCCCAGTATCAGACTCTTGCATCCCAGGTTCTCGGACAGCTGAGCGTCGGTTTCACGGTCGCCGATGACATAACTGTTGGCCAAGTCGTATTCTGGATTGTCAATATAGTGGGTCAGCATGCCGGTGCCAGGCTTTCTCATGGGCGAGTTGTCCTCGGGGAAATGGCGGTCTATCAGCTGCTCCTCGAAGTGGATTCCCTCACTTTCCAGTGTCTGGATGATGAAGTTGTGCACAGGCCAGAAAGTGTTTTCTGGGAAGGAGTCGGTGCCTAATCCGTCCTGGTTGCTCACCATGACGAGCTGATAGTCTGTGTGTTGGGCTATGAAACTGAGGTTTCTCATCACGCCCTTGGTGAAGACAAGCTTCTCGAAGCTGTCAATCTGTTCATCTTCCGGCTCCTGAATCAAGGTTCCGTCGCGGTCGATGAATAGCAGTCTGGTTTGTTTCATGTCTATGTCTTTTTTATGTTGAATGATTTTTAGCATTTAGCATTTCAGTTTTCTTCATTTCGTCGTTCTCTATACTGCCATAGAGATAGATGTACGAGATAAACAACCAGTGCAGGATGTATGCGAAGACGAACAGCAGGAGAGCTGTCACGACGATGAAGAGGAAGGTGAAGTAGGAGGGCGTTCCTACCGGGTCGCCTTCGAGAGTGCCCATCTGTGCCGATACCTGTGCACCTATCAGGATGGCGAGAGGAATGTAGATCAGGATACCTGCCACCAGGATGACAAGACAGCCCAGGAAACCCATCTTGAAGATGGAACCCATGTGGCGGAATCCGCACTTGAATGATTTCCAGGGGCGTAATTTCTCACCCTTTTCCTGCAACATGTATTTGGGAGTGAGATAGGCGAAAGGCAGACTCACCGCCATGCAGAGGGCGGTGGCAGCGACGATGGCGAGTGCAAAGAGCACGATGATGAGGAGCGAGGGCGAGCCTGCTGCCGAATCTGCCGTAGCAGCCGAGCCTGAGGCTGTGAGAAATGCCGTAAGGTAAAAGTAAGTTAGGGCAAACGTTGCGGCGAATGTGACGACGAAACTGACGACAGCCGAAGCGAGATACACCGCGGTAAACCGCTTCATCATTCTGCCAAACGGTTTGTCTGTCAGCCAGCGCCATACGGCAGCTCCCATGAGGAAAGCCGCTACGACGACACCTATGTAAACAACCGTCTGCAGGCAGAACGATAGCATCATGTTTTCCTCACCCCAGTCGTGCAGCATCTTGTTGGGGGTGCGCAGGAAGACCATGAATGCCACCATGAATGCATAGATCATAAAAGCCCACCATGTACTTTTCAGCAGGTTCTTTACATTGTCTGTCATCAGACTGTAAGCTTCTTTCATGCAGGCAGTTACACTGCGATGCTTTATCAAATCATTTATCTTCATAGTTTCGCTGAATGTTTTATGATTAGTGTTTTATGATTAGTGTTTAATGTTTAGTTATGAGATTACAATCTGTCTGCACATTAAACACTAAACATTTGTCTCATTTCCTTCCTTGTCTTCTGAATTCCGAGCAGGTGATGGCTGTGGCTATTGCTACGTTCAGGCTGTCGGCAGTAGGTCTTCCGGGAGGGAAGTTGGGGATGAGCAGTCTGCGGTTCACCCTTTGTGTGAGTTCGGGTGAGATACCTTTTCCCTCGTTTCCCATGACGATGAATCCGCGGTTGTCGAGCTGTTGAGCGTACATGTCCTCACCGTCGAGCAGGGTGCCGTAGACCGGCACGTCGGCAGGCAGCGAGGCGAACAGCGCCATCAGGTCGCCATACAGCACCTTCACTCTGGCGATGCTTCCCATCGTGGCTTGCACCACCTTTGGATTATACACGTCGGCAGTTTCGGGCGAACAGTAAATGTTCTCTATGCCAAACCAGTCGGCGATGCGGATGATGGTTCCCAGGTTGCCCGGGTCCTGCACTCCGTCGAGGGCGAGGTTCAGGCTGTTGAAGTCGATGCTGGCAGAAGCGAAGTCTCTGTTGTCCCTTTGGTCGAAGACGGCGAGCACCTGTTGCGGATGTTGCAGGAAGCTTACCTTTCTGAGTTCTTCCTCGCTCACCGTGACCACTTCTGTCCTTGAATCTAAGCTTTTGCCTTTTAGCCATTCTTCGGTGGCCACAATGAGCGATGCAGGCTGCAGCATCAGGAGGTCGTCCACCACCTTGTGTCCTTCAGCCACGAACTTGCCTTCCTTGTTGCGGCTTTTCTTCAGTTCGAGCGACTTGATGTATTTTATCTTGTTCTTGCTGATCATCGTTGTATTTTTTCACCTGAAATTTTGGAAGTTAAGGAGTTTCCCTTTTTATCTTTGATTCTTGGGTCGCTTTTATCTTTGATCCTTGGGTTGCATGGTGATTTTTTCGAAGGCGAATCTCAGCCCTCTCTCTTCATAGCTCACCTGTCCGCAGAGGCAGAATCCCATGGACGAGAGCAGGCTCACCATGGGCAGGTTGTCGTAGTTGGTGTCCACCTTGATGCTGGGCACGTGCTCCACTTCGCACATACTGCTCACCTTGTTGATGAAAATGCGTGCGTATCCCTCTCTCTGCAGTTCGGGCAGGGTTGCGAACCGGTGTATAACGTAGTAGTTGCTGTTGGTGAGCCATTTTCCTTCGAGAAACTCGTAGGCAGGTTCTCCGTTAAGCACCACCGCTCCGTAAACGGCTATCTGGTTGTTCACGGTAAGCACATAGGCATTGCCGTTGTTGATGTCTGCCAGGATGTCTTTGCGGGCAGGATATTGTTCTGTCCACTGGTGACGTCCCGACTTAATCATCTTTTCTCTTGCTTCGTTGATGACCGTCCAGCAACCGTCAAAGTCTTTCATGAAAGCTGGTCTAAAATCAATCTTCATGCTTTTTTTGTTGCTTTTTTTTGCTTTTTTTTTGTTGCTTATTTTGTTGCAATTATTTTCCGAACTTGCTGAAGTTCAGTTGCGTATTTATGTGTTATTTCTGCTATGTGGCGACTTAGTCCACCAGGCATTTGTCCAATTCCTTGCAGATGGCCTCTTTCTGCAGATGCTGACCTATGAATACGATTTTGACCATTCTGTCGCCCACCTTGTCATCCCATTCCTTTCTGAGCTGTTCCTCACGTGCCAGCAGCTCGTCGAGTTGGTTTTTAGGCATGGTGGCTATCCATTGTCCAGCCTGCTTCACAGTCTTCTGTCTTCCAGCCTGTTCGAACACGTAGCACATGTCTCTCTCGTCGGCAAAGTAGCAGATTCCCTTGGCTCTTACCACGTCGCGTGGCCATTTGCGTGCCACGAAGTCGTCGAAGAGTCCCAGGTCGAAAGGCTTGCGGCTGTAGTACACGAAGGTGCCGATGCCATATTCCTCAGCCTCTCCCTCATCGTCGTGGTCGTGATGATGGTGGTGGTGATGGTCGTGATCGTGATGATGGTGCTCATGCTCCTCATGCTCATGCTCGTGCTCATCTTCGTGGTCGTCGTCATCGTTGTCATCATCGTGATCGTGATGATCATCGTTGCGTTCAGCCTCTATCTCCTGGATCCATCCAGCCGAAGTTGCTACGGTTTCCCAGTCAAACTTACGTGTGTTGACTATCCTGTCGAGGTCTACGTCGCCGTAGTTGCACTCGAAGATTTCAGCCTTGGGCTGTATGGCTTTGATGATGTGTTTCAGTTTGTCGAGGTCTTTGGGTTCCACCTCAGCAGCCTTGTTGAGCAGGATGATGTTGCAGAACTCTATCTGCTGGATGACGAGCGACGCCAGGTCTTCCTCGTCGATATTGTCCTTCATCAGGTCGTCGCCGCCTGCAAACTCGTCTTTCATTCTCAGAGCGTCCACCACGGTGACGATGCTGTCGAGTTTCAGCACTCCGTTCTTGATGTATTGCGGACCGAGAGTAGGAATCGAGCAGATGGTCTGTGCGATAGGCGCAGGCTCGCAGATGCCGCTTGCCTCGATGACGATGTAGTCGAACTTCTGCATGTCAACGATTTCCTTGAGTTGTTCCACGAGGTCCATCTTCAGCGTACAGCAGATGCATCCGTTTTGCAGAGCCACGAGCGAGTCGTCTTTCTTTCCTACTACGCCTCCTTGTTCTATGAGGGCAGCATCGATGTTCACCTCGCCGATATCGTTGACGATGACTGCAAACTTGATGCCTTTCTGGTTAGCCAAAATCTTGTTGAGTAGTGTTGTCTTTCCACTGCCTAAATAGCCTGTAAGCAACAGGACTGGAATTTCTTTTCTACTGTTCATAGTTTTATTTATTTTACTCGAGTTTTATTTTCTGTAGTTGTCGAGTCCCTTGTTCAGGAACTCAAGATATGCGTTTACGTCCTCCTTGAAGCTGAAAGCTGCGGTGAGAGGATTGCCGTTGTTGTCGACAGCCACGTAGAAGGGCTGAGCGTTGGCACCAAATTTGCTTGCCTGCAGGTAGCTCCATTTGTCGCCGACGGTTCTCAGGGTGTACTTCTCGCCGTTGAATGTCACTTCCATAGGCTGTGGCAATGGCGTCTTGTCGTCCACATAGAGCGAGATGAGCACGTAGTCTTTGGTCAGCTTGTCAGCCACGTTGGCGTCGGTCCATACCGAAGCTTCCATCTTGCGGCAGTTCACGCAGCCGAATCCTGTGAAGTCTATCAGCACGGGTTTGCCCTGAGCCTTGGCAGCAGCCATTCCCATCTCGTAGTCCTTGTAGGCAGGCTCTACGGTCTTAGTGTTCAGATTGAAGTCCTGTGTGTTGATAGGAGGAGCGAATGCACTCACCGCCTTGCAGGGAGCGCCCCAGAGACCGGGAACCATATACACGGCGAAGGCCAGCGAGCACAGACCCAGCATGATGCAGGGCACGGGCATAGGTTTGTCTATCTCGCCACCGATGGCGTCTACCTGGAACTTCAACTTACCGATGAGGTAGAGACCCAGGGCGCCGAAGATGACTATCCAGAGCGACAGGAACACCTCGCGGTCCAAGATGTGCCAGCCATAAGCCAGGTCGGCCACAGAGAGGAACTTCAATGAGAACGCCAGTTCGACGAATCCCAAAACAATCTTGATGGTTTCCATCCATGAACCCGACTTAGGGGCCGACTTGAGCCATGAAGGGAAGAGTGCGAAGAGGGTGAAGGGCAGGGCGAGTGCCAGTGCGAATCCCAGCATGCCCACGGTAGGAGCCAGCCAGTCGCCCGACGTCACCGTCTGAACCAACAGCAGTCCGATGATAGGTGCTGTGCACGAGAAAGACACCAGTACGAGGGTGAAGGCCATCAGGAAGATGGAGATCAGTCCTGTGGTGCTCGATGCCTTGTTGTCTACGGCGTTGCCCCAGCGGTCGGGCAGTTTGATTTCAAACCATCCGAAGAAGGAGAAGGCGAACACCGCCAAGAGTACGAAGAGAATGATGTTGAATACCGCACTGGTAGACAGAGCGTTGAGTGTGCTTGGACCTGCGATGGCTGTGACGGCGAGACCCAAAGTCAGATAGATGACCACGATGCTGAGTCCGTAGGTGCAGGCATCGCGAACGCCCTTCTTCTTGTCGTTCTTGGCACGTTTCAGGAAGAAACTCACCGTCATAGGAATGATAGGCCAGATGCAAGGCATTACCAGTGCGAGGAGTCCGCCCACGAGTCCCATCAGGAAGATATAGATGAGCGAGTGGTTGGCTATGTCTTTGGCGCCTCCGAACGCCTGCAACTCTTTCACTACGGGCTGCCACAGCGCCTTGGTGTCGAGCTGTTCGGCAGCTTGAGCCAGGGCTGCGCTGTCCAAGGTGTTCTGCTGTGCGGTGTCGGTCAAGGCAGCCTGCATCATGGCGATAGAGTCGGCTTTGGCCTTGGCTGCCATTGCAGCGTCCTGCTTGTTGTCGGTCTTGGCTTCCAGAGCAGCCTTGCTGTCTATGGCAGGCGCCTTGCCTGTGTGCTTGAAGTTGACCTCTGAAGGAGGCAGACAGCTCTGGTCGTTGCAGGCTCCGTATTCCAGGTATGCGTCGATAACATACTGAGCAGCAGTGAATTTTACCTTCTGCACGAAAGTGGCGCTTCCTTCGAAGAAACGCAGCTTCATGCCGAACATATTGTCGTATTTCGACACCTCGTTGCCTCGTGCCTGCAGTTTGCCGACGAGTTCTACGCCTTCCATTTTGTTGACGTTGAAGGTTGCCGAGATAGGTCCGTCGCTTCCCAAACCTGTAGAGTAGACGTGCCATCCTGGTTGAATCTTTCCGCTGAATACAATCTCTGCAACTGCAGTCCCGTTTGTTTTCAACTGACTGGTGAATTTTACAGGGCTAAGCAGTTGTGCCTGTGCAATAACTGCGAACAGCAGTAATTGCAGCGTAAATAACATTTTTTTCATCCTAATCTTTATCTTTTTTATATTTGAGTGCAAAGTTACTAATTTTAATTGAAATAGTAACCATTTAGGGCGATTTTTTGTTAAGAAGATAAAGGGGAAGAAGAGGCTGGAATATTTTATTTTTGTCAGGAATGCTTCTCAAATTCTCTAATTCTTGACTTAAAAATTATTGGCTCGAATCAAATATCTCATTCAGAATAATTCTTGAGTTAGGATAGCCTTTGTTTTAACTCCATTGAATTCTCCTTGACTTCAGAGAATGCTCTCGTAAATCTTGTCGAATTCCTGTCTTAGCAGCGCTTTGTCCTCGATTATGTCGCGCAGCATTTTCAGTTCCTTCTCGTTGGGCGAGTTGGGAATCCAGAGTTTGATGTATCCATGTACTGAGTACTTCTCGTCCATGTGGTGGGCGAAGAGTTCCCATATTTGTTCCTTGTCTTTACCGGGATTGTTTTCCTTGGCATAGAGGATGGCACGGAGGAAGATCTCGTGGGTGTCGATGTCGCGGTCGGCTTCAGCCACGATTTTGCCGTAGATGCTTCTTGGCTGACGGCTTGACGAGGCCCTGTGGTCTTCCACCGCCTCTTTCATGATCTTTATCTGGTCTTGGGAGAACCATCGCTTCAGCCGGGCATCTGCCATGAGAATCTTTCCACTCGTGATGTGGTGGATAGCTCTCGGTCCGCTCATTCCCAGGTCGTGGTAGGCAGCCACGACATACACCATGTTGATGTCGGCACCCGTGATGCGTGCCAGCTGCAGAGAGTTCTTGATTACCCTGTTGACGTGTCTGAGTCCGTGGCTTTCACCAAACTCAGTATATTTTGGCAGGATCTGTGTTTCCACAAACTCCATGATTTCCATACTTACTTGTTGTATCATTGCTTTTCCTTCTCATTATATTTCCAATGCGAATCCCTGGACGATGGTCAGGAAGAAAACGATTAGTCCATAGATGAAAATATTGCGTGCCGTACTTCCCAACACCCCGTTGAGTTCCCTGCCGTGGTTGATGGTCTTCATTTGCCGGTAGGTCGTATGGTGCATGACGGCGTAGACGGCGTAGAGGGGTAGGGCGAAGGTAGAGGTGTCGCGCACGACAGCATCGTGGATTCCCATGCCCAGCATGATGGCGAGGGGCACGTATCCCAGGAGCAGATAGAGGCGCAGGGCACTCTTCTCGCCCCATCTGTCGATGAGCTTGACGATGAGTGTGCGTTTGCCAGCCTCGCGGTCGTTGTCTCTGTCGCGGAAGTTGTTCACCACCAAGAGAGTGTCCACCACCAGTCCGCAGGCGATAGCGGCCATCATCACCTCGGCGTTTACCGTCTTGTAGCCTTCGGGCATGATGACATAATAGGTGCAGCACACCGGTACGATGCCAAAGAACAGCAGCACCAGTATGTCGCCCATGCCGTGGTAGCTGAAGGTTGTGGTGTAGAGGAAGCAGAACGCTACGCAGGCCACTCCCACCCATATCATGGCCATTCCTCCGTAGATGACGAGTGGCAGACCGATGGCGCATCCAAGGAGTGTGGTCACGATGATGCCCGTCTTCATGGCGCGTTCGGTGATCCATCCTTCGGCGCAGGCCCTCTTGGGGCCTAATCGTGTCTCGTCGTCATTTCCCCGTTTAAAGTCGAAGTAGTCGTTCACGAAGTTGGAGTCTATCTGCATCACCCATGCGAAGAACAGACACAGTAGGGCTGGTATGTGCAGGATGTGAGGCTGTGCAGCATCGCCAACTGTTTCCATCAGATAGCAGTCGCGCATAGCGAGTGCTATGGCTATCAGTACGGGTACAGCCGCAGCCGACAGCGTTTTGGGGCGCGCTGCCAAAAACCAGGCCTTTATCGAATTTGTTGCAATCATCAATTGAAGAAGTTCCAGCTAACACCGAATCGGAACACGCTGCCATTGAGCGGATAGTGGGGCACGAAGAAATAGTTCTTGTCGCCCGAACCCTTGTTGACGTGTGTCATCATTACGAAGAAACGTGTATGCTTGATGTGCACGTTGGCATAGACGTTGACGATGGGGTAGTTGCCCACTTTCACATTCTTGTCGCCATTGTCCTGTACTGTGTACTGACTCAGCGCAGGCGAATAGTCGGGGGCCTCATAGCTTGTGAAGTATCTCACGTCGGCACCCAGGTCGATGTTGAGCACCTTCACCACAGGGAATTTCAGATACAGGTTGCTGTACACGTTGAGCGCAGGCACGGGGATGACGTCCGTCTTGCTCGAGTGCTGATAGGTAATGACGTTCTCCCAGTTCAGTATTCCCCATCTCACGTCCTGGAACAGCTGGGCTGTCAGCAGGTTGACGGGGCTTCCGCTCTGCTTGGCCTGCACCGTTACTCCCGTACGTGCCGCCTGGTTGTTGTCCGTCACGTTGTAGCTCTGGCTCAGGTAGGCATAGTTCTTTATCTCGTCCACAGCCACTCTGAGCATCGTCTTTGTCTTGGCAAACTTCAGCGTTCCCATGATGCGTGTGTGGATAATCTTGTCGAGGTCGTTCTCCCACCAGAAGTGACGACCGTGATAGTTGCGGAAGTAGAACGAAGGAGTGATTCTGTGGAAGAAACCACTACCGATGACCGACAATGTGTCGCCGAGGAAGGGGATGTTCACGTCCACGTCGCCGTCGACCGCCAGTGTTCCTGCATCCTCGCCGGCCACACCGATTTCGGCCACGGCATTATAATGCAGCAGCTTGCCCTGTCGCTTGCTCAACTGTCCGCCCACACTCACCGAGTGCTCGTTGTATTTCATCACGCCGCCCTCGGTGTCAGGCAACTCGAAGTGGCGCAGGTCGTAGCTCACGAAAGCCTTCAGTCCCGCCTTAGCCCACTTGCTGAATCCCTCCAGCGTAGCCAGCGCCAGGGTGTTCTTCATCTCCCAGTGCTTGGTGTTGTCGTAGATGGAGTCGCCCTCGTATTTTCCCGCCGTGTAGTATTCGTTCAGATAGTAGTCGGCAGGTGTCTGATAGGCGATATAAGTACGGCTGTAGTTGTCGAACTTCAAGGTGTGTATAAAGCTTGTCACCGGCACGTATTCGTTTTTCATCCAGGCCGTGTCCTGAGCCGCCTTCTTCTCCTGTGCCATGATGCTGTCGGCGGCGCTCTTACCGTTCACGGCGATGCGCTCTGTCGGCTTGGCATCCTTCTTGTCGGCAGCAGGCTCGTCGCCCGCTATCTTTGCGTCGTCGGGTCGTCCGGCAAACTTAGGTGTCTTGCCGAAGGCATCCTCGTCGAACTTCTTGCCCTCCTGGCGAGCCTTTTTCCTTGCCTCCTCCTTGGCGTCCTCGGCGGCATTCTCCTTTTTCGAGGCCATGGCAAACTTCTTCGCCTTGATCTCCTCGTCGGTCATGCGCACCTTTCTGTTGAATCCCACATTGTACCTGTGGTTGAAGAACACGTGTATGCTGTTGTTTCTGTTCCAGTTCTGCTGCAACACGGTAGGAATCTCGTTCTCGGCATAGGTGTCTTCGAAGAGTTCTGGGTGCTTGATGTAGTCGTCGTTGGTGATTCCGCCGTTCTCTGTCGCCTTTTGGTGCAGGGTAGAGAAGAGCAGGTGCGCCTGGTATCTGTCGCCTATGTACGATCCCCACATGGTATATTTGAAGTGCGAGGTGCTCTGGCTGTCGTAGTAGCCACGTCCGTACTTATAGTCGAATCTGAATCCCATGCCCAGTCGTTTTCCCGCGTTGACGGCAAACATCGCCTTGAAGTCGTCCTCGCCGTTGGTACGGTTTCCGCAGCTGTTGAGCGTCACGTTGGTGATGGGCGAGTAGGTGTTGGTGAAGTGGAATTCGCTGACGGGCGTGCTGATGCAGTCGAAGGGCTGTGCGAAGATAAACTGCCCCAGGTCCAGCCGTCGGTCGATAAAGATACGGTTGATGCGGGGCGAACCCAGATTGCCCAGCGAGTTGTATTCTCCCCTCAGTCCCGAGGTGAATGGGGTGTTCATGTACATGTGCTGCAGGGTGTCCACCTGTGCCTCCTGTCGGTCGCCGAATCGCTCGTCTATGGTCCACACCTTCAGTCCCTTGGGTATTTCTTTGTCCGACCCTAATGAGTCGGTTCTGACGTTCCTGTTGTTGACGGGTGCAAACATCGAGTCCTCGTTGTTGCTAAAATCGGTTTGTGCCACGACAGGCGATGTCGCAGCACAAAACAGAGTTATCGTAAGGATTACTTTACTTTTCTTCATCATTTTCTGAATAGTCGAATACATACTTCGGCGATTTTCACCACTACTCCTACGAGCAGAACTACGTAGGCTGGTGTGTGTGTGTCCATTGTGTACCACAGCGTGATGCCCACGATGACCAATAGGATGAAAGCCGTGTTCAGCTTGTTGCGCACTTTCAGGTTGGTCGGGTCGCTGTAGTCCAGTCGTTTATAGTGGTGGTGAGGTCTCACGGCGTAGGTTGTCTTCTCCTGAGCCTCTTGCTGTTGCTGCTCCTTGTTTTCGGCAGCATTGTTGTTATTTTGTTCTGTTGTCATATTGCGTTTGTTACTGTTCTATTCCCTCGAAATTTATTTCACCAGAGCTGTTATTTCGTTGAAAATCTGGTCTTTTCTGTCGATGGTCTTCTTGCGGAACTTACCGAAGATGCGTGCCAGGTCGTTCTTTTTCTTGGTCAGCGCCACCTTGTCGATGATCACCTCTTCGGCTGGCAGTTTGAATCCGGTCTGTCTTCCCTCCTCATAAATATAATTAATGTGGTTGATCGACAGGCTCACCTTTCCGTCTGTTATCTTGGCGATGAGGTTGTATTTGCATTCTGTTCTGTCGAGCGAGATGAAGGAGTTGCTGAACACGAGCCATTCGTCCATTGTGTTTACGATGATGTGTTCGTCTTTGTTCACCAGCGCCATTCGGCTTGCCTTGCTCTCTTTGTCCTGAGTCAGGCCGCTCATGTAGTCGAACACCAGGTCGTAAAGCTGGGCTGCACTCTTGCCGGGGGCTTCTATCTCTGTGTCAAACACAATTTTGCCCTGTTCGTCGAAGGTGATGGCGCCTTCCAGGTATTTGGGGGCTTCCTTCAGTTTCGCGCCGTTAACCTGAGCAGCAGGTTTAGGTGTCTCCTTCTTTGTTGCCGTAGGAATTACCCATCCCGAGCCCTGCGATGCTGTGGTGGCAGGAGCAGGAGTCGCTGTGGTTGCTGCAGGAGCCGATGGGGCAGTGGTTGCCTCAGGAGTAGTTGTTGTTGCCGCAGCACCATTGGCTTCTGCGTTCAGTCTTGCCGCCTCAGCCTTCAGTCTTGCAGTCTCAGCCTCAGCTTCCTTTATCTGTTGCTGTATCTTTTCGGCCTTGGCTTTTGCCTCCTCAGCCGCCTTTCTCTTAGCCTCTTCCTCTGCTTTTTTCTTGGCAGCTTCGGCTGCAGCCTTTTGTTTGGCAGCTTCCGCTTCCGCCTTCTTCTTGGCAGCTTCCGCCTTCTGCTTGGCTTCCTCTACCGCCTTTTTGGCTTCCTCAAGCTTTTTCTGAGCCTCCTCCAACTGCTGTTGGGGTGTGAGGACACTTTGCGCTTGAACAGACATCAAGGGCAAAAATAAGAGTATGGAAATGATTAATTTTTTCATGATGGTTTCACCTTAGGTTTGCGGAAGATGAGGGATTCAAACCCCCGATACCCGGAAGAGGGTATACCGGATT
>ERZ1031845.206-NODE-206-length-23313-cov-5.456746_pt1 | contig 23313 bp, 13 predicted proteins | sample MGYA00518169_ERZ1031845 | MGnify/ENA primary metagenome ERZ1031845 (study PRJEB33719, sample SAMN04261265) | wastewater metagenome | biome: rural village; feature: human; material: feces | host: Homo sapiens | place: El Salvador | collected 2014-01-14 ...
GCCTGAGCATCAAAACGGACGAAGACCATCCGGCCGGTCGGCGCGACGGCGTATGGGAGCCGCCGGAATACTTCGAAAAAGCCCACACTTGGCTGGAAGACCCGTCCGCGGTGCCGGTTCCGGTGCGCGCCGACGCGGATATCCTGCCACGATTCCCGCACGACGCGCCCATCGGGGGCAATCCCGTGGAATCGCTCGACGGATTGGACGATGTGGAAGTGATCGACGACGAGGTGTTCGGCACCTTGCGAACCATGGCCGTCGACGATATGGAAGGAATGGATCCGGCAAGCCTGTACCTGACGCAACAGGAGGAATACGGCCGCCGACTGCACGCCGACGAACGCCGTCTCGCCTACGTGGCGTTGACGCGCGCCCGCTACGAGGCGCTGCTCGTATACAGCGGATGCAACGAGACGAGCCGCGACTCCCGCCTGGCGGAGGGAAAGAAAAGCGCCGCGCCGTCGAATTTCTGGCTGGAGACGCGCGATTCGATGAACGGAATCGTCACCGCGGTACGCGAACCGGACAACCTGTCCGACGATGTGGACGGCTCCCCGCACACGCTGGGACTTGACCTGCCCGACGGCTATTTCGTAGGCGAACACGCCCGCGATTTCGAGAATGCCGTGGTGGGCGATGCGTGGAACACGCCGCTCGAACCGGTCTCGGACGACCATACTTTGCCTTGGCCGTGCGATCTGAGCGCCGATGTCGCCGACAAGCTGCGTGCCGCGGCCGAACAGGTACGTGCCGTCGAATCCGACGAACCGAATATCGCTGAATCCACGGGAACGCAGGGCGACGTTGCCGATGAATCCGCCACGCCATCGCCGGAAACCGGAAACTCACTGCTGCGTCTCGCCAAACTGCTCGTCGCCGACGAACATCTCATGCCGGAACCGGACGTGGCTGACGCAGGCGAATCGCAGGACGCCTTCGACGAGGCCGTGCGTGCCAAAGGCGAACGTATCCTTGCTGCCGGCCGCCAAAACGTCACCTCGCTGCAAGCGCGCGCCGGCTCCATGGGCGAGCGTGACTCCCGCGCCTACTGGCGTGGTCTGGTCCGTCCGATTCCGCACGTCGCCTCGCCGGCGGCACAGCTCGGCACGCGGTTCCACGCATGGGCTGAGCGTTTCATCATGGCGGATGCGGACGTCGACGGCATCGGCGGTACGGAAGGTGCTGCCGGTATGGCCGCGCAGTCGCGTGCGGAACTGATCACATTGATAGGTGATACGCAAGTCGACGCGGACAACGGCGGCGTGCAATCGCAGGACGCACCATCGCAGGACGCCCAATTGCGAGACGAACGGAAACTGGCCGCTTGGCAGCGTCGTCTCGTCGCCTCGCCGTGGGCAAAACGACGTCCAGCATGGGCGGAACGCCAGCTCGTCGTCGACATGCCCCAGCTCGGCACCATCGTCAACGGCAAACTCGACGCGGTGTTCTTCGGCGGTCTCGACGAAACGGACGAGACGAAACGCTACACCGTGGTCGATTGGAAAACCGGCGTAAAACCACGCAAACCGGACGAAATCAAGGAGAAGCTCGCACAGCTCGACCTGTACCGCCTGCTGCTCGCGGCGATGGAAGGGGTTCCGTTGGATGCAATCGACGCCTGTCTCTACTATGTGAGTGAGCCTCACGAGGCCGATCGGGAGCTTGACGCCCTCGACAAAACAGAAGAAGAGATCCTTGCCGAGTTGAGCTACGGAATTCCGCAGCAATCCGACAACGACTAGTGCCGGTGCGCAATGGCTCCTTGACCGAAGAAAGCGGGGGAGCGGCGCTTTCCGGCCTGCCTGCGGGAGAAACCGCTATGCAGGCAGCGTTGTGGAGGAACGCCGCTACCCTCGTGCAGCATGTGTGGGCGGGCGCACATGCCGGACGCAACAACAGTTAAGGAGTTTCGATCATGGCTGCGAATGACGCAACCGTCAGCCCGAATACATCACCGGACGCCGCATCGCCGTATGCGCGGCTGTTCTCCATACCTGGAACGAAAGCGTTCTGCGCGTCCGGTGCCGTCGCACGACTGCCGATGTCCATGATGGGACTCGGTATCGTGCTCGCGCTCAACCACATGTACGACAATTGGACGATCGCCGGCGTGATGAGCGCCGCGTACGTGCTCGCCACCGCCGCGGTCACGCCGCTGTACGCGCGCCTGTTCGACCGGTTCGGCCAGCGCAAGGTCGGTCCGGTGATCCTGACGGTGCAGATCATCGTCATGCTGGGCTTCGCGTTCGCCGCGCTGATGCGCGTGCCGATTCCGCTGCTGTTCGTGCTTGCCGTGGTCATGGGCATGACGCAGTTCTCGTTCGGCGCGCTTGTGCGCACCCGTTGGGCGTACGTGCTCGACCGCGCCGACAAGGAGGACCTGCTCAACACCGCGTATGCGCTCGAATCCGCCATCGACGAGATCGTGTTCATCTTCGGGCCGATTCTGGCGGCTTTCCTGGCCGCGTCCGTGCATCCCGTATCACAGCTGTTCGTGCCGACCCTCGCCTGCGCGTTCGGCGGTGCCGTGTTCTTCGCATTGCGTGACACTCAACCGCCGGTATTGCGCGAAATCACGGTCGTCGCGGCCGGTACGGACGATGCTGACGTGCGATTGGCGGCCGGCGGTGCCGCGGTTTCCGCGGACCGTTTCGATTTGGATCGGCTCAAGACGGGCGATCGCGACCGCAGGAAACGCAACGTGCTCACCTATGCGGGTGTGCTGCCGCTCCTCGCCGTGTTCATCGTGTTCAACATGGCGTTCACCGCGTTCGACACGTCCATGACCGCCGTCATGAAATCGCTGCACCTCGACTCCGTGCTCGGCGTGCAGCTGGCCATGCTGGCCGTCGGCTCCTGCATGGGCGCGCTGGTCTTCGGCTCGCGCGAGCTCAAAGGCTCCCGCTGGCGTCACATGATCATGTTCCTCGCCTTGATGACCGTCGGCTTCGTGGTGATCCACCTGTGCCAGGGCAACCTGATCGTGATGGGACTGGTGGAGATCCTCACCGGTCTGACCATTTCGCCGGTGTTCGCCTCCGGCAACCTCGTCGTCAAGGAGACCGTGCCCGAGGAATCGCTCACCGAAGGCCTGTCCTGGGTGAGCACCGCCGGCACGATGGGCGCGTCGTTCGGCTCCATGATCACCGGCATCGTGCTCGACCATTTCGATCCGGGCGTGGGATTGAGCCTGCCCGCCGTGTTCGTGGGCTGTTCGATTCCGTTCGCGCTGCTCGGCTGGGTGCTGGTGCGCCGCCGCGGCTGACCGACGTTCGATCGTCAAGCGTCATAGCCGCCTGCCTCCGCGTCGAAGCGTCTCTTTAGATTCATAAGTGGAACACGTTATGGACGCGGACACGCGATTTCGAACACATGCGCACGGCAAACGTACGACATGCGCAACATGCGCGTCCGCGAAAACATCAAGGAGCTGCAATGATCAAGGTTTCCGTAGTCGGCGCCAAAGGCCGTATGGGCTCGCATGTGGTCGACGCCGTCGATTCCGCCGCCGACACCGAACTCGCGCTCGCGCTCGACGCAGGCGACGACCTGGCCGCCATCACCCCCGAAAACACCGACGTCGTGGTGGAATTCACCGTGCCGAGCGTGTCGCTGGGCAATGTGCTCGCCCTCGTCAAGCAGGGCGTCGACGTGGTGGTCGGCACCACCGGCTGGACCGAAGAGAAACTCGACCAGGTGCGTGCCGCGCTCGCAGCAGCTCCGCGTGAGGGCCAGAGCGTGTTCATCGCGCCGAACTTCGCCATTTCCGCGGTGCTCGCCGACCATTTCGCAAAGGTCGCGGCGCCGTATTTCGAATCCGCGGAAGTCATCGAACTGCACCACCCGACCAAGGTGGACGCTCCGTCCGGCACCGCTTTCCACACTGCGCAGGGCATCGCCGAAGCGCGCAAGGCGGCCGGTCTCGGCCCGGTTCCGGACGCCACCGAAACCGACGGCGGCTCCCGCGGCCAGGTGGTGGACGGCATCCACGTGCACGCCGTGCGTCTTCGTGGCCTCAACGCCCACGAGGAGGTGCTGTTCGGCAACTCCGGCGAACAGCTGACCATCCGCGCCGACAGCTTCGACCGCATCTCCTTCATGCCGGGCGTGCTGCTGGCCGTGCGCAAGGTCTCCACCGGAACCTACCCGGGTCTGACCGTCGGCCTCGACCACTTCCTCGACCTGTAACCGTAATTCTTTTTTCAAACTGCCGACGGGTGCATGTGTCTTCCGTCGGCAGTTTTTTTATGGCGGATCTGTTCCGATTACTTGGCAAGGCGTGCGATGGCGGCGCTGACTTCCGCCAGCTTTTCGTCGGCGACGGTACCGCCCTCCGCCGCGGCTTTGGCGACGCAATGGTGCAGATGGTCGTCGAGCAGCAGTAGCGCCACCGACTTCAGCGCGCTGTCCGCTGCGGAAATCTGCGTCAGAATGTCGATGCAGTATTCGCCGTTTTCCGTCATCTGCCGAATGCCTCGCACCTGCCCTTCGATGCGATTCAATCGTGCGATGATCCTCTTCTGGTCGCTTGCGTACCCGTGTTGTGTGGCGTTCATATCGTCCTCCTCGCTGCGCTGAAAATTTTATCTACGGCTGAAGGTTGCTCGTCCCTCTTGCCAATATACCCTATAGGGGTATATTGTGATGGTGTTTGCCGAAATCGAAGGCCAATCACGGACGGAAGGCGGCTGGAATATGCACATCGCAATCGCGCTTATTATGGCGCTGCTCGTCACGGCGGGCGTGCTGTGGTTCTTCTTCGCACCGCGCAAAGCGTATCGTGCGCCGTTGCGCGACGGCGTGCAGGAAGCGGTCGTCGAAGTCAAAGGCGGGTACAGCCCAGCCGTCATCGAAGCCGAAGCGGGCATGCCGTTGCGGCTGATCTTCGATCGCAAGGAAGACGGCGAATGCTCGTCGCATGTCGTGTTCTCCGATTTCGGGGTCGATCTTGCGTTGCCCGCCTTCCGCACGACCACGCTGACGCTTCATCCCGACCAGCCGGGCGAGTATCCCTTCGCATGCGGTATGAACATGCTGCACGGCACGTTGCGCATACTGCCGGGAAAGCATGCAAGTGTCGGTGCTGCCGCCGGTTCCGCGGTTGGTTCCGTCGGCGCCAGTATGTTCGATTCCGGCGATTCGGACATTCGCGCGACTGCTGACGGTGCCCACGCATCCGGTTCCGCGGAAACAGGCGTGCAATGCGCGCAAAAAGGCGCCGTCCAAACGTCCGGTTCGGGCGATTCGGGCAAATCGCGCGGATCGGAATCGGAAATTCGCGCCCTCATCACCCGTCTTATCGTGGCGGCCGTCTGCACGATTCCGGTATTCGGCTCCACCATGCTCATGCTGTATCCGATGCCGAACTGGCTGCAATTCCTGCTGATGCTGCCGATTGTCGGCTATGCGGCATTGCCGATTTTCCGCAGCGGTTTCGCCGCGATCGCCCACCGCTCGCCGGAGATGAACGCGCTCGTCAGCCTCGGCGCGCTGGCCGCTTTCGCCTACTCCTGCGTGGTCACCTTCGCGCCGAACGTCCTGCCCGAGAACGCGCGCGAACCGTATTTCGAAGCGGTCGGTGTGGTCGTCACGCTTATGCTCGTCGGCCAGCTGCTCGAAGCGCGCGCCCGCAAAGGCACCGGCGAAGCCATGCGCGCATTGGCGGGTCTGCAGCCGAAAACCGCGCGCGTGGTGCGCGACGGCAGGGAAACCGACATCGTCGTCGACGACGTGCATGTCGGCGACATCATCGCCATCCGTCCCGGCGAGCAGCTGCCGGTCGACGGCATCGTCATATCCGGCACCTCCACCGTGGACGAATCGATGATCACCGGCGAAGCCATGCCGGTCGCCAAAACCGAAGGCAGCGAAGTGACGGGCGCCACCATCAACGGCGGCGGCTCGCTGCGCTACCGCGCCACGAAAGTCGGCAAAGACACCGTGCTCGCGCAGATCATCGGCATGGTGGCCGCCGCACAAAGCTCGAAAGCCCCCGTGCAACGATTGGCGGACCGTATCTCCGGCGTTTTCGTGCCGGCCGTGGTACTCATCGCCGTATGGTCGTGCGCGCTGTGGTTCGCGTTCGGCCCCGAACCGCGTGTCACGCACGCGCTGGTCGCCGCGGTATCGGTGCTGCTGATCGCCTGCCCGTGCGCGCTCGGACTGGCGACTCCGTTGTCGGTGACGGTCTCGACTGGCCGCGCGGCTCGCATGGGGGTGCTGGTCCGTTCCGCCGAAGCGTTGGAAACATGCGGCAAAGTCAATGCCGTCGTATTGGATAAGACCGGCACGATCACCGCCGGCAAACCCACCCTTACCGATGTGCTGCCGTTGGGCGTGTGGCATCGGCGTCCCGATGATTTGCTGACGATTGTCGCCGCCGCCGAACGCGATTCCGAACACCCGCTCGCTGCTGCGATCGTTGCCGCAGCTGCGGAAAAAGCCGACGTCGCGGACGTTGCGGAACTCGCGCAAACCACCGATTTTCAGGCGATTGCCGGCCGTGGCGTCACCGCGCGCGTCACCTTCCGCGGTCTGCCGCACACCGTCGCCGTCGGCAACACCGACCTGATCGACGACCTCGACATCGACATGCCCGACGTTGCGTCCGATGCTTCCGGAACCGCTGCCGAAGCCGCTTCCGAAACCGCCCACGATACGAACCTCGACGCCATCATCGCCGACATGGAACTCCTGTCGCAGCAAGGCAAAACGCCGATCCTAGCGGCCATCGACGGCCATCTCGCCGGCATCGTCGCCGTCGCCGACGTGCCGAAAGCCGACTCGCGCCAAGCCATCGAACTGCTCCGCAAACGTGGCGTCGAAGCCGTCATGCTCACGGGAGACAATCCGACCACCGCACGCGCCATCGCAAGCCAGGTCGGTATCGACGAACGTCATGTGATCGCCGGCGTGCGGCCGGAACGCAAGGCCGACGAAATCGCAAAACTCCAATCGCAAGGCTATACGGTGGCGATGGTCGGCGACGGCATCAACGACGCGCCCGCCCTCGCCCGAGCCAACGTCGGATTCGCCATCGGCACCGGCACCGACGTGGCCGTCCAATCCGCGGATGTGACACTGATGGGCGGATCGCTGATGGGACTCGTGCACGCGCTCGACCTGACGCATGCCGCCATGCGCAACATCGCGCAGAACCTCGGCTTCGCACTCGGCTACAACAGCATCGGCATCGCGATCGCGGCCGGCGTGCTGTATCCGTTCACCGGAACGCTGCTGAATCCGATGATCGCCGGCGCCGCGATGGCGTTCTCATCGTTGTGCGTGGTGACGAACGCAAGCCGGCTGCGCCTGTTCGATCCGGACGCGGAGGCGGCGAAAAACAAGACGTATCGGGTACGCAAGCCCGATCCGAGCAAAAATAATGGCAACCAGCACAGTCGGAAAGGAACGATCATGGGACTGTTCAGCGATCACAAGGCCAAGAAGGAAGCCGAGAACATGGGCGCGATGGGCGCCGGACACTGTTGCGGCGGTCATGACGGCCACGGCATGGCTTCGAATATGGGCGATTCCGCGGCGAACGTTGCGAAGGACCCGGTCTGCGGCATGACCATCGACCCGTCCACCGCTGCGGTCACCCGCGAATACGGCGGCGTCACCTACTACTTCTGCAACCCCGGTTGCGCCGACAAGTTCGCCCAGAACCCGGCCGCCTACCTGGGCTGAGACCTGATTCTCGTCCGTCCCCAATCTGCCGACATCGAATGACATCCGGCCGTCGGCGGGTTGGGGATTTTTGTTGAATGGTTGATTTACGGATTCCGATTCACGGACGAACGATAAGATTCCCCTCCCGCACTCCGGAGAGCGCGTCCCGCCCCGCTACAAACGTGCGCGTGACGACGCCGTTAAGCATCATGCCATCGCAGGCGCAGATCGGATTGCGGCTTTCCAAAGCGGTAGCATCCACAACAAACCGTTCGTACGGGCGAATAATCGCCAAATCGGCCCGCAATACCGGCGTTATATCGCCACGATCGTCAAGTCCCACAAGCCGTGCGGTGTTGCACGACATCCACCGCACGACGTCGGCCAAACTCAAGCCGCGCCGCATCGCACCCGTCAACACCGCGCGGAATCCGACCTGCAGACTGGAAACGCCACCCCACGCGGTGGCGAGCGTGCCGGCTTTCATATCCGCGCTGGCCGGGGAATGATCGGTGACGACACCATCCAACGTGCCGTCGGCAAGCCCCGCCCATAGCGCGTCCTGCTCATGCAGATCACGAATCGGCGGACAGCATTTGACCGCGGTGGCGTTGTCGGGAATATGGTCGCAATCCAACGTGAGGTAATGCGGACAGGTCTCCGCGCTGACCGGCAGTCCTTCGGCCTTCGCCCGCCGCAGCACGTCCACGCTCAGACCGCTGGACACGTGCAGAATATGCGTGCGGCAGCCGGTGCGTGCCACCAGCCGTACGATCTTGCGCACCGCGTTCGCCTCGCATTCGGCCGGGCGCGATGCCGCGTTCAACAGTGTTCGCAACAGTCGGGGATTTTGTTGCCGCGTTAGTCGCCCATTTCGCTGGTTTGGCACCGTTTCTTCTATGCCGAATCCGCCCGATATGCGATGTTGATTGTGTGGGGTAAGCTGTTTTTGCCATGGTCGGTCATCTCCTGATGGTGGGTCGCGTTGCCAAGAGGCGCCGCCACTGCCTGTGATGGATGCATTTCAGTGCTTACGGCATCTGAAATTCTTCATTCGTCGTGACAGTTGTCGGCGGCCAAACCTGGTGAAACCCGGAAAGCAAGGGGTAGCATCGTCAAGAGAGCGGATGCGCCGCGTGAGAATGTACTGCAGGGAAGGGCGATGAGCGTGACTTCTGGAATTATGCTTTCAGACAATATGGGGGCTTCGAAGGACGCCATGGACGAGGAAGGCAATGCTGCTGCGGACCTCGGCTTGGTGGCGCGCATCCGGGAATCCTTCGATTCGCTGACTGCGACGGAACGTGAGGCCGCGCAATTCATTCTGGGCCATCTGACCGATGTGTTGGTCTGCAATTCCGTGGAGCTGTCGCAGTTGAGCGGCATCTCGCAGCCGACGCTCAGCCGCCTGTACCGCAAGCTCGGCTATGCGAACGCGGGCGAATTCAGACGTGACGTGCGTCGCGTCCATCGTCCTGGCTCTCCGGAGCTTTCACGGCATACCCAGTGCGACGATTTGGTCGCCGACCATCTGCGCCGTGACGAGGAAAGCCTGAAACGCACGTTTGAAGGCATCGACCGCGCGCAACTGTCATCCGCATGCCAAGCCATGGCCACGGCCCCGCATGTGGCGGTGGTCGGGTACCGCAGCAGCTATCCCGTGGCGCTGCACATGCGCGAACAGCTGATGCGGCTACGCGGAAACGTTGATATTCTGCCGAATCCAGGCCAGTCCATAGCCGAAGATCTGGTTGATTATGCGGCAGGCGACGTAATCGTCATCATCGGCGTGGGCCGGCGTCTTCCCTTCTTCTCGCGGCTCATCGACGTGATGCTTGAGCACGGCCTGACCGTGGTGGTGATTGGCGACATTTCGGCGCGCAACGCCGTCATCGGCCGTAACGTCGCCTTCTTCAAAGTGGTGCTGAACTCCCACGTGCTGACGAGCTTCACCGCGGCGTTCGCCCTGATCGCCCTGATGGTGGACGAAGTCGGAAAATGCCTCGTCGATACCGAAGACGAGGTGCACGCGCGTATCGAAGGCATCAACGATTGCTTCGATGCGCTCAATGAGCTTGAAGATTGATAGGGAAAATCTAGGCGCGGCACGTCCCGTTGGAACGGCGGTAAACGGAAGTGGAAGCGGGAATGGGAACGGAATGAATTCAAAACGAAACATGCTGGCGTACGACCGGTCCTCCACCGGATTGTGGGTGGCTTTGATCTTCCTCGTATCGCTGAATCTGCGGCCCGCCATCGCCGCCGTCGGGCCGGTCCTCGCCCAAATGGGAACCGACCTTGCGTGGGGTGAGGGCGTGCAGGGCGTATTGACGGCGATTCCGCTGATCGCCTTCGCCGCGGTCAGCCCGCTGGTCACGTTCCTTGCACGCCGCATCGGCATCGACATGTCGATTCTGCTGGCCCTGCTGTGCATCGCGGCGGGCGACGCCATCCGCTCGTTCGGCGGTGGCGTCGGCATCTGGCTGGGCACGGTGGTGTTCGCCTCCGCCATCGCCGTCGGCAACGTTCTTGTGCCGGTGATCGCGAAACGCGACTATGCCGGCCATGTCGCGATGGCGACCGGCGTCTACTCCGGTTGCATCACCGCCGGCAGCGCCACAGCCGGATTGCTGTCCGCGCCGCTCGCGCAGATGTGGGGCGGATGGCGCGCGTCGCTCGCCTTCTGGAGCGTGCCGCCGCTGGTCGTCGCCGCGCTGTGGGCGTTGCGTATCCTGCACAATCGCAAAGTCGTTATCGCTTCCGCCGGCGGCACCATCGAAACCAGCGATACTGGCGATATCGATGATATTGGCGATCGCAGCACGACGGCCAACGCACAAAACCCGCATTCCGCACAGCGACCGGCATGTTCCACGCAATCGTCGCATGGCGTGTTCGCCCGCGTGCTGCGCCGTCCGATGACGTGGTACGTGACGGCCTTCATGGGGCTGCAATCATCCGCCTTCTACACCATGTCCAATTGGATGCCGTCCATCTCCGCATCCATCGGCTACGATGCCTCCACCGCCGGCGTGCATCTGTTCATCTTCCAAGGCATCGGCATTTTCTCCGGCCTGCTCATTCCTAAGCTCATGAACGTGCGCGGCAACCAGGTCTGCGCGGCGCTCACCGCCAGCGCTCCCATGCTGATCGCCGGCCTTGGCATGCTGCTGTTGCCTCACCTCATGCCGGTATGGGCGTTCGTCGGCGGCTGCGCGCAGGGCGCGTCCCTGGTGGTGGCGCTCGCATTGATCGCGCTGCGCGGGCATGACAGCGCCGAAACCGTGGTGCTGTCGGGCGTCGCGCAGTCGTTCGGCTATCTGATCGCGTCGCTCGGCCCGCTTATGTTCGGCGTGCTGGTCCAGGCCACCGGCGGCCACCATGTGCCGCTGATGGTGTTCACGTTCGTCGCTTTCCTGCAGTGCGTCGTCGCGGTCATCGTCGGCAGGCCTTCCAAAATGTGACTTTTCGCGTCTCATGAAATCGCAAGCGTCCGCAGAGGGAAGTACCGTTAGCCGTATGACAAGCCCTAAGACTGACGACGGTACAATGCATCTGCTCGATCCTGCTCCCTTCGGACGTATCCTTCCGGCCATGGTCACCCCCATGAAGGCCGACGGAGCCGTAGATTTCGAAGCCGCGCAACAGCTGGCGAGGCAGCTCGTGGCGGATGGTGCCGACGGTCTTGTGGTCAACGGCACCACCGGCGAATCTCCGACCACCCACATGGAGGAGAAGGTCGAGCTGGTTCAGGCCGTCAAGGAAGTCGTGGACGTGCCGGTCATTTCCGGCGCCGGTTCCAACGACACCGCGCACACCGTGCGCATGGTGGAGCAGACCCAGGAGGCGGGCGCCGACGCGGTGCTCGTGGTCGCCCCGTACTATTCCCGTCCGTCGCAGGAGGGCGTGTTCCGCCACTACAAGGCGGTCAACGACTCCGCGGACAAGCCGATCATCGTCTACGATGTGCCGGGCCGTACCGGACTGCACATCCAGCTGGAGACCTACCGCCGTATGGCCGAACTCGACCACGTCAAGGCCGTCAAGGACGCCACCGGCGACATCGCAGGCGCGGTGCGCAAGCGCATGGAGACCGGTCTGACCTGGTATTCGGGCGATGACGGCCTGTTCCTGCCGTTCCTGTCCGTCGGCGCCGTCGGCATCATCTCTGTGATCGCACACGCGGCCGCCGGTCCGATGCGTGACCTCGCCAACGCGTTCGATCGTGGCGATATCCACGAAGCGCAGCGCATCTCCGTGCAGCTGGCGCCGCTCGTCGAAGCGATGAACGGCAACGGCTTCCAGGCCGTGATGGCCAAGGCCTCGCTGAAGGTGCGTGGAATCCTCGACTCCACCGAAATGCGCCTGCCGAACGTCGGTCCGGGCGAAGCGGAACTCGTGCGCGCGGAAAAGGGCATGCGCGCCGCGGGACTGCTGTGAACCGAATCGCATGATGCGACTGGCCTGTCGCGCATGAACGCCGGCAGGCACCCAAATTCCTCGTTTCCGCATAGGCGGAGACAATTAGTAATAGAAATCCAACTAGGAAATGGCTACAGAAGAAACCACAAAGACAACAACACACAAGCGCGGCAGCAAGGCTGCCAAGCGCACTGAAACCGCAGTCAAGGCATCCAAGACCACCAAGGCCGCGAAGTCCGAGAAGACCGCCACCAAGAAGGCCAAGTCCTCCACCCGCAGCCGTGGCAACGGTGGCTCGCGCAACGGCGGCTCCCGTGGATCCCGTGGCGGCAACGGTTCGAACCGTCGCCCGTCGCATTCCGCGCCGCAATCCACCGCGCCCCAGCAGGACGAGGTGCTGATCGCCCCGCCGAAGTACCGCAAGGGCTCCATGCGCATCGTGCCGCTCGGCGGTCTGGGTGAGATCGGCCGCAACATGAACGTGGTCGAATACAACGGGCATATCCTGCTCATCGACTGCGGCGTGCTCTTCCCGGAAGAGGAGCAGCCGGGCGTGGACCTCATCCTGCCTGACTTCCACTACATCAAGGACCGTCTCGACAAGGTCGAGGCGCTCGTGCTCACCCACGGCCACGAAGACCACATCGGTGGCGTGCCGTACCTGCTCAAGCTCCGCCCGGACATTCCGCTGATTGGTTCCAAGCTCACCCTCGCCTTCGTTGAGGCCAAGTGCAAGGAACACCGCATCAACCCGACGCTCGTCGAGGTCAAGGGACGCGACAAGCTCAAGGTCGGCCCGTTCAACCTGGAATTCGTGAACGTCACGCACTCCATTCCGGACGCGCTCGCCGTGTTCGTGCAGACCCCCGCCGGCTCGCTTATCGACACCGGCGACATCAAGCTCGACCAGCTGCCGCTCGACCACCGCATCACCGATCTGGTGGAATTCGGCAAGCTCGGCGAAAAGGGCGTGGACCTCCTGATGATGGACTCCACCAACGCCGAGGTCCCGGGCTTCGTCAAGCCGGAGACCTCCATCGGTCCGGCGCTCGACCAGGCGTTCGCACAGGCCACTCGCAAGATCATCGTGGCCAGCTTCTCCAGCCACGTGCACCGCGTGCAGCAGGTCGTCGACGCGGCCCACAAGTACGGCCGCAAGGTCGTGTTCGTCGGACGTTCCATGGTCCGCAACATGTCCATCGCCGCCGATCTGGGCTACCTGCGTCTGCCCGAGGACACCGTCATCGACCTGAAGCAGGCCCATGACGTGCAGGACGACAAGCTCGTCTACATGTGCACCGGCTCCCAGGGCGAGCCGATGGCCGCGCTCGGCCGCATCGCCGACGGCAACCATCGTGACATCACCATCAACGAGTTCGACACGGTGATCCTCGCCAGCTCCCTGATTCCAGGCAACGAGCATGGCGTCTACAAGGTCATCAACAAGCTCGTGCAGCTCGGAGCCCGCGTGGTCAACCGAGACAACGCCGCCGTGCACGTCTCCGGCCACTGCAACGAAGGCGAGCTGCTGTACATGTACAACATCGTCAAGCCGAAGTGCGCCATGCCTATCCACGGCGAAAACCGCCACTTGGTGGCCAACGGCATGATCGCCGTCAAGACCGGCGTCGATCCGCAGAACGTCGTGCTGGCCGAAGACGGCGACGTCGTCGACCTGTACCACGGCCAGGCCGCGGTCGTCGGCTCCGTGCCGTGCGGCTACGTCTACGTCGATGGCGATTCCGTCGGCGAACTGACCGACGAAGAACTCGAGAAGCGCCGCATCCTCGGCACCGAAGGCTTCGTGTCCAGCTTCGTGGTCGTCGACACCGAGACCGCGGATGTCATCACCGGTCCGAAGATCTACCTCAACGCGGTCGCGGAAGACGAAAGCGAGTTCGACAAGGTCCGTCACCAGATCGTCGAGCAGCTGCAGGACGCGATGATGCAGGGCACGCGCGACACCTACAAGCTGCAGCAGATCATGCGACGCACGCTCGGCGGCTGGGTGGCACGACAGCTGCACCGCAAGCCGATGATCGTCCCCGTCATCGCCGACATCGCGCAGGACGTGGATGACGCGATGGGACTGAACGCCGCGAAATAAGCCGTAAATTTACCATAAATTGAATCAAGGCGACGTGATCGGCACAACTGATCGCGCCGCCTTCTGTTACCAGAAAGAAGGAGTGACATGCCAGGAGCAAACCTCACCCGAATCGAAGCGGAAGAACGCAAAAGCATCATCGCCGCGCCAATCCATTACACGGTCAAGCTTGACCTGACCCGCGGAGCCAAGGATTTCGGCTCCGAAACCACCATCACCTTCGACGCGAAGCCGGGGGAGTCAAGCTTCCTTGACCTCATCGCCAACGAAGTCAGCGAGATCACCCTCAACGGCGAAACCCTCGACCCGGCCGAAGCATACGCGGACAGCCGCATCGAGCTGAAGAACCTCAAGGAGCACAACGAGGTCACCGTCAAGGCGATGTGCCAGTACTCCAACACCGGCGAAGGCCTGCACCGCAGCGTCGACCCGTCCGACGGCAACGTCTACCTGTACACCCAGTTCGAGGTGCCGGACGCCCGTCGCGTCTACGCCGTGTTCGACCAGCCTGATCTGAAGGCCGTGTTCGACTTCTCCGTGCTCGCCGCCAAATCCTGGATCGTCACGTCCAACATGCCCACCTCCTCCGTGACCGACAACGAAACCGTCACCGAGGAAGGCACGCTCGGCGATCACGCCGCCGAAACCACCAAGCTGTGGGTGTTCGAACCGACCCCAACCATGAGCTCCTACCTCACCGCCATCTGCGCCGGACCGTACGCCGAATGGCACACCGAATACGCCAATGAGGACGGCCGCACCGTGCCGATGGCCATGTACTGCCGCCAGGCGCTCGCCAAGGCCTTCAGCAAGGACGTCGACTACCTGTTCGACATCACCAAGAAAGGCTTCGCCTTCTACGCCAAGACCTGGGGCGTGCCGTACCCGTACGCCAAGTTCGACCAGATCTACGTGCCGGAGTACAACGCCGGCGCCATGGAGAACATCGGCATGGTCACCATCCGCGACCAGTACGTGTTCGAATCCAAGGTCACCGACGCCTACGCGGAACGCCGTGTGGTCACCGTACTGCACGAGCTCGCCCACATGTGGTTCGGCGACTACGTGACCATGAAGTGGTGGAACGACCTGTGGCTCAACGAATCCTTCGCCGAGTTCACGTCCACCCTCGCCACCGCCGAGGCCACCGAATGGAAGGACGCCTGGGCAACCTTCAGCTCCGGCGAAAAGAGCTGGGCGCTGCGTCAGGACCAGCTGAGCACCACCCACCCGATCGTCGCCCCGATCAACGACCTCAACGACACCTACGTCAACTTCGACGGCATCACCTACGCCAAGGGCGCCTCCGTGCTGAAGCAGCTCGTGTACTACGTGGGCCGTGAGAAGTTCTTCAAGGGCATCAACAACTACCTCAACAAGCACGCCTACTCCAACGCCACCCTCGCCGACCTGCTCGCCGAACTGGAACTCACTTCCGGCCGCGACCTGAAGGCGTGGAGCGCCCAGTGGCTTGAGGAATCCGGCATCAACACCATCGCCACCGAAGTCGAAGAGAACGAGGACGGCACCATCAAGCGTCTCGCCCTGCGCCAGACCGCTCCGGCCGAGCATCCCGTGCTGCGCGCCCACCGTCTCGCCGTCGGCTTCTACAACGAGGATCCGGAAACCGGCAAGATCGTGCGCACCGACCGTTTCGAACTGGACGTCGACGGCGAACTGACGGTCGTCGATGCTGCCGCCGGCAAGGCACGTCCGTCGCTGATCCTGGTGAACGACGACGACTTGACCTACACGAAGCTGCGTTTCGACGACAAGAGCCTCGTATTCGCGACAAGCAACCTGTACCGCTTCGACGACGCGCTCGCCCGTTCCGTGATCTGGCTCGCCCTGTGGGACATGACCCGCGACGGCGAACTGCCGGCACGCCAGTTCATCGACACCTCGCTGGCCGCGCTCGCCACCGAACACGAGTCCACCACCTTCCGTTACGCGCTGGCACAGGTCAGCACCACCGCATGGCATTACACCGCTCCGGCAGAGCGTGCCGAGATCGTGAAGCATGTGGCCGCCGAACTGTTCAAGCTGGCGGGTCAGGCCAAGGCCGGCTCCGACGAACAGTTCCAGCTCGTCACCGCCTACCTGGGCTACGGCGAGCCGGGCGACGAGGCGTTCGTCGCCAACGCGAAGGGCCTGCTCGACGGTTCCGTGGCATTCGACGGTCTGGAAATCGACAACAACTTCCGCTGGACCATCATCAACGCGCTGAGCACCGTCAACGCGATCGACCAGGCGGGAATCGACGCCGAACTGGCTAAGCGCGAAACCACCGAGAACCGTGAGTTCGCCTATGGCGCACGCGCCGTGGCCGGTACCGCCGAAGCGAAGGCATGGGCTTGGAACGAGGCCCTGCACAACGACGAGCTGACCAACATGCAGCTTGAGGCTGTGGCCGGTGGCTTCGCAGCCACCCCGCGCGCCGACTTGGCCGAACCGTACGCCGAGAAGTATTTCGAGGTCGCCGACTGGATTTGGGAGCACAAGACCTTCCACATGGCTGAAGCGCTGCTCGAAGGCCTGTATCCGGGCTATGCCGATCCGGCGAAGCTCGTGGAGCTGGGTGACGCCTGGCTCGCCTCCCATAAGGACGCGGACAACGCCTTGCAGCGCATTGTGCGTGGCAACGTCGAGGCTTCTCACCGCACGCTGAAAGTGCGCGACTTCAACGCCGCGCTCTGATAGCAGGGGCGACAGGAACGTTCCCGCTTAAGATCCGTCATGTCGTCGCACGACTTTGATTTTGGGTGCGATTTTCAAAGTTGTGCGACAAGCGTGTTGGCTTTCATACCCTCTAACTCTTATTTTTCGCTGGTTTTCAACGGAAAATGATAGTTAGGGGGTATTTCTTTATCAAGTGCTGCCGCACGACTTGATTTTCCGCCTTGAAATCAAAGTCGTGCGACACGAAAAGGGCATTGCGCGCCGTGAAATGCTTTGAATTGTGAAGTGTTATGCGATTGCGTCGTCACCTGCTGGTTTCGGCGGCACGGTTGAGTACGATAGGTCACGGAAATATCGTTTGCAGATAGCGAGGATTTGAGACTCATGCCACGTATGTTCGGAACCGACGGCGTTCGAGGATTGGCGAATAGGGATTTGACGGCACAGCTGGCGCTCGATTTGGGTGACGCCGCGGTGCGCGTGCTGGGTGATGACGAGCGGAGCGAATTCGAAAGCCGTCGCCGTGCGCTGGTCGGTCGTGATACACGAGTTTCCGGCGATTTCCTCGCCGCCGCATTGTCCGCTGGCATGTCCGCCGGCGGCTTCGACGTGATCGACGCCGGCATCATCCCGACGCCGGGCGTCGCATACCTGACGTCCGTGCTCAACGTGGAAATGGGCGCGGTGATCTCCGCATCCCACAATCCGATGCCCGACAACGGCATCAAGTTCTTCGCCCGCGGCGGCTTCAAGCTGCCCGACACCAAGGAAGACGAGATCGAAGCGGTGCTCGGCCAGGATTGGGATCGTCCTACCGGCGCCGGCGTGGGTCGTGTCAGCCATGACACCGCCACCGCAACCAACCTGTACATCGACCATCTGGTTTCCGCCATCGCGCCGGTCGGTCCGGACAAGTCGCAGCCGACGCCGCTGAAGGGCCTGAAGATCGTGGCCGATTGCGCGAACGGCGCCACGTCCGTGGTCGCTCCGGAAGCCTTGCGCCGCGCCGGCGCCGACGTGACCGTCATCAACGCGTCGCCGGACGGCTACAACATCAACAAGAACGCCGGCTCCACCCATCCTGAGCAGCTGCAGGCCATGGTCAAGGCCTCCGGCGCCGTCATGGGCGTTGCCTTCGATGGCGATGCCGACCGTTGCCTTGCCGTGGATGAGGACGGCAACATGGTCAACGGCGATCAGATCATGGGCATTCTGGCGCGCGCCAAGAAGAACGCGGGCAAGCTCAACCATGACACCCTCGTCGTGACGGTGATGAGCAACCTCGGTCTGAAGTTGGCCCTGCGTTCCATGGGCATCAAGACCGTGCAGACCAACGTGGGCGACCGTTACGTGCTCGAAGAGATGCTGCGAGGCGATTATTCGCTCGGCGGCGAGCAGTCCGGCCACGTGATCAACCGCGAATTCGCCACCACCGGCGACGGCACCCTGACCGCGCTCACCCTGTGCAACGAGGTCGTCAAATCCGGTAAGAGCCTGAAGGAACTGGCCGCCGACTTCCCGCAGCTGCCGCAGACGCTCATCAACGTGCCGAACGTCGACAAGATGGCCGCCAAGACCAACGCCAAGGTGCAGGCCGCGGTGGAACGCGAAGAGAAGCTGCTGGGCGACACCGGCCGCGTGCTGCTGCGTCCGTCCGGCACCGAGCCGCTCGTGCGCGTCATGGCCGAAGCCGAAACCCAGCAGCAGGCAGACGAAGTGTGCGATCGCCTCGCCAAGGTCGTCGCCGACGAACTCACCCTGTAAGAGCCCGCAAGGAGATATGCCCCATGTTCGGACACAACTCGAAAGTGGACCTCGAACTCAACCGCGAGGTCGAAAAGCTCATCAAAACCGGCGGCAAAGAGAAAATCATGCCGATCGTGCAGGCCGGCGAACCGGTATTACGCCAGCAGACCATCGCCTACGACGGCCAGTTGAGCCGCAAAACGCTTGACAAGCTCATCGACACCATGCGCACCACCATGCTGGAAGCGCCGGGCGTGGGCCTCGCAGCCACCCAGATCGGTCTCGGTCTGGCTTTGGCCGTCGTCGAAGACCACGTATGCGAAGGCGACGATGGCGATCCGCGCGAAGCCGCGGAATTCCCCTTCCACGCCATCATCAACCCCAGCTACGAGCCGATCGGCACCGAAACCCGCAGCTTCTACGAAGGCTGCCTGAGCTTCGACGGTTACCAGGCCGTACGCAAGCGTTGGCTTGACATCACCGCCCGTTGGCAGGATGAGGACGGCAACAAGCATGAGGAACATCTGCACGGCTGGCCGGCCCGCATCTTCCAGCATGAAACCGACCATTTGAGCGGTGAACTGTACATCGACCAGGCCGAAATCCGAAGCCTGACCACCAATGAGAACCTTGAGGATTTCTGGTGCGAGGATCCGGTACCGACCGAAGCGGCGGCCGAACTCGGCTTCGAACTGTAACCGCGTAAACGAACGAGACAAGAACGATGAATGCCTCCCAGGCGAACACTTGGGAGGCATTCATCATATTCGGGATTATTGGAATGTTCGAAACATGAGTATTCCAAATATTCCAATATTTCAGTATTCCGGATTCACTAGCACATCATACGTATCCGTGTTCCGCTCGGCGTCCGAACGCAGATCCCAGCCAGGCTTGCGCATTCCATACAACACCAGCGGCGGTAAACCGAGCACAAGCACGACTACAGCCACAAGAATCGCATATGAAACGCTATCCAAACCGGTGAAACCAGCCGGTCTCACGAAAGTCAACACGAATGCCGCGGCGGAAGCGACGAAACCGACGCCCGCGACCAACCGAATCGCAGGAACTCGATACGTGCGGCGGACTTCTGGATGGGTGTTGCGCAGACGAATCGCGGCGGCAAACATCAACATGTACATCACCAGATACAGCGCGGTCGCCATATCCACCAGCGTCGCGAAAGCCGTGTTGCCATTGGGGATCAACACGAACAGCAACGCCAGCACGGTCACGATAATGCCTTGCGGAATCAGAATGCCTTCCTGCACGTCGTGGGCATTGCGCTTCTGCAGCGCGGGAGGCATCAGTCCCGTGCGGGCGGCCGCTAGCAAACCGCGAGAAGGACCAGCTATCCAAGCCACCACGGAAGCGAACGCGCCTAGCGCGATGAGCAGCGAAATCACCGGAGTGCCCCAACCCATGCCAAAATGGTCGAAGAACTCCCTGAACGCCAGATTGATGCCGTCGATGAGCCCCAGCTCACGATGCGGCACAGCAAAGGCGATTGCCAAAGTCGGCAGCACAAGTACCAGCAGAATCAGCGCGGTCGCTAGTGCAATGGCGCGTGGGAATTGACGTCCCGGATGCTCCAAGTCGTTGGCATGCACGGCATTGACCTCCATACCCGCGTAGGCGAGCACATTGGATACGATTAGCACAATCGACGCGATGCCCGTCCACGGCGGAAGCAGCGCGGATGCGTGCAGGGAGGTCTGCACTGGCTTACCGATCGCCAGCCAGATAATGCCGAAGACGATAAGCAGCAACGCAGGAAACAGCGTGCCGATAAGTCCCGAAATCGACCCGACCTTGGCGAACAGATTGCCGCCGCGCAACGCCACCATCGTGCTTGCCCAATACAACACGATGATCACCGCGGCCACATATACGCCATTATTGCCCAAGCCACCCATGCCGAACACATACGACAGGCTGACGGCGATGAACGCAATCTGTATCGGATACCACACCACATTCTGAATCCACTGCAGCCAAATGGCGAGAAATCCGATGCGATTGCCGAACGCCTCACGCACCCACACGTACACGCCACCTTTCCAGCCGGTGGCCAGTTCGGCAGCCACCAGCGCGGTCGGCACCAGGAAAACGACCGCCGGAATGAGATACAGCAGAATGGAAGCGAGACCATAATCGGCCATGGCCGGCAGAGAGCGTAGCGAGGCCACCGCCACCACGGTCAACATCGCCAGTTGGCTGACTGTCATCATGGTTTTGCCGGTTTTATTGGCAACGGTTGCCGTGCTTGCGATTGCGCCGTGCCCGTCAGCGCCGTTCCCTCTATTCGCCCCGGCATGCGCAGGTATGCCCGTACGATTGCGGTTTCCTGCGACGGCAGACGGATTGCGTGGCGTTGTTGTCGGTGCCGTCGCAGCGTTCGTCGTGGAACGTGCGGACCCGGGATGTGCAGCTGCGCTTGCATCGTGCGCTACCACAGCAAGCGGCTTTTTCATATGAACTGTCATTGCAGCCAGCTTTCGTAAACATAATCGTTGTGGGAATGAACATGAATTTCCTTAATGCGGGAAACGATGGAATTCGTGGAATGACCGCGAAATATCAGTGGTGGAATCCGGATGCACGAGCCTCGCTTGGCATTGGTGAGCGCAGTCCGTCCAGATATTTCACACACGACTTCAGATCCTTGATGAACGCTTCGGCCATATCGTGGCTGAAACCGTTACGCACCACAATGCGCTGCACGGTCACCTGCGTCAGATCCACCGGCATCGGATAAGCCGGCACCAGCCATCCCTTCATGCGCAGCCGATCCTGCAGATCGTACAGATTCCACTTGCGATCCGGCTTGTCGTTGAGCATCCATGCGAACACCGGAATGTCGGAACCGTCGTTCCACAGCGTAAAATCATCCATCTGCTCGATCTCGCCCGACAGATATTTCGCCACATCATGCGAAGTCTGCTGCACCCTTCGATACCCGTCGAATCCCAAACGCAGGAACATGTAGTACTGCAGCAGTACCTGTGCGCCTGGACGGGAGAAGTTCAGTGCGAAAGTCGGCATTTCGCCGCCGAGATAACTCACCTTGAAAATAAGGCTTTCCGGCAGGTCAGCGGTTTCGCGCCATACGACCCATCCCAAACCGGGGTAGACCAGACCGTACTTGTGACCGGAGGTGCTGATGGAGTAAACGCGCTTGACGCGGAAGTCCCATGCGAGGTCCGGCTGGATGAATGGTGCGATCATACCTCCCGAAGCGCCGTCCACATGGATGCGCACATCAAGTCCGGTGCGCTCCTCGATGCGGTCCAGTGCTTCGCTGATCTGTTCGACCGGCTCATACATACCCGTATAGGTCACGCCCATGATGGCCACCACGCCGATGGTGTTCTCATCGACATACTTGTCGAGATCATGGCCGTCGAGCACTTTGTGGTCCTCGGAAATCGGCACATAGCGTGGTTCCACGTCGAAATAGTTGCAGAACTTCTCCCAGCACACCTGCACGGCGCTGCTCATCACCAGATTCGGACGATCGGTCGGCAGGTCGGCCTTTTCGCGGGCTTCCTTCCAACGGCGCTTCAACGCGAGTCCGCCCAGCATGCAAGCTTCCGACGAGCCGATGGTGGAGGTTCCGATGGCATTCATTGGATCGGGCGCATGCCATAGATCGGCGAGCATGTGCCAGCAGCGCGATTCGACTTCGGCGGTTTTCGGGTACTCGTCTTTGTCGATCATGTTCTTGTCGGCCGCCTCCATGTACAGGCGGTTCGCATGATCGTCCATCCACGTGCTCACAAAAGTTGCAAGATTGAGTCGCGCGTTGCCATCCAGCATGGCCTCGTCATGCACCACTTGGTAGGCGGTTTCCGGCAGACTACCCTTCTGTGGAATGGTAAATTTCGAGAACGCCTGGGCTTCCTTCGGACGGGCGAACAGCGGATTGATTTCCACGCTGTCAGGAACAACGCGGTCGTCGGCATTGCCGCAGGTGTTGTCGCAGCAATGCGAATTGTTGTTTTCAGTGGTGGAATGTGTTTCTGACATTGCAGTTCCTTTCGTTGATTTGGAACGTTTATTGCGTTCCGGGATTCAAAAATGAAAGTCGATTCTGGATTTTTGCTGGGAAATGGTCACATTTGCGCTATGTGAAAATTCGTATGGCAACCGCTTCGCACGGAGGTATCCGCGCGCGGTTTCGTAATGAACACCGTCATTCGAACTCGCATGGTTGTGTTCTCACAAAGAGGAATGCGCACGTTGGTTTGTTGCACATTCTTACACGCTGAAGGTGGGTATCGGCTACGATGGGCAGGTATGAACGAATCGACGATGAATCTTTCCTGGCTGGATGACGCGAAGCAGGACATCGAACAATGGTCGGCATCGATGCCGAATGACGCCGACAACCAGCCGATCGACTGGCGATGGGTGTCTTCCCTTGACCTGCGTAACGGCATTGGTGCCGCCACAAGACAGCACGTTGATTTGTTGGCAATGCTGCGGTCCTCGTCGCCGCAACTTTCCGCCCCGCAGCTGCACGCCCTGTTGAAAGATGATCTTGCGATTCGAGATCGGCTCGAACCGACCATCGCGCAGTGCAACAGCACGTTCATGATGGATTACGACCGACTTATCGCTTCCTATCGGCTGCCGCGCGCGCTTGCTTACGCGAACCGTCGGTTGTGCGACGAAATCGC
>ERZ1031845.216-NODE-216-length-22691-cov-4.919155_pt1 | contig 22691 bp, 23 predicted proteins | sample MGYA00518169_ERZ1031845 | MGnify/ENA primary metagenome ERZ1031845 (study PRJEB33719, sample SAMN04261265) | wastewater metagenome | biome: rural village; feature: human; material: feces | host: Homo sapiens | place: El Salvador | collected 2014-01-14 ...
AAAGTCTTTAACCTGCCGGAAGAATGAGTCTTTATCATCCAGTAGACATAGGAACTCTTCATTTAGACGGAAATCTCTTTTTAGCTCCTATTGCAGGCTACAGCGACATGGCGTTCCGTTCGCTTTGTGTTGAATACGGAGCTTCTCTTTGTACCACGGAGATGGTTTCTGCGGAAGCTCTTGTGCGTGGAAATAAAAAAACTGAGCTTCTTATGCGCCGTGCCCCGAATGAAAAAGTTTACTGTGTTCAGATTTTCGGCGGAAATGCGCAGACAATGGCGGAAGCTGCAAAAATCGTCCTTGAAAAAACAGACTGCGACTGCATAGACATAAACGGTGGTTGTCCTGTTCCTAAAATAACAAAAACCGGAGCAGGCAGCGTGCTTACAAAAGAGCCGGAACGACTTTTTTCAATAGTAAAAGCAGTTAAAGAATCTTCTATAGGATACACTTCATTGCATCCAGAGCGCGGCAATGTTCCTGTAACAATAAAAATCCGCAGTGGCTGGGATTCTTCCAATATAACATGGAAAGAATGTGCAGATGCGGCTTTAAAAGCAGGGGCGGACGCAATAACGATTCACGCACGGACAAAAGCCCAAGGCTATTCTGGAAAAGCCGACTGGGAAATTCAAAAACGGCTGGTTGAATTTGTCGCGAAAAAAATTCCTGTTTTTGGAAGCGGAGACGCATTCAACCCGGAAACCGCAAAACTCATGCTTGAGCAAACCGGTGTAGATGCCGTGATGTTTGCAAGAGGCGCAATGGGAGATCCGTTTTTATTCAGAAGAACAAAACAATTTCTTACAGAAGGAAAATACGAAACAGAAACTCCAAAGGAGCGACTTGAAGCAGGTCTTCGCGAACTAAAAATGAATGTAGCAGAACACGGAGAGAAAGCCGCCTGTATGCTGATGAGAAAAAAATTCTGCGCGTACAGTTCAGGAATAAAAGGCGGCGCAAGGCTAAGAGAGCAAATTGTGAATTCGCGTTCTATAAAAGACTACGAAGAACTTTTTAAGCAATTTTTGTGAAAAACTACTGCACTTGAATAAATCCTTGTTTATCCATAAAATAATCTATTATGGGGCTTTTTCAAATAATTGCAGAGTTTTTCAAAACAATATTTTCTCCTACATCACCAGAAAGCCTCCAGAGACAGGCTGTTAGAAAAATTGAATCCGAACTGAAAAACCTTGCGCCGGAACTTTACAAAAAAGGTCTTGTAATGCCTGACTTTGCAGAAGCCTTGCGTGTGCTTTTTATAAACACCACCCCAATTTTTGACATTCTTTCAGAAACTTACTGCTCTACAGATTTAGATACAAGCCGGCATTTTGAAGAGCAGCTTGTTTTTACAGGATTTGACAGTGAAGCCCGGGAAATTCTAGAAAATCTTCTTTCGTATGAGAATAGAAAAAAAAGCGCAATGGAAGCCCAGTCGCTTATCCGGCATTTTGAGAGCGAGCACAGACAGCTTGAAAAAGTTGAAAAGGAACTGAATTCTCCTGCATTTATAAAAATTGAAGAAACTTTAGACAAAATAAAACAGCTGAATGACATTTGCAAATTCAGCTACATAACCGCACTTAAGCTTTTTGATCCTAGCTACAGCACAAAAGATTCCTACACACCGGAATTTCAGCCAGTGCCTATTGAATTGCTGGAAAATTCCTTGCTGGATTTGTATTTTGTCATTGCGGAAATGGACATTACAAATTCGCTTTACAATGCGGTTCTTGCCCTTTTCAGGCTTAAAAAAGGCGGAAAAATTTCAGACAGGGAGACTCAAAGTTTAAAAGAAAATTTCAAGAAAATTCAGTACATTGTAAAGCATATTTTTACCAAGGAAATTCTTTCCTGCATGATTAGAATTTCAAAGAAAAACTACGAGCTTGTTCCAGAACGCGCGGTTTACAACGGAAAATCACGGCAAAAATACGCTGAATATCTTGAAACAAGATTCCGCACAGACGAAGCACGCTTAAAAGGCGAAATTCAAGATGCGGCAATAAACAATGAAATAAAACAAATTTTTGGTGGCTCGCCGCTCGCTGCGGTTCAGGGTTACAGCAAGGACTTGGATTTTCAGCTTAGGCAAAGTACGCCGTTTTCTTTTGCCTGGATTACTCCGCTTCAGCTTTTAAAGAATTTTATTTCAATTTTCTATGAAGAGCACGTAAAGCCGCTTTTAAATGACATTGTAATAGAAGGTTTTTTTAATAATCCGGCATACAAGTCTGAATTCTCATCTTCCGTATTCACTTGCAACGATTCCCTTGAGCGGATAAGCGCGTTTGAGTCCAAATTTACGCGCGGAAACGAATTTGACGAAACAAACATCACTTCGCTCATAAGAGACAGCCACAAGGACGCGACATTTGAATCAACGCTGAAAAACCTCATCGACAGAATCAACAGGCAGGCAAAAGAACTGATTCAGACGGAAACAACAAACATTTTTCAGCTTTACAAAAAAATAAACGATATTCTTATCGAATCCAAAAAACCAAGTTCCGAAGTTATAACGAATTTAAAGGTTCTTATGATTTCTTCAAGAAACAGAGACAATTCCGACTGCATGGAAAACCAAAACAGCCAGTGGAAAGTTTTTCTTGAAGTAATGAAGAATTATGTTATAATCGGAAATATAGAGAAGAAATAAAATGGCTAAAAAGAATGCGATTTCTGCAAAGACGCAAACTCCAGCGGCAAAAGAAAAACAAGTCATTGCCGAGTTTGAAAAGCATATTTACGATTTACAGCAGATGCTTGAAATTTCAAAGTCATTTTGTTCAACAATTGAATTTTCTCCGCTCATTGAATCTATTCTTTATGTGGCGATGGCCCAGATGCGCGTTACAGGAGCTGGGCTTTTTATTTCAGAAGAATTCGGCAGCGAATATTTTAAGCTTTCAGAAAACTATTCGGGAATTGCAATAGATCCGACAATCGAATACAAAATCGGCATAGATTCTCCGCTTATTGAATTTTTGTCAAGTTCTTCATCAGTTTTTGATTTGCATGAGCTTTCTGAAAAATTCCCGGAATCTCAAGAAATAAAAGTAATTGAATCACTGAATCCGTCGCTGATAGTTCCGCTTATGCTGAAAAATCACTTGAACGGAATTCTTGTTATGGGCGAGCGGATTTTTGTGGAAAATCTCTCTGCTGACTACACAACTTACGAAAAAAACGAAATTCAGACAATCGCTTCTCTTGCTTCGGTTGCAGTTCACAACGCATCTTTGATTGACCAGTCTACAACCGACATGATGACAAAGCTTCGCCTTAAATTTTACTTCTATAATATTCTTGAAGACAAGCTTGATTCCGCATTTTTCCAAGAACAGACGTTAAGCGTTATAATGTTCGACATTGATTTCTTTAAGAAGTTCAACGATACTTACGGACATGCCTGTGGAGATTATGTTCTAAAAAAAGTTGCGGAAATTATAAGCGACAGTATCAGGGAAGAAGATCTTGCCTCAAGATACGGCGGAGAAGAATTTACAGTTCTTTTGTGCAATGCAGGAAAAGACGAGGCAATGCTAGTTGCGGAACGCATAAGAAAACGGATTGAGCAGACTACGGTTTTCTATGAAGGCCACAATATGCAGATTACAATTTCCGGCGGAATTTCTGTTTTCAATGTAGAAACAAATCCTGTGCGCTCTGCAAAAATTCTAGTAGATCAAGCTGACAAAGCTCTCTACGTTTCTAAAAGAACTGGAAGAAACAGAGTTACTGTTTTTGATCCTTCTTCGCAAAATGAAAATTCCGCAAAAGAAACAGAATCTATCCTAGAAAAAATAAATTCATGAACATAATCCGTAAACCTTTCCGCTACAGTTTTTTTAATGCGACCTCTATAATAATTGCTTTAAATCTTATTGTCTTTTTTCTGACAATGATTTTTCCGAGGCTTCAAGTTTACCTTGGAATGTCGTATTTTGGAATTTTGCTTCATTATTATTGGCAGCCGCTCACTTATCTTTTTGTGCATTCAGGCTGGAGCCACATCCTTTTTAATATGCTGGCTTTATTTTTCTTTGGAATTTCCGTGGAGCGCGCGGTTGGCTCTAAGGAATTTCTGCTTTTTTATTTTTTGTGCGGAATTCTTGATGGGATTATTTCTACGGTCTTGTACCGTCTTCTTGGAATTACAGTTCTTCTTGTGGGCGCGAGCGGAGCTGTTTACGCGTTGCTTTTTGCCTATGCCGTTATTTTTCCGCGGAATGTAATTTATATTTGGGGAATAATTCCAGTGGCTGCTCCGCTGCTTGTTTTTGTCTATGCGCTGATTGAAATTACAAGCCAAATTTCCGGCGGTTCAGGAATTGCACATCTTGCGCATTTGGCAGGATTCGCTGTCGCTTGGATTTACTTTGTTGCAAGAATGGGAATTCATCCTTTAAAAGTATGGAAAGACGCATGGAGATAAAAAAAACGCTTTTTTTTTGTGTTCTGTTTTTATTCAGCGTAAATATTTTTTGCCAGGCTCCGCTGCAGAATGAGCAGATTAGAATTCAGGTTTGGGCGGAATTGGATTCTTTCCCTGGAAAATTTGAAGAAGAAAGTTCAGTTCAGGAGCAAAAATCTTCCAAGCAAGAAGAAAAATCCGACTTTGAAAAACTTTACGGATTTGCAATTGAGAGGACAAAGCAAATTGCGCCTTTTTTAATGGAAGGTCTTTTGTACGGCTGGAATTTTGACTACACGCCTTATGACAAAAAACGCGGAGTTAAGGAATACTGGGAATTTTCCGAAGTTAGAAAATTTGACTCTTCTATAAATCGCCTTGAATATCACAATCCAGTGCCCAAAGACGGAAAACTTTTAAGCTGGGTTTACTGCGACAGAACTCAAGCCCAACAGTTAGAATACAAAAGGTGGACTTCTATAATTCACCCAAAAGTAAAAGGCTGTGGCTCAGCCTCTGTTCAAGACGGATTTGAAGGAATAAAGCAGGCGTGCAGCAACGCGGCGAAAAATGCAGTAAGAGAATATTGGCGCACAATGGAAAAAAACAAGCCTAAGGAAATTTCCGGGACTTTGCTTTTGATCCGCGACCCAAGAATTTTCATAAAAAACGGACGCTATGAAGTTGACCTTGATTTTTTCTTGGAAACTGATAGAATAGTTCCGTATACTTACTATTGACGTTACTTGAAAGGAGGTATCGCATGAAAAAGATATTTATATTAGCAACAGCAATTATGCTTGCAGCAGGAACAGCTTTTGCACAGCAGGAAGAATCATTAGAAACACAGATGGCTTTAGATCCATTGGAAGCCGCAAACAGCTACGCGGACACAAAAACAAAAATTCTTCCTATCGAAGACAAATATTCAAGCTTGCATCCAAAAGCTAAAAATGTAACTATTCAGCTTGAATTTACTCCGCTCACTGGCGAAGTTATTTTCACTTATACTTGCATGCAGTCCAGCTTTGATTTAGGTGAAGCAATGAATGTTGCAATTGCAGTTTACGAGGATTTCGCCGCAGAAAATCAGTTCAAGCATTATACTTACGCACAGAAAGACAAGAAAAAATATTTCAAGGATGACAAAGGCGTAAGAATGGCAACATACACTTCAAAAGTTATCTTCACAAAATAATTTTTACTGAACACTTATTTTCACTTGCCTGTTAGGTGATTTTCATTTTGCTCCGGTTTGAAGTACAGGTTTTTCAGCCGGATTTTTTTGGTGCATATAAAATTGGCAGACTTAAAAACTTTAATTAAAAATCTTCATCCGCTTGAAACAAAAATTCTTCTTCATTACAGCTTAAAAGACGAGCTTACTTCAACAAGGCTTGAAACTGAATTGGGATACAAGGAAGGTCACGCAAATCAGGCGTTCAGCTGGCTTGCCGGAAAAAAACTTTTGGCAGAAACTTCCCGCACTCCGCACACATATTTTGAACTTACAGATTTTGGCCGCAAGATTTTTAAAGACGGTTTTGCAGAAGAAAGAATCGTTTCTTATTTAAAGGAAAACGGTCCAAAACGTCTGCCAGAAATTGCAGTTGCACTTGGAATTGAAAACAAAGATGTAGGCTCGGCATTCGGTTCGCTTAGCAAAGACAATGTTCTTGCCATGAACGCAGAAAAAAAAGCCGAATATACAGGAGCGCCTCTTCCAGAAAGATTCGCAGTGGCAAAATCACTTATAAAAAAAGCCTCTGAAGCGGAAAACTGCCAGCTTGACGCCGCAAATCTTACAAAGTCCGAAATTGAAATAATGGGCGGACTTACAAAAAAACGCGGAATTTCAGAAACTCCATTTAAAACAATTGAACGCGAAACTGTAATTTATAAACTTACAGAAGCATTTAAAGGAGTTGCTGATGCGCTCAAGAATTCAGGAATCACAGGAAATGAAATTGGAGAAATAACTCCGTCAATGCTTGCTTCCGGTGAATGGAAAAAAGGAACTTTCCGCGGATACAATATTTCAATTCCGCCGGCACGAATAATTCCGGGGCGCACAAATCCTTACGTTCAGTTTTTAGAGTCAGTAAAAGACAAGCTTTGCTCGCTCGGTTTTCAGGAATTTGACGGCCCGCTTGTAGAAACTGAATTCTGGAACGGAGACGCTTTGTTTATGCCTCAGTTCCATGCAGCCCGCGACATTCACGATGTTTACAGACTGAAGTATCCGACGCACGCAAAGTCAATTGAAGAGCCTTATCTTTCAAATGTTGCGGCAGTCCACAGAAACGGCGGAAACACAGGAAGCCGAGGCTGGAACTACAACTTCGACAACGAATTTACCCGCCGCCTGATTATGAGAAGCCAGGGAACAGTTCTTTCTGCGCACCAGCTTCACAAGGCGGAAATTCCTGGAAAGTACTTTGGAATTGCAAGATGCTTCCGCTATGACAAAGTTGACGCAACTCATTTGAGCGACTTTTACCAGACAGAAGGAATTGTTCTTGGTGAAGAAGTAAATTTAAAGACGCTTCTTGGATTCCTTGAAATGTTCGCGGTGGAAATTGCAGGCGCAACAGATGTAAAATATGTGCCGGGCTACTTTCCATTTACAGAGCCTTCAATTGAAGTTCATATAAAGCATCCTAAGCTGGGCTGGTTTGAGCTTGGCGGTTCTGGAATTTTCAGACCGGAAGTTACAAAGGCAATGGGCGTTGATGTTCCTGTTCTTGCCTGGGGAATTGGAATTGACCGAATGGCTTTGATGGCATTGGGACTTAACGATTTGCGTGAGCTTTTTTGTGAGGACATAGAAAAAGTAAGACTTAGAAAAGCAAAGTTCTAGTCTTACAATAAGTCTAATAAAAAAACTGTGCTTTTATATATAAAGGAGGGAATGTTGTCTAAAGCAAAGTCTATAGTTTTTAATTTTTTTGTTTTATTTTTTGCATCATTTTTTTCTATTGCTTTTGTTGTTGCTGGCAGTAGAATTTTATTCAATAAAGATGCTAAAAAAATTTTAAATCAGTCGGCAAGAATAAAAGAACTTGAATTCTCTTCTAATCTTGATGGAGAGCTTTTGCTTGCAACAAAAATGGCAAAATCTCCTTTGATTTCTCATTACATGGAAAATCCTCAAGACGCATCTCTTTCAAAAGCCGCAATGGAAGAAATTCTTTCGTATCAGGATGCATTTAAAGGGAAAAATACATTTTCAATTGCAGATACAGACTTGCTTTATTATTCAAACGGAAAATATCTTTACACGCTTGACAAGTCAGATCCTGCAAATTCATGGTTTACATCTTGCCTTGCAATTTCGGAAGACTACACTTTTATTGTGAGTTACGACACTGTTCTGAAAAAGACAATGCTGTGGGTTAATGCGGTTGTTCGTGATGAAACAAAAAAAGGAATCGGCTTGATAGGAACTGGTGTTGACCTTTCAGATTTTGTAAACATGATGTACAATAATCTTGAAAAAAATCGTAAGATGTTTTTCTATAATAAAAACAAGGAAATTACCGGTGCAGAAAACACACAGCTTCTAGAAGACAAGGCAAAGATTGAGTCACAGCTTCCAGAAATGGGAAAGATTGATAATTTCCCCGTTGAAAAAACTTTCCTCTGTGGAAAAAAAGGTTGTTATGAAATCGTCCCGATTCCATCTGTTGACTGGATGATGGTAATTTTTCTTCCATACACTATGACAGTCGCATTGTCTTATGCCGTTGCGCCTCTTGGAGCAGTTTTAATTCTTTTGCTCTTGATTGCTGCCGCTATTACACTGAAACGTCTTGTAAAGCCGCTTTTAGTTTTAAATGACGCTGTAAAAAACATTTCAGCAGGGAACGCAGATCTTACAAAAAGACTGAATTCGAATTCTGATGCTGCGACAATCGGGCTTATAAAAAAGATTGAAAAAGGATTCAATGCATTTATAGAAAAACTTCAGCAGATAATTATAACTGTAAAAAAATCCAAGGAAGAGCTTTTTGAATCTCTAGAAAATCTCCGCAGGTCAATTCATAAAATTGTAAATTCCATTGAGGAAATAAATCAGCATATTGACGGCATGGAATCTTCTGTTAGCGAGCAGTCGGGATTTTCTAATCAGACATCGGATGCTGTAAATCAAATTTCAGAAAAAATAAGTTCGCTAAATAAAATGATTTTGACACAAAACCAAAGTATTGAAGAAGCCAGTTCTTCCGTAGTACAGATGATTGGAAACATAAATTCTGTAAATAATTCTGTTGCAAAGCTTTCTGATTCTTTTTCGGCGTTGGAAGCAAGCACAACTCAAGGTGTTAAAAAGCAAAAAGAAGTGAATGAAAGAATTTCCGAAATAGAAAACCAGTCTAAAATGCTTCAGGACGCAAACTTAATAATTTCATCTATAGCGAGCCAGACAAATCTTCTTGCCATGAATGCGGCGATTGAAGCTGCCCATGCAGGAGAAGCAGGAAAAGGATTTTCTGTAGTCGCGGATGAAATCAGAAAACTTTCAGAAACCTCATCCGAGCAATCAAAGACAATTGGTCAGCAACTTACTGCTATTCAGGAATCAATTTCAAATATTGTTGTTACTTCTGTAGACTCCGAGAAAGTTCTACATTCCGTAGCAGACAGCATTCATAATACAGACGGACTTGTTCAGTCGATAATGCAGGCGATGAAAGAACAGGAGTGCGGCTCTAAGCAGATAAGCGACTCCTTGGCACTTTTGCAGAGCAGCTCACAGGAAGTAAGGGATGCGTCAATGCAAACTGAGCAAAAAAACGAGTCGATTCTTGAAGAAACAAAGAAACTTCAAAACAGCTCTAAAACTATAAAAAATCGCATAAATGAAATGGCAGAATGTGCCCGCTCAATAACACAGGAAGCAGAAACACTTGGAGGTCTTTCCGATGGAGTTGACCGGTCGCTTGAAAAAATTGGAAGTGAAATCGACTTATTCAAGGTTTAGCTTCTTTCCACAAAAAGACATTTTATAAGGTCTTTTATAGTTTCTACTTGAGTTGCTCCGGCTTCGGATTCAGGGACAATAAATTTCTGGAAACCAAGATCCCTTGCGGCTTTTATTCTTTGCTTTTGCTTTGTAACAGGACGAATTTCACCAGCGAGGCTTATTTCGCCTACAATCGCAGTTTTTTCTGGAAGAGAAATGTCTGTTCTTGCTGAATAAAGAGCCGCTGCCAAAGCTCCGTCAATCGCACTTTCTGAAAGTCTTATTCCGCCGGCAACATTTATATAAATATCCTGATCGCTGAATTTTATTCCAAGCCTTTTCTCAAGAACTGCGGCAACTCTGCTCACCCTTGCAGAGTCGATTTTTTCTGAATAAACACGGTTCACAGCCGCTTTTGCAGGAACAGTCAACGCCTGAATTTCAACGATAAAAACACGGCTTCCTTCAAAAACACTGGCGCAAGCAATTCCAGCTGGAGTTTCTTTTTTTCTTCGAGTTATAAAAAGCGAGCTTGGATCTGAAACGCACTTAAGACCTTTTTCATCCATTTCAAAAAGTCCAAGTTCATCAACAGAACCGAACCTGTTTTTTTGCGCGCGTAGAAACCTAACTTCATCACTTGTCCGCTCAAAAGACAAAACTGTGTCAACCATGTGCTCAAGGCTTTTTGGTCCGGCAATGTTTCCGTCCTTTGTAACATGGGCAGTCATAAACAAAACGCTGTCTCTTTCTTTTACCCAGCCAATCAGTTCGTTGCTACAATATTTCAATTGCGTTATAGTTCCCGGCACAAGTCCTGCTTCCACGGAATAAACAGTCTGAATCGAATCCACAATGATGACCAAAGGATTCAGTGAGTCAAGCGCATCAAGAATGTCTTCAAGACGCATCGTGCATAAAATTTCCAAAGAGCCAGCTTCAAGGTTCAGGCGGTTTGCCCGGCTTTTTATTTGTCCTGCAGATTCTTCTCCGCTGACATAAAGAATTTTTCCATTGGGAAGAAGACTTGCCGCCGCCTGTAAAAGAAGTGTTGACTTTCCGATTCCGGGTTCACCGCCGACAAGAATTGCACTGCGTTTTGTAGCTCCACCGCCAAGCACACGGTCAAATTCCTCGTTGCCGGTTGAAATCCGCGAATTGCTTTGCTGCGAAACTTTTTGCATTGGAACTGGCTTTGCTTTTAAAACTGTTCCGTCGGATTTCAAAGATGACTTTGGAGCATTTGAATCTAAAATGCATTCTTCAAGTGAATTCCATTCGCCGCATTCAGGACATCTTCCAAGCCAGGCAGGTTGTGTGTAGCCACATTTTGAGCATTTGTAAACAACAGATTTCTTCGCCATATTTTTCCTACTATATTCAAAATCAGCCAAAAAGTCATTACCGAAAAAACGACGCAGATTTTCAGCATGAAAAATACATTTATTGCTAAAACAGTAAAAATCTTCTATAATGAATTTATTATGAGAATTTCAAATAAATTCACACTTTCCAGAATTATTTTAGCGCCGATAATTTTTATAATATACAACATTCCAGTCTGGTTTGGACTTGAAAACGGAAGTCCTGCCGCCATCGCTTCAATTTGCATTGCTATTCCGCTTCTTGCTTTTGCGGAACTCACAGATTATTTTGACGGACATTATGCGCGCAAGCTGAACGATGTGAGCGACTTTGGAAAAATGTTCGATCCTTTTGCCGATGTTTTTCTTCATCTTTCAATGTTTACTTGCTTTGTTTTTTCTGGATATATGCCGGTCGTCTGCTATGTTCTGATTCTTTACCGTGAATTCAGCCAGAACTTTTTAAGAATGGTCGCGGCGAAACAAGGAACTGCAATTGCGGCAAGAAAAGGCGGAAAAATAAAAACTGTATTTTATGTGGCTTCGTGCTTTGCAGCTCTCATACAAGAAGCGTTGGTTCGCACAGAACTTGCTTCAATTTGGAACTTAGACATGAAACTTTTGCTTCACATAGGCCAGGCATTTTTTGTTGTGTGCGTAATTTTGGCTTATGTTTCGTTTATAGATTACTTAAAAAATTTTGGAAGCATACTAAAAAAGGCAATGTAATTTTATCGGAGGATGTAATAAAAACTTTGCCTAAAATAGCGTCAAAAGTCAAATCAAAAATTGATATTTTCTTATTGACTTTTTATGGGAGGAAAATATGAAGAAAATTTTTGCAATCGCAGCAGTCCTTGTTATGGGCACAGCGGGAATGTTCGCTCTTGACTTGAAGGACATTCAGGGAACTTGGCAGGATTCAAACTGGGATGCAAACTGGACTTTCAATGCAGACGGAAAAATTGTTCTTACAAAGGCTTCTAGCGGAGAAACAGTTTTCACTTTTGATGATTCAAATGTACAGAAATTTAAAATTCTCCCAACCACTTCCGGTTTAAGTATTTCATTTGACTGCGAAGAAACAGAACGCTCGTACAAGTTTACAAAGCCGATTACTCTCAATGCTGATTTGGATATGCACATTGACCCAAAGTGGACTTCTGAAGGCTACGACGTTAAAATTAAATTTCAGAAATAAAAATTCCTAAGCAAAAACTAAATGGCATTCTCTAAAGTGAGGATGTCATTCTGTTTTTAAAACCACAATAAACTGCTCTTCGTTTCCTGTGAATTCGGATTTGTCAAAGTCAGCAAAAAATTCCGCACTTTTAAAACCTGCGTCCTCTGCAAAATCTTCTATTTCGTAAGGAAGCAAAGGATAAATCGGAATGTCTTTTACAATAGGAAGAAGCTTGCCGGTACCTGTTTCAAGGTTCATGGAAAAAAGCTTGGAATCGTCTTGCTCTGTCATTATTTCAGAAAAAAGCTTGGCTCTCATGCTTTCACGGCATTTAAGCTGAAAAAACTTTTCGTCTTTTCTGTTTTCAAAATTGATGCATTGGATTACAAGAAATCCATCTGTGGAAATGAGCTTTTTGCAGTCAAAGAAAAACTGCCGGATTTTTTCCCTTCCACCTAAAAAAAGCAAGCGGCTATTCAAAATGGAAATAACGTTGTAAAAATTCTTGCCTAGGAATTTTGTCATGTCCTCTGCTTCCATCTGAAAAAAGCGGATTGACATAAGCTGATTTCTTCGGCGCAAATTCGCCGTGTGCAAAAGTTCATCGCAGTTTTCAATTCCTGTAACATCGTGCCCTTGCTTGGAAAGTGAACTTTCAAAAAGTCCGGAGCCACAAAAAACTCTCAAGAATCTGACCGGCGAGCTAAAATTTTCGCACAATTCCGTATATAATTTTTTTTGAGCCTCTGAAACTTTGAAAAGCTCATCGTAATATTCAACAAGATTCTGAATAAACTTCATTCTTCTATTATAAAAGCAGTTTTGCTATTTTGCAAATTATAAATAAATGCTATAATACAAATAACATTTTTCATTCGGAGGAGAGCATGAATCCAAGAATTTTTTTAGGAATCTTAAGCGCAGTTGTCGGACTTTTGGCTGTTATAAATCCGCAGTCAAGCATTGAGGCGATTGTAATTCTTATCGGAATCGGCGCAATCGTAAACGGAATCAATTCTATTTTAAAAGTGAAAAGATTTTCGTTTTCGCCTTATTTTGAGCGCACTGTAATTATAAGAAGCGTTGCAGGAATTTTAGTTGGAATTCTCGCGGTAATTCTTCCATTCGCATTTTTCAACATGGTTCAAAAAATTGTTCGGATTCTTCTTTATATTCAGGCTGTGTTTTTGCTTTTGTCGGCAATTTCGGAATTCATTTTGGTTTCTGGCACTGAAAATTCCGCTCCTTTTTTTAACCGAAGCCGTTTGCTCAATTTTTATTGCGGTTTTGCTTTTTATGCTTCCTGCCGATTTTGGCGTAAGACTTGTAAGAGCCGCCGGAGTTCTGATTTTAATTTCTGGAATAATTTTTGCGTTTAGAGAATGGAAATCTTCTCCAACTGAAGTCGAAGCAGAAATAATAGAATAGATTTTGAAGAGGCTGCCCAATAAATTTTGAACAGCCTTTTTTATTTTAAAGCTGAATGCCTGTCTTGATTTTTTCGTTGAACCTTTTCAGTTTCTTTTCATCCTGAATTGGATTTTCTTCGCCGCTCAAAATTTTGCGCAAAGCTTCCATTTCTTCGCCATTAAATGAAACCGCTTTTTCCATTGTATTTTCAAATGAATTTACTGCCATTGGACAAACTGTTTTTATAATCTCAAGAATTTTTTCTGCATACAAGCGGATTTCATACTGGGCATGGCTATCGAGCCTGAGCTTTAAAAAATGGAACAAATTGTGCAAATCCATCTGCCAGTAAAATTCCGTGTACAACGCGAGCGGAAGATTTATGCGGGCAATTTCCCTTGCGATTCCTTTTTCAACCATGTCTTTGTAAACTTCGTAGGCTTTTTGCTGACCTTCAATAAATTCAGCCTGAAACTCTTTTGCCTGCTTCTCTTCAAAAACCTCTCCGCGGCCCTGCTTGTTGTTTGTTGACTGCTTTGAAATGCACGAATTTTCCGGAACATAAAATTCATCTTTCATAATGCTGTATCTGCCGGAAACTTCATTCATTCTGGCCATTCTGTGCCTAACCCACTGGCGCGCTACAAAAATCGGCATTTTCAAATGAAATGTAAAAACAACCTGCTCAAATGGAGAAGTGTGCTGATGGCGCAAAAGATAATCAATCAACGCTCCGTCCTGACTTATAGTTTTTGTTCCTTCGCCATAGGAAACGCGGGCTGACTGTACAATTCTTGAGTCGCTGCCGTAATAGTCAACCAGGCGGACAAAACCTTTATCTAAAACTTGAAATTCCTTGTCCAAAATTTCTTCTGCGGCAGGAACAATGCAATGTGCCATAAATACCTCTTTTTAATTATTTTTTATTTGCTGCGTTTTGCTTCAATTGCCTTTTTTACGCCTTCCGCAAAAAGCTGATTCTGATCTGAACGCTCTGGAACAGAAAACAAAGGACCGCCATCTTCTTCTGAAATACGGTAAAGATTAGAACAGTTCGAGTCATAGGCTGGGCTTGAAGGATTGTTTATCCACCAGTCTAAAACTGAAACAGTACAAAGCGTATACTTTATAAGATTCGCATTTGTGGCGGCAGTAACATCGTCATCTCTTTTTGCGCCAAGAAGCACATCAATTCTTTTTGAAACCGCATTTGGCAAATCGAACGTGTAACGATCCCATGGATTCAAAACCCCAAGCACAGTTTTCTTTCCGGCAGAATTCTCATCGATTCTGCGGACAAGAGTTGTAAGAACACTTCTCATGTAGTCGGTGCGGGCGGCAAGCGGTCTGTACTTTGAATCGTTCACGGGCTTCTGCAAAACCGGAGCATTGAACTTGTAGTTTGGAAGAAAATAAAATTTTATGCGCCACAAAATATTGTTCAAGTTTTCCTTGCCGAATCTGCTCTGGGCATATTCCTTCTGCGAGTAAATTGAATTCACATAGGAACGCAAATAATCACCGAGTTTTTTTGCAAATAAATCTTCATAATAAGAAGCCCAGTCTTCCATTGCAGAATCTAGCTTATCCGGATAAGCTGCAAGTTTTTCGTCCGCTTCAATGTTGAACTTTATGTTCCGGCAGCCTTTTAGAAAATCCTCGATAATCAAAATAAGAACAATCGTCACTTGCAGAGGATTTTCCGGAGCAATAACATTGAATCCATCCTCAAAGTTGTAAATCGGATTGAAGTACGGGAACAAGTCCGGATGCCGCTCCAAGTGTAGAAATCCTGCCTGTGGAAAAAGCTGGTCAAGAATTTTAAGTCCCATATTTACAATTTCATTTTTTTCGCCTGCAATATGTTTAACTTCCTGCTTTTTCTTTTCCTGCGCTTCCTCCTGGTTTTTTTCTTTTTTCTTTTTTTCAGGAAGAAGAAGGTCAAACTTTGAAATTCCAAGGAACTTAAGAATTTCCACAATCTTTACTTTAAAGAAATCCGGGAACTCAACAAATTCATCGGAAGACATTCTCATCAAAAGCGGATACATTCCCTGAATAATCTGGTCATGCACGTAAAGCCATTCAGTTACGCCCTGTTTTACCAACGTCTGAAGCTTCGCTTTGTCTGCATTCGGAAATTCGGCAAGATCCGTGTAAATGTCTTTTATTAAAAGAGAAACCTGCTGCTCGCCAATATAGTAAACCGTAAGAAGCTGCCTGTAGACCGTCCGCACAAAAGGAATGAGCATAGGAACGGTAAGATAGTCCGAAGCATTTTCAACATCCATTGCCAGAAGCTTGATGTCGCGGAGTGTCCACTTGCCCACGGTTCTAAGAAACTTAAACTTGAGGTCTGTCTCTGTGGCAATTTTGGCTTTGTATACATCCGGGGAAATCTGAATAAAAGTTTTTATTGTGCCGATAAAAGATTGAATGTGGTCAACGTGGCGGCGCACAATATATTCGCCGAATTTTTTTTGTACACGCTCGCGGTTCTTGGCTGACATTCTATAGAAAAAGTTGAACAGTCCGAAGTCCGGCTTAATATCGCAGCCCGGAGCCATCATTGTTTTGTCCATGAGCTTTAAGTCATGCGCAGAAATTTCAGGCAAATCTTCATCTGTGCGGATTTTCTTTGTAGAAGCCTTGATTCCGCCCACAGCTGCCGAAGAAAACGATGAGCCAAACGATGCGCTCTGAGACGAAATATCCGAAGCAGACCTTCCAGAAGCTTTTACCACAACATCCTGCCTTCTCCTGTTTGCCGGCATATTTGAATAGTCTGCTGGAGATAATTTTTCGCGGAGAACTTCCCCGCCAAGTTTTTTCTGCATAAAAAGAGCCTCATTTGCATCTATTGGTCCGATGTTTTTCCGGGTTTTATCAAGTGTGCCGGGTTCAAGCGTCCGCTTTGGACGGTTCTCATTTTCCATAAATACTCCTCAAGAACTGAAAAAAGTTAAAGACGTATCAAGTAATTTTCGGAAATTCCTGCAAGAGATTTGAATGAAACTTTTTCACCACTGGCAGTAATTAAAGTTCCTTCAAAGCTGCCGTATATTGTATGGTACACGCTGCGCACAATCAACGCATTCACATTGTTAACGCAGATTGAAACAGGCGTAAAAACAAGGTCAACCATGTTTTCCGTATCTTGAATAATCCACTTTTTGTCCATGCCAGAATAATGCGAAATAACAACGGGAGGAAGCGGAGTAGATTTTCCATCGTAGAAAAGAACATTGCAGTTGTATTTGTCCGTGTCCACGCTTTCATGCGACGCGGAAGCAAGTTTGAACGCAATTTTCTTTCCATTAATTTCCCCGAATCCAAGTACAGATTTTCCATGAGAACGAAATTTCATATAGGTACGCGTCATGTCAAACGAGCAGACTCCATCAGATTCCGACATGGTTTTAGTTTCACCGCTATTATAAGCAAGTGTGAGAGAACCGTGTAATGGAAGAACAGAACTGTAGCTTGCATAGCTCCGCCTTAAAGTAGGATTTGGACGCACAGAAGTAAGTTCTGCAAACTGGGAATCGTTGAACACTGCGGAAAAAGCTCCACGCGCAGAAGGATGCACAGAATCTCCCTTCAAGTCGAATATAACCGAAAGCCTGTTCTGTTCCCTGTTCCAGCTGATTCTTGTGTAACGCCGCTTGCTGTAGTTTGAAGTTGAAGCCGCTTCAAGATTATGCGGAATAAGCCTCTTTCTCGGTCCCATGAGCGAATGATAGGCAAAACGTTGCGATGTATTTTTATTCCAGAATACAACTTCTGAAAATCCAGCAATTTTTGCGTCTATAAAACTTATGCGTCCGATATATTCCCCGATATTAAACGAAAATATAAGGCGGCTCTTTATGCGAAGGTTTGTTATAAAAGTCGGAAGCGGAATCACTCCATAAGGTCTGTAGACTCCGCGGATGTCAAAACGCCTAGGATGTCCCCTGAATGTACCGAACACTGGCCGCCCATTCAGAACAAATGACGGAGGAATTTCCTGCAAATCTCGTGTGTACATATATATAACTATTTTAACATTACGTGCAGCTAAAGTCTATGGAGGGAGGAAAAGCAACTAATTCGTAAGCAAAGCGATTGTATCGCCGTTTTTTACCGCCCTGGTATACCCCTTGCAACGCCTAGGGTTGCCACCCCTAAGAACCTGGCTTTGTGTTTTTATTATTGCTGCTTTTGATTTTTTTATAAATACCTGTCATTGCCGTAGTTGACACGGCAATCTTTCCAACAGATTATCAACCGAGTTTCTTCCAGAAACATCGCAGGGTCAAGCACGATAATGACATTAAATCATAAAACTCAAAATTGAATCCAATATGTTACCTGGCTTTTAGGGCAGCTCTTGCTATGCGGCGGGAAGTTCTTGCTGTTATGGCGGGGTTTATGCAGAGCATTGGGCTGTAGTCTATGTCGTTTTTTAAGACTGTGTAGATTATATTGAGGAGCTTGTGGCAGACAAAGCCCATCGACTGAAAATGCGTTTTTCCTTTGGAAACCTGCGACTTGTAAACAATTGTTATTTCACGGCAGTGGTTTACGGAAACGAATGAAGCCATCCAAAGGCATCTTCTAAGGTAGCCGGAACCGCGCTTGGACATATGGTTTTCGTTCCCAAGAAACTGACCGGACTGCTTTACCGAATGGTCTATTCCAGCATAAGCGCACAGCTTCTTTGGATTGGCAAAACGGCTTATGTCGCCAATTTCACTTAGAATAGAAGCCCCAAGAACTGGTCCAATTCCCGGAATCTGCGTAATCTTTGTTCCGAACGACTTAAAATGCGATGATATGTGCTTTTCAAGGATTCCAATCTGATTTTGAAGAAGCTCCATCTGCTCCATCATCTGCTTTACAAGAAGCGAAAGTGTCTTGGAAGAAAGCCGGGCGGCAAAAGAATTGCGGGCAAGGCTTATAAGTTCCTGGGCTTTTTTTAGTCCGAACTTTCCGTTGGAAGCCACCTGAAGAAGCTGGGCAAGATTGTCTTCTCCGAACAATGTGATTTCTTCCGGAGTCGTGCAGTGCTTGAGAATTGCAGTAGAAGACTTTCCGAATGTGTCCGAAAAAAATCCTTGGTATTCCGGGAAAATTCTATCCATCATCACGATTATCTTGCGCTTTAAATTTGCAACCATATCCACAAGGAAAAACCTCTGTCGGCACAGGTCGCGCATCATGAGCATACGGTCATCCGCAAGCTTTGTTTCTGAATACTGCCCGATTCTGATTACCTGCGCAATTATTTTTGCGTCCACGGAATCTGTCTTTGTTTTTCTGATGTAAAGATTTCGAAGCGCGTCTGACTGGAGCGGATTTATTACGTGGACCGTTGCGTGATTGTCTGCAAGCCAAGTATACAAGTTAAGCCAGTAATGTCCTGTGGCCTCCATTCCGAATTCAAAGTTTTCAAGACTAGAATCTACCGCCGCAAGCTTGTCCATAAGAAACTCGAATCCTTGCTTTGTATTTGTAAATCTGAATGACCTGCCCACAAGAGTTCCGTCTGGCTTCATTATTGCCGCCTGATGTGATTTTTTTGCGATGTCGATTCCAACTATGTACATATTTGCCCCTTGAGTTTAAAGATTGAAGTTTGAAACGGGACTATCCTGCCCGAAAGTAGCCGAGCCAAAGTGCTCAAGTCCCAAGGAGGCGATTAGGATTCTTCCTGGATAATCCAGTTCAAACAGTTTTATAATATACCAAAACGTCCGGGCAAAACAATAACACAGCCGCTTTTCTTCTATATAAAAGATATTTTTTGTTTCAATTTTGGTATGCACATCCTTTTGCCAAAAGATATACACAGTATTGGTTCATGCTTATTCCTTCGCTTTTTGATTCTTCTGCAAGGCGTTTATGAAGGCTTTTTGGCAATCGTAGTTTGAATTGACCTGAATATTTTTAAACAGGCAAAGGTTCGTTTATTGAAATTCCGTCTTCAATTGCAGCCTCAAACCATGCTTTCTGCGTATCTTTTGCATTTGATACAGCTTCTTGAATATCGCCTCCCGATGAAATGCATCCGGGAAGTTCAGGAAATGAAACAACAAATCCTCCCTCATCTGAATCCGGTTCAATTTCCATTTTATATGGAAGCGACATATATTCTTCAATGCTTTTCATTTTGTTCCTCCTCAACAACTTTCTTGTCCATTTGCACGTATACTTTTTTATAGGCTAATGATTTGGAATTGTAATAGGATTTTTTCCTTGCTTTCTGAATGTAAAATAGCTGCTCCCACTTTTTGGTGAGTGCATTGTATAACCAAAACTTTCAAGTATCTTCTTAAGTTCTGAAAACCTCATGCCATTTGGCAAAGAACTAATTCTGCTTAGAAGTTTTTCCCACTTCGACATAAAAGAATCCCCTGAAAACAATATAAAAGGTGTCGCCAATGGTGTCAATTCTTTGAGGTCGGTTTTGAAAAATCTGCCGGGGAACCCCAAGATTTAAACATAAGGAGGCTAAGAGATGAAAAAGACTCTTATCGCGGTCGCAGCGGCTGCCGCACTTACAGCAACTTCTGCTTTCGCAGAAATCACATTCGGAGCATGGCTTCGCGTTCTTGCTTCTCCAGTAGCTTCAACAGGTAAAGATGTTATTGCCGGTGTTGAGAACTCATGGGGATGGGGCGCACGTACAGCCCGTATCAACATCAACGGAACTTCCGAGGACGGAAAGGCCGGATTCGTAATGGGCGTTTACAACGACTTTGAGAGCGGCCTTGGACAGGGCGACGACGCTTACCTCTGGGTTAAGCCTGTTGACACTGTAAAAGTTTCTGTAGGTAAGTTCGACTCACCTACAAACGGACTCCGCGGCGACTTCTGCTACGGCTCATGGAACTGGCTCAGACCTTTCAACTGGGTTCGTAACGGCGAAGGACTCACATTCGACGGAATCTGGAGAAGCGGACTTATGGTAGAGGCTGATCCAATGGAAGGACTCCACGCATTCGCAGTTATTCCTATGTCTTCTAGCTACAAGAGCGCAGAGGAAACTTACCGCAACATCCAGGTTGGATTTGGATATACAATCGAGGGCGTAGGTAAGCTCAAGGCACAGTTCATCGGTGACTACGGCTATACAACAAAGGATTCTGAAACTGGCGATTACTATCTTGATGCATCAAGTGGAGAGATCGAGCGGAAATCTGTTGCTTATGACAAAGACCAGGACAAAACAACAGGACAGATTGGTGTTGCATTCGATATCACAGCAATCGAGAACCTCTATGTAACTGTAGGTGCACGCTTCGGCATCGCAGACAAGGATTATGCTTCTGACTACCTCAAGATGGAATTCTCAGCCGGTGCTTCTTACCAGGTTTCAGAGACAATGAAATTCTCTGTAGACGGCGATTACAAGCAGTATCAGGATAAGGTTCTTGCCGGCGGTGATGACAGCCTCTTCTCCGTAGGAGCAGGTGTAGACTTCACTGTAATGGACGGACTTGCAGCAGTTGCTGACGTTCGCTACATGAGCAACAACTATGGAAAAAAGGGCGATGACGGTGCTATCAGCTTCCTCGTTGGAGTTAACAAGTCTGTTTCTAGCAACGGTTCTCTCGGAATCGGTTTCCAGGGCGCAACAAACGGCTGCGGTCTTGTAATGAATGATGGTTCTGGAATCCAGGCTGGCAAGTCTTACACACTCGGAAAAGACGGCGGCGACGGCGACGAATTCGTTTGGGCAATTCCAGTATCTGTAAGCGTTTGGTTCTAGTCGATAAAACGAAGCTAGCTTTGTTTTACCTCTGACAGTTTTGCTAGCAAAACTGTCGGGCAACAGCGCATAGCGCGAATGCTGAACCAGAGCATAGGCCTCCCGGAAGGGAGGCTTTTTTGTGTTTAAATGGGGAATACAATGTTCCCTGTTATTATATGACTTGCTCCTGCGATGCTTCTGAAAGATACTCAGTTGATAATCTATTTCAGTTTTATAAAGCAAATGCTGTCCTGTTTATGGTTAAAAAATCCTTTTCCTGTAATGCATTATTGAATATATGTTTATTATAGTATACATTATAGGTATGTATCAAATTTTTAAAACGGAAAACTACTTAAAGTGGTTCAAGAAACTGCGCGACAACACGGCAAAATATGCAATCATTTTAAGAATAGAACGTCTTAAAAACGGCAACTTCGGCGATTCTAAAAGCGTGGGTGAAAAAGTTTTTGAATTGCGAATTGATACTGGAAAAGGATATAGAGTTTATTTTACAAATAAAGATAAGGAAATTATTATTCTTTTAGTCGGAGGAAACAAATCCACGCAAGAAACTGATATACAGAAGGCTAAGGAATTGGCAAAGGAGGTCTGAATCATGGAAAAAATAAAGCTTACAGCTTACGACGCGGCTGAATTTTTGGGCACAGAGAAACTTCAGAAAGGCTACCTTGACTATGTGGCGAAAGAAGGCACGCCGGAAGAGCTAATTGAAGCAATAAAGACAGTCGCAAGGGCAAAAGGAATGTCCAAGACCGCAAAGGAAACTGGAATTTCCCGCAGCGGACTTTACAAAGCCCTATCTCCAGATGGAAACCCGACAATAGACACATTGATTAAAATTGCAAAGTCAATAGGATACAATCTGAATATCTCCTTTTCTCCAATAAAGACAAACTGCTGATAGCTCCGAGCTTCTTGCAGAGAAATTTGCAGTACAACAAGACACAGTTTTCGCATAAAATACTTTTTTTACGGCAATAAAGTACATGGAATATGCAAGGAGGCTCTATGTATTTTATCAAGCCGGTAGAGGAACTAAGGTTTACAGATGATTTTATGTTCAGCTATGTAATGAGAAACAAGGATATTTGCCGCGAGGTTATAAGAAGGCTGCTTAAAATCGAGGCAAGGGAAATAAAATTTCCTGAGGCACAGAAGACAATAGCTCCAATTTACAGCGGAAAGGGCATAAGGCTGGATGTCTACACAGAAACTCCAGACGAAGTGGTTGACATTGAGATGCAGTCTGGGAGCTACATCGCAATTCCTCAGAGAATGCGTTATTACCAGTCCATACTAGACTCAGACAGCCTGCTGAAGGGATCTTCGTATGCAATGCTCAAGAAAAGCTATGTTGTGTTCCTGTGCTTGGATGATTCTTTGGAGCGTAGACTTCCAGTGTATACTTATTGAAAAAAAAACCTCCCTTCCGGGAGGCCTTCGCTCTGGTTAGTACCACCGCTGGCTTGCAAGACATACTAGCAGATTGACCGAGTTTGCCTTGCAAACTCGCCAGCATTCGCGCTACGCGCTGTTGCCCGACAGTTTTGCTAGCAAAACTGTCAGAGGTAAAACGAAGCCAG
>ERZ1031845.225-NODE-225-length-22182-cov-5.578750_pt1 | contig 22182 bp, 19 predicted proteins | sample MGYA00518169_ERZ1031845 | MGnify/ENA primary metagenome ERZ1031845 (study PRJEB33719, sample SAMN04261265) | wastewater metagenome | biome: rural village; feature: human; material: feces | host: Homo sapiens | place: El Salvador | collected 2014-01-14 ...
AGTATATCGAACCCTTTTAAATTATTAAATTTTTATTTTAATTACTTAATTCCATTATCAACAATCGCTTTTGCCAAAACTCCATTGATGAAATTCGCACTATCATCTGTGGAATATTTTTTAGCAAGTTCAATTGCTTCATCTACAACGACTTTCATTGGAGTTTCTTTGATAAACAAAAGTTCTGAAAGTGCAATTCTTAAAATATCTTTATCCATTTTTACAAGTCTATCAAAATCCCAACCTTCAGAATATTTATCAATATTACTATCAATTTCTTCATGATTTTCTTGATAACACTGAGCAATTTTAATTGCATAATTTTTTACATCTCCTTCTGATTCAAGAGTTGTAAATTCAGCAATTTCAAGTGCCAATAAAGCTTTATCAGCAATATCAATCATTTCATTGATTCTACCAGTCATATCTGACGTCATTGGAAGAGGAACAGGAATATTCGTTGCATTCATTGGTCTATTTAAATTAATTTCGTGTTCTGCTTCATAATCATCAATTTTATTCTTCATATCAATCAATGAACCCAATGCTAATTTAAGTTCATCATGTGCACTACTAGACAAAATTCTTACTGATTTTAAAACAATGTCGTCTAAACTTTCTTTTGAATAGTTTGTAATCTTTTTATCAAACTGAGAAAGCAATATAAATGCTAATTCTCTAGATGCTCTGCGGGCTTGCATATTTTTTACCTCATAAATTTTTCACATTTTACTTATAAGGTTATGCTATCATGAAAAATTTTTAACCTCAAGAAATTTCTTAATTTTAAAAAGAACTTATAATAAAACAGAACGGGAAGAATATTCCCGTTCCATCTTATAATTATTCAAGATTTAATCAAATTAGGCTTATTCAGCATCTTTGTTAATATCTTTAATACTCAAAGCGATTCTGTGTTCTTGTGGAGTGAATTTCTTGATAAGAACTTCTACACTATCACCAACTTTGAATTTATTAAATGGGTTAACATTTTCTTCAGCCATTTCAGAAACAGGTAATAATGCTTCAACACCAGGGAAGATGTTAATGAAAGCACCAAAACCAGTAACTTTGTTTACTGTACCAGTGATAATTTGACCTTCTGAGAATTGTCCTTCAATTTGTTGCCATGGATCTTCGCCCATTCTTTTCAAAGACAATGAAATTCTCTTTAATTCGTTATCAATTTTAATGATTTTAACTTCTAAAGTTTCACCTAAAGAAATAACATCTGAAGGATGTTTAATTCTTTGCCAAGAAATTTCAGAAATTGGAAGTAAACCATCGATACCGTTGATATCAACGAAAGCACCGAAATCAGCAATTCTTACAACTTCACCTTTAACAACTTGACCTTCTTCAAGTTCAGATAAGATATTATCTACTACTTGATCTCTTTGTTCAGCAACAGCTTGTCTTTGAGATAAGATAAGTTTGTTTTTCTTAGGATCTGCTTCAAGAACTTTAACTTCGATTTTTTGATCTAACAAACCATCGAATGGAGTTCCAGTTCTAAGTTGAGATGATGGGATGAAACCTTTCAAATCAGCTACATCAACCAACACACCACCTTTAACAACTGAAACAACTTTTGCAAGAATTGTATCGCCTTGAACTTTTGCATCATTAAGTTGAGCCCAAGCTTGAGCAAATGCAAGTCTTTTCAATGATAATAACATTCCGTCTTCATCATTTTCTTCTTTCAATACGTAAAATTCTTTAACATCACCAAGTTCAATTGGAGCTGCTTCTTCTGCTGAAGAAATTTCTCTGTTTGGTAAGAATGCTTCTGTTTTAGCACCACGTACGCTTACTAGGTAACCATCTTGTTCTTTTTTCAAAACAGTACCTTCTACGATATCAGCGACAGAGTGGCTGTTTGAAAAACTTTCTTCTAATAGTTTTTCGAAATCGTCTAATGTTGCTTGTGTCATTTGTTTTATTCTCCTTTTCTTTATTTATTTTCGTTGAATGACCAACTTATTATTTTATTTTTTCTATAACTTTTTCTATCACACTATCTGGAGTTGAAGCCCCAGCTGTAATTGATATTTTTTGTGATTTCTCAATTAAATCTTTGTAATTATCCAACTCTTGCTCTGTTTCAATATGAATAGTTGGAGTAATATTTTTTAAAATTTCAGCCAAATGAGTTGTATTTGCACTTTTCTTTGACCCAACAACAATCATTAAATCACTGTTTTTAGCCAATTCCTTAGCTTCAGATTGACGCATTGAAGTACTTTTACAAATAGTATTAGCAATAAGCAATTCTTTTGTTAGTGGAGTTAAATATTCAACAATTTTATTCAAAGTTGAAATCATTTGCGTTGTCTGTACAACTACGCCTATTTTCTTTGCGGATTTCAATTCTTGCTCAAATGCTTTTAATTCTTCTGGTTCAGTTGCAACCAAAACATTCTTACTAAATTGTTCGGCATTAGCTTTTATTGCAATTACTTCTGGATGAGTAGCTTTTCCAACAATAACCAAGAAATAATTATTTTGTGCAAGTTCAATAGCTTTTTGTTGAACTTTTTTAACATCTGGACAAGTCAAATCATAAACTTCAAAACCCGCATTCTCTATTTGCTTAAACACCTCAGGACTTTCCCCATGACTGCGAACAACACAAATGCCATCCCCTTGGTTCGGAAGTTCTTTAAGCGATTTTATACCCATTGCGTTTAATTCTTCAATAACCTGTGTATTATGAATCAATTCTCCAAGCACACAAATATTACGGTCTGGGTTTTCACTTTTTAATTTTTTTACAGTTGTTACAGCTCTTTTTACTCCATAACAAAAACCTGCAAATTTAGCTAATGTAATTTCTTTCGGCAATTTTTAATTGTCTTCTTTCAAATGAACTCGCAAGAAAATCTTGCTGTAAGACCATTACACCATGAAAACATTTTTAAATCAAGCAAGGACATACTGCATTATCCTAACCAATATGGTTTCTTATCGAATTTCTTGCCTTTTCTTCTTGAATTAGATACAAATGCTGGAGCAGAAGGGAAACCATCTTCATCCATCATATTGTAATCCTTTTGAGCAAAATGTAAATCAGTATTTTTATTTGATTGTTCTTCAACAATTCTTGCTTTTTTAGATTCAATTTTTTCTTCTTCTAACATAGCAGCTACATCTGACTTTTTAGGGTTTAAATCTTTATACCAGCTATCTGAACCTGGTTGAGGAACAGTTGTTTCTGCCTGTTTATTAGATTGTTTAGGTAATTTTTGATTTTGAGTATTAGTATTTGCATTTGCAGTTTTGTCAAAAGACTTATCTTCTGCAACATTCATACTTGTACCTAATGTATTATTAGTAGCTGTTTGAGCTTGAGTTGTTTGAACTCCAGCACCTTCTTTTAAGAAAACTCTAAATTTATCAGCTTTGTCAGTTTCACCTTTTTGTTCAAACTCAGAAATAATCTCCCACAAAATACTTTGAGGAATTTCAGAGCCATCAATCTCTTTACCAAAAAGAGCAACTATTGTATCTTTTGGTAAAAATGCTAATAAAGAATTATCTTTACTATATTTGAACAATCTTAAAATTACATCAGTATTATTTCTAAAATCTCCAGCAAACGAACGAAGAGTAGAACTATCAGCATTTTCTGCAAATGCTCTTAAGAATACATCTTCTAATTTCCCGAATTTGGAAACAAGTTTTTTATAAGCAGTAGAGATACTATTCTTTTCAAATAGAACAGTTAATGTATCTTTCAAAGTTGCAACTTCGTCTTGTGAAAGTTTTACATCCGCAAGGGAAATTTCACCAGAAGCAATAGCTTTTACCATTTCTTCTTCTGATAAATGTTCTGCTTTTTCTGTTTTTTCGGCTTCGTGTTGTTCAATACTTGCTTTTTGGGTTTTGATAAAGTCTTCAATTTTATCAAGAACAACTTGAGCTTTTTCTGTTAATTCTTGAGCTTCTGAATCCGTCAAATTGGTACTTGAAGATACCTTTGAAGAAGAAGAAACATCACTTACTGTATTTACGCCAGAAATTCTATCATTTGATGCAACAGAAGACACAGATGGAGTTTCTGTCACAGACGTTCTAGAAGGAGGAACATTAGCAGCAGACGGAGCTTTCGCAACATCTGAACCTACTCCTTGTTGTTTGATAGGGTTAGATGTTGTAGGAGTCGCAGCAGAATTTTTAGAATCAGCTTTATTTCCAGTTGATTCTGCTGATTTTTCAGTTTTATTAGAATTTGCTGCAACTGTTGTTTTTTCTAACGTTTCTGAAGAAATTTCACCAGTTTCTAGAGCTTTACGAATTTTAGCTTGTTGTTCAGGAGGATAATTCTTGATAGCTTGTTCAACGTAAGAATTATATTGATTTTTTACACTTTTATCAACATATTTAGAAGCAGCAGCTAATCCTTCTGTAACTTCTGGATAATCAAGTTTTGAAAATTCTCTTCCGTACTCAACTTGTTGTTCCGCAGAAGCAGTTTTTACGGCAGACTGAGTATAAATAGCTCTTCCTGCTGATGACATATTTTCAGACTGAACGACAGCAGCAGAATATGCAACTGCATCAGAACGTTGATTTACACCAGTGGTATAGCTTTCCAAATATTTAGAATTTTCATTTGCTAAATCTACACCTAAAGCTTGACCTGCTTTTGCTTCCATTAAAACAGGAGCACTACATGCAATAACTTGAGTTGACTTAGTATCACCAATTTTATCACCCATATCTATTGCAGCTTTCATGGCTTTTGGATTGTTATTCAATGTTGCATTGCAAGCCATTCGTTTATGTGTTTCTGTATCTTCAAGAATTCTGTTGAACTTAGCTTCTTTAAAGCCATTTTCTAAAGCAAAATTTTTAATTTGTGTTATTAAAGCTTCATCACCATCAGCTTTTAATAACATATCACGAAGTCTTTTGGTTCTAGCATTTGCATTTAATTTGCCAAAATCTTTAAAGTCCTTTTGAATTTGTTCTTCAGCAGAAATACCATGTTCTAACGCTCTTTGCTTGTAAGTTTCAACGTCTTGAACTTTTGCATTCTTACCAAATAATCTACTCCTCATTTCTAAAGCATTTAACATTGCATCCTTATTTTCATAATCAGGATTTTCAGAAATGAATTTTTTTAACTCTTTAACTGATGGAGTATTTTTATTCTTTTTAGCATAATCAAATATTGCTAAATTTAAACTAATCTCTTCTGAGCTCATTTTTGAAATTTCAACATTATTAGGAGAGTCCTTCAAAAACTTGACTTTTTTGGATTGAGGCTTCGCCTGAAATTCATCAAAACTCATATTGGCTTCTGTGAGTGCATCTATCGTACCTACAATAGAAGAAAACATCATTTCTTTAATTTTAGGATCCGTTTCTTTCCAATTTGGAAGGAATTTAGAAATCATTGAATCTGCCTGAGCAGAAATATACAAATCCTTTTTATCATCATCTTTAATAGCTGAAAAATCACTATCATATTTATTTAAAAAAGCTTTTGCGTACTCTTTCAACTTGTCATCGGCAGACATAGGAGGCTTCATTGTAGCCCATTTTTGACGAGTTTCAATAGGAACTAAGTCTTTTAATTCCTTCATTTTTTTAAGTTGATGATCTCTATATAATTGAACTTGTTCATTTTTTGACAGTTTTTTGTAATCTTCAACCGACATTTCAGAACTATTTAAAACTTCAAATAATTCTGTAGCTTTAATGACCTTTTCTTCCATAGGTGTTGAAGAAGTAGAAACAGTGTCAGCAAGTTCCAAAATTTGTTGCTTGCAGTATTGTTTCTTTTGCTCTTCTGACATCTTTTGATATTTTTCATCCGTTTTTGAAAAATACTTGTCAGCAGTCAATAATGGAATATTTTCTTTATTTTCAATTTTAGACAATTCTTTATATGTTACAAGAGGTTCAACAACCCCAGAACTAATCGTTTGATACTGAGCTAAAAGTTTCTTTTCTTCATTGGTTTTATTAGGCTTTTCTTCCAAATATTTAACTAATTCTTCGGAATTTTTAATATTCTTCAAACCACTGGTTGATAAATATTTTTCTGCACCAACTCTAAAAACTTCCATTTTAGAAGAATTATTCATTGATGGATTCTTATCAACTAATTCTTCACTATGCGTTGGAAGCTTTTCAGTTGATTTAGGATTTTTAGATTCAGAAGTTGAGAAATTTATAACTATTTTAGACGAAGATGAACTACCAGCAGTCGTGGTTTCTACTACTGCTACTTTCTTTTCTTTTGTAATGTCATTTACGCCTTTTAGTTCCATAATTATAGTATCTCTTTATTTTCTTTCTTATTTACATGAAAAATTTAAAACTTCTTCAATTTCAACGAACAAGAAAATGTTTACAAAATTTAATAATCAAGTTTTCTAACATCACCAATCAAGTTTTCTAACTTCACCATTTTCTGTTGGTTTAAGATTTGGAGTTTTTACAACTCTTACTTTTAAACCCGTCTTATCTTGCATTTTAGTATCTCCATTTAGCAAGTCAATTAATGCATTTGCTGCATCATTCGAAATTTTGAACTCTTGTTTTTTGTAATATAGTTCATGGGGCAAACGCACTTGCCTGCCTGTCCATATCCCACAAAATGAATTTTTTCCTAAATCATGGTACTCTATTTCACGGACTTTAGGAAGATACATTTGATCTCTATAATCACCATCTTTTGGAAGATAAGTTATAAAGTTAACCACATTTGAATCATCAGAATATGTTTCAAGAGCAAGGAAAGCACCATTTCCAGCAGAAAGCACCTTAACAGGTTTCTGTTTTTGAATATACTTTCTCTGAGCTGGAGTCATTGCTGATGACTGGTCAACGTCCATTACATAAGTTGCTTCATCTACTTCTGGAGCTGGATTTGCTTCAGCAAGTTCAATAATTTTACTAGAATTTAAAGTCGCTGCTGGTTCATTCGCATTTCCCACCATTGGTGACATTGCAATCAATGTTGCAAGCGGAACGGTAACCATTTTATTTTGTACTCGACGAGGGAAGTTATAACCTTCTCCATTGTTATCGTCATCTTCGTCATTTCTCATCCCAAATGATACTAATCTAGGATTATTCTTCACACTAACATTGCTAATAGGTAATATTGCCATACTAACACTCCTTTTTTGTATTCAGTTTTCAATAGGATTAACCCCTTAATCCTGTAATTCATTAACCTTGTCTGCTATTATAGCAGTCGTTTCACAATTTGTAAAGATATTTTGCCTATTTCATCCATCTTTACTAGGGTTACTCACGTTCTAAAACACAAAATCGAAATTTTTTGCTAGAATGAAATTTAAACTTTAACAAATGTTAAACTACTCTTAAAAATTATCTGAATGAGAAGTGATACCCAATGTTGCATTATTATCAATCTCAATAACATGCCTGATTATTGAATGTGCTGTGAGCAACAAATAAGGATTAATTTCTGTTGTTTGGGACATATTAATATTTGCAGAAGCTTTATCTGCATTAGGTTTCAAATCCTTATTAATATTATAAGTTGTAACAGTATCCATTGAATATTGCTTTTTGTCAGACTCCATTCGCAATTGCAATTCTTCTTTCGGAAACTTATCATTACATTCAATCGCAATTTGAACTGAATTTGAAGTTTCTAAAAAGATTGTAGCAATTACTGTTCCGAAATTCTTAGTCGTAATTGAAACAGTCAAAACACTGTCGCTTTCCTCTTCTCCTCCAGATTTTGTTTCAACTTCTAAATCAAAACCTACTCCATCCTCAAGAGGAAGCCAAGGAAGATACAACATTAAAAGAAGTTTCAATGTTTTTTGAGGATTATTTTCGGATGCAATAGAAATACTAGCGTTAATTAATTTTGCCATTTCCTTCATTTGAGTCAAATCAGTAATTCCAGCTTTTGAAGCTTCTGTCATCGTCATAATAAGTTTAGTCAAAGCCTCTTTACCATTTTTTTGCAATAAAACAGAAATATCCGCAAGATTTATCATTCCTCCAGATAAAATTTCCAAATTTTTCAAACTTGACTGCAACTGACTTGATAATTGAACATTAACAATTTCTTTTGTCATTGATGTATTTAAACCTTGAAGTTGTGCAAGAATTTGAGCTTGTAGCTGAGAAAGGGAATTTCTCTGCATCGCAAGTTGATTAGCATACATAAGATTAAACTGTCCTTGCGTCAATCCCCGCTGAAGCATATAGACAAACTCATTTATATTTCGTGGCATTTGAAACAATTCTCTAGCATAAACAGCTCTATCCATGCTTTGCAAGGTATTCAACTGCAATGTTTCACCCACCTGTGTTTGAACAACAGGCTGAGGCGTAGATTTAGGAACAGAAACTTCTACTTTTGGAGCAACATTAGAAGTTTGTGGTTGAGCGTTAAAAGTTCCTTTTGCAGCAAAGGTTCTCTGCTGTGCATAATTCTGTCCAAAGCTATTCAAAAATCTTCTTATGTCAATTCCTGCCATATGACTAATTTAACTGATTTTTTATCAAAAGTCTAGTTTTCAATCGGCATATAAGATTGAGGATAACTATAATCTTCCAAAAATCCTAGATTTTTATATAATCTCAATGCTTGAAGATTATTTGTTTCAGTCGTTGTATTAATTTCTGTAATTGGACTATTATAAATATCTATTTCCTTAAATATTTCATCCATTGAGTGCTTTAACATAATGGTTGAAAGTCCCTTGCCTTGATGTTCCTCTCTAATTCCAACAAGCGGAATATTAACAATGCTTCCGCCAGTAAGATTCATAAAAGAAAATCCAACAGGTTTGCCTTCATACAATAAAACACTTGTAGCTTTAGGCATAAATTCAGCATAAACATCTTTAACAATTTTAGTAATAATATCTTGAGTTCCTTCAATCGTTTTAAACCTAGGGTCAAATAAAGCATCCGAACTTTCATTAAACGACTCTTGAATAACACTCACTGCATCTTCAAAATATTTATCATTCCAAGAAACAACTTCATAATCTTCTGGTAATCTCACAACTCTTGCATGAGAAAACAATTCTCTTGAAGGTGTTCCTTTCATCATAAACCTCAAAACTTCTATTCCTACAAACTTGAAACCAAGTTTTGCAATAACACTAATTAAAGATTTTTGTTCTCCTAACATTGGATAACAAACAATTTTTTCTTTTCTTAGATTTTGTGTAATATCGATAAATTTTGTTAGTAGTTCTTTAGCACAATCCATCAACTTTTCTTTGTCAATAGAGTGAATAATATTTAATTCAATAGCTTCAGAAATAGCAGTTGTATAAACTAAAAATCCAACAGCTTTTTCATCATCATAAAGTACAATACATTTGATTAGATCCTTATCAATTGCATCTAAAAATCCATCATAATCCAAAGGTTCAAGTTCAAAATTATAATCAGTCTTAGCTTTCTTTCTAAAATCTTCATATAGATTTTCAAAACTTCCATAATTATTCGCTGTTAAAATTTTTGTATTGTACATAAATATTTTTCCTTATAAAAAGTGGTGCATTTTTTCTTTTTTTGTTTCAAGGTATCTCTTATTATATTGAGTAACTTCAGAATCAACCTTGATTGTATCTAACACATTCAGCCCATAACCTTCAAGCCCAATAATTTTTTTAGGGTTATTTGTAATTAAATTAAAATCTGTATAACCCAAATCTACTAAAATTTGAGCTCCAGTTCCATAATCCCTTAAATCAGATTTGAACCCTAAAGAAATATTTGCTTGAATAGTATCTTGACCTTCTTCTTGCAATTTGTAAGCTTTGATTTTGTTACAAAGTCCAATTCCTCTACCTTCGTGGTCCGTCAAATAAACAACAGCCCCTTTCCCATAATGTTCAATATATTTCAATGCGTTGAACAATTGAGAATTACAATCACATTTCAAACTATGAAATACATCACCAGTAAGACACATACTGTGAACTCTCACGGCAGGAATTTTATCAGAGCCATCATCTTTAACAAGAGCTACATGTTCTGAGCCATTAACTTGGTTTTTATAAGCGTAAAGTTTAAACTCTCCATAAGGAGTTGGAAGAGTTGTTTCAGCTTCCCTTGTCACAAGTTTTTCAGATTTTAACCTATATGCAATGAGCTCTGCAACAGAAATAAACTTCATACCATGTTCATCTGCGAATTTTCTCAAGTAATCTCTTCTTGCCATATGCCCATCTGGAGCCATAACTTCGCACATTACACCAGCAGGTCTATGACCACAAATCTTAGCCAAATCAACAACCGCTTCAGTGTGTCCAGTTCTTTCTAACACTCCACCCTTTTTAGCAACACAAGGAAATAAATGTCCTGGTCGTCTTAAATCAGAAGGCTGGGCATCTCTAGCCGTAGCTACTTCTACCGTCTTAGCTCTATCATATGCAGAAATACCCGTTGTTACACCATATTTTTCTGCGGCATCAATACTTATTGTAAAAGCAGTTTTCATTTCTTCAGTATTTTGTTCAACCATCTGAGGCAAATCTAATTGCTCGGCAATTTCTGATGAAATTGCAAGACAAATTAACCCTTTGACCTCTGTTGCCAAAAAGTTTATTTTTTCAGGAGTAACTTTCTCTGCCGAAATAATTACATCCCCTTCATTTTCTCGATCTTCATCATCTGCAACAATAACAGGTTTTCCATTTTTAAAATCTTCGAGAGCGTCTTCAATACTATCAAATCTAAATTTATTATCCATTATACAAATCCATTTTCTTGTAAAAAATTCATACTTATACCTTTTTTATTATCTTTCGCAGATAAAAATTTTTCAACATATTTTCCCAATATATCGGTTTCAATGTTTACATCTTGTCCTAATTTCAAATCCTTCAAACTTGTATTGTTATATGTATGAGGAATTATTGCAACACTCACAATATTGTCCACAATATTTGCGACAGTAAGACTTACTCCATTTATCGTAATTGAACCTTTATAAACCACATATTTTTCTTGTTCTTCTGGAATCTCAAATTGAAGATTATAAAAATCAGATAATTTTTCAATATTGATAAATTTACCCAGACAATCAACATGTCCAGAAACAATATGCCCACCCAATCGAGAACTCAAGGTTAAGGCTCTTTCAAGATTTACAGTATTCCCAGATTTTAAATTTCCGAGAGTTGTAACCTTCAAAGTTTCATCACTAATTTCAGCACTAAATTCAGAAGAATTGAACGCAATAACAGTTTGACAAACACCGTCAATTGCAATACTATCACCAATTTTCACATCTTCTACGACTTTTTGACAACCGATGACAATTTTAGCCCCGTTTGCTTTAAATTCTAGAGATTTTACTATTCCAATTTCTTCAACTATTCCTGTAAACATAAATTTAGAATACCACATTTTTACAACATAAACCCTCAAATGTAACTAAATCGTAATACATTATTAGTCCTTGTTTAGGATTGTTAAGAGCCATTTCAAAATTCAATCTAGAGATTGAAAATTTATTTTTTTCGTATTTTTTCAGATTGAAAGTATTGATTTCACACGGTTTGAAACCATTTTTAAATGTAAAGTTTTGTTAAAATTGTTACAAGATTAGTAAAGAATTAATGCAATTCAACCGATACATGTAGTATAATATATATATAAGATATACTTAACAATTAATCGCAACTAATAGCCAGAAAATATTTTGTTATAATCAAAATAGAAAGGCAGCGAATATATGAGCAACTTACAATTTCAAAATGATTTAGAAAAATTGGTAGAAATTTTACCCCAAAGGATAAGACAGCACCTTTCTTATGAAAAAATGGAAGATGTTATCGAGATAGTATTGGACATCGGCAGACCTCCAGAAATTAGACATGCTGATGGGAAAATTGAGTATATCGATGTCACAAATGTTGACTATGAAGACATTTCATATATAACATCACACGTTCAAGAATTTACATCAGATAACCGTTCTGGAATTCCAGGAACTCTACACAGAATCAGTGCAATCAGAAATAGACAAGGCAAAATTGTTGGTCTTACTTGCAGAATTGGACGTGTTGTAACAGGCACTATATCTTGCATTAAAGATTTTTGTTTACAAAACAAAAGTATTCTTTTCTTAGGACGCCCAGGGGTTGGTAAAACAACCAAACTTAGAGAAATTGCTAGACTAATGGCTGACGAACTTAAGAAAAGAGTAGTAATTGTAGATACTTCTAACGAAATCGCTGGAGATGGTGATACCCCACATCCTGCCGTTGGTCATGCCAGAAGAATGCAGGTTAGACAACCAGAATATCAAAAAGATATTATGATTGAAGCAGTTGAAAACCACACCCCAGAAGTTATCGTTGTTGACGAAATTGGAACAGAAGCTGAAGCTCAAGCTGCGAGAACAATTGCAGAACGAGGAGTAATGCTTATTGCAACCGCTCACGGTAACAGCTTAGAAAGCTTAATTAAAAACCCAACATTATCAGATTTAGTCGGCGGTATTCAATCCGTAACATTAGGTGATGATGAAGCGAAACGTCGTTCTTCACAAAAAACAGTATTAGAAAGAGAGAAACAGCCGACTTTCGATATAGTAATCGAAATTTTGGACAGAAACACATTGGCAGTGTACAAAGACACCTCAGAAGCAGTTGACTACATACTTAGAGGATGGCCAATCAGACCAGAACTTAGAAAAGTGGATAAAGCTTATGAGTTCTCCCAAGCTCCAACCCCTGTACCTGCAAGAGTTCCAAACGTAATTGATAAAATTAACGCTCTTGACAACAAAATTGAACATCCAGAAAGTTTAAAATTTAGCTTTTCTCGACAAAAATACGTTGAAGAAGTTAAAAAATTCAAAAAAATATACTTGTACGCAGTATCTAGAAGTATTGCCGAAAAAGTTATTGAGCGACTTGACTTAAACGCAGAAATTACTCGAAACTTGGATGATGCTGATATAGTAATTGCTCATAAAAACTTTATCAAAGGCGGAGCAAAAGTACTAAGCACAGCAGAAGAAAATAGAATTCAAATATTCTATGTAAAAACAAATTCAATGGCACAAATTCAAAAAGTTATAAAAGAAGCATTAGATATAGCAGAATTGAATGAAAAACAATCTTTCTACGACATTACAGAAAGAGCATTAGATGAAGCAAAAGCTGCGATTGAAAAAGTTCTAGCAGGTGCAAAAGATATTGAATTAACTCCACAAAATCAACAAATAAGAAAACTTCAACACGAACTTGTTGAACAACACAACTTAGCAAGCAAATCTGTTGGAGAAGGTGAAAATCGCCACTTGAGAATAGTTGGAGGGCAAGATTATCAAGAAAAAACTGGTTCTTAAAAACCAATAAACAATTAAATAATTGAAAAAAAGTTTGAACCCTTTCTTAAACACGAGGAAACTACGTCATTCCATCAACTTTGAGAGAGGGTTCCCGTTTTTATAAAAACTCAAAAAATCAATCCTTTGATATTTTGAAAACCCTTATAAAAAAAGATGACTTTTAAAAAATATCCATTAAAAGATTGATGTAATATTTTCTATTGTCATTTATTGTAGTGGTGGGAGATATTACGGTATTTCCAAAGGGGATAAATCAAGGGATAGTTGTAATGGAAAATGAAATCCAAAATTCAATATCTACAAACGAGTTGTACAAAGAGTACGACTGGTATCAAAACACTTTTCCTAAATTGGTTAAGGATGCGTGCGATGACTTCTTTGCGAGCAATTTTGATATTGAATTTGTAGGATTAAGTAAAAACATCAATTGCCTATTAGACAATGAAGCTTGTTTTGTTACTAAAATTCGAATAAACAAAGATTATGATGTTTATTTCAGAATGACAGAAAAGGCTATTTCAATTATTTTGAATACTGTTTTGGGTCAATCAAAAAACAAATTCAACATCAATAAGATATCCGAATTAGAAGCAAAAATCATAACATCCTTTAATAGTACAATGTTTGATGCTATTAAAGAAGAACTTGACGATCCAGACCCAAGTGAATTAAAACGCACAAATTTTGACGTAATCCATCTTTCATTCATTATAAAGAGCAAAGATGAATATTCAAAAAGTGCTGGAAAAATTTTCATAACTATTCCACAAGTACTAGTTGAACCAGAAGAAATCGAATCAGAAGAGAACAAATTTTCTGATGAAAGCTTTCCAAATGCAGAAACTTTCGCAAAGATTATTGTTGGGAAAACTAGATTTTCACTTTATGATGTGAAAAATCTTGAACAAGATGACTTAGTAGTTTTTGAAAACAGTAATATTGAACATTTAACTTTATCCATATTCGGAAACCAAATGGATATAAAGCTAGAACCAAATATGGATATACTTATTCCCGAAACAGACGATGGAGGAGATAATATGAGCGATGATTCTCAAAAAAATATATGGGACAGTATTGAAGTCGATATGTATGCTGAATTTGATTCAGTAAAAATAACCTTAGGAGAATTAAAAAATATTGAAACTGGGTTAGTTGTAGATTTGACTTCATTATACAACAACAGTGTAACCTTAAAAGTTGAAGGAAAACCAATCGCAAATGGTAGCCTTGTTATTGTAAATGACCGTTATGGGGTAAAAATAAATGAAGTTCTAGCGGGAAACAATGCGGGAATTTCACCTTCAAACGCAACTCCTCAAGACCAAAATTCTTTTGATGATGAGGATGAAGAAGAGGAAGATGAAGAAAATTACTCTGAAGAAGGTAACGAAGAAGAATCAGAAGGCGAAGACAACAACGAAGAAAATGATGAAGACTTCGATTACAGCGACTTTGAACTAGAAGACGAAAATATTTAAAAATTTTTATAATCAAATCTATGGGGAGATAGAAACAAAATGCACATGGGCAGTTATGTAATCAATTTTACAGTTTATACAATGGCAATGCTAGGATTAATTTTCTTTGCCATATTCATTTATAAAAAAGTTATAAACGGAGGATTATGCAAAAATAGTAACAAATTTTTGAGCATAGAAGAAACTATGAGCATAAATCCAAGAAAATCTATCATGGTTGTTCGTGCAGGAAACGAAAAATTCCTTATAGCATCTGATATCGATAGAACAACAATGCTTTCAAAATTAGAAGGTCCTAAAAAGATTTCAGCACAACAAATCTTAGAACAAAATTTAGCCAAAAAGTACGAAAGATTTGAGAACACTGAAAAATATGAAAATTTTGACAACCTAATTCCAAAAGAAAACATCCAAATAGATGTCGAAAAACAATCTCAAAAATCCATGAGAATTGCAGATTTAGACGTTGTTTATCCACAAAAAGAACATATTACTTTAGAACCAATTAAGGATAAAAATCCTCAAGGTAGGCGTCTTGAAAAAACTCAAATGGATAGAAGAGAAGCACCTAAAACAACAAACAAAACTGTTGTTCTTGATTTTGAAAAACCAAAATCACACGGATTTTCTACAATGAAGGAAATGGCAAAAAAAATTAACGAACTATAAAAATAACAACAAAAGGAAAGATAAAAAATGGATCAATTGCAAAACTTAAATCCTGTAATACAGATGCTAGTGGTAATGACATTATTCTCATTACTTCCTTTTGTATTCTGTTCAATGACAAGTTTTTTGAGATTTGTTATTGTATTTTCAATGCTAAAAACAGCGATGGGTACTCAACAAGTTCCACCTGCAATTGTAATTATCGGGCTATCTATTATTTTAACATTTTATACAATGGGAGGAACATTCCAAAAAATGTATGACATGGGTTCTGTTCCATATCAAAAAAATCACGATATGATTGCAGCCATAAATGAAGGCTCAAAACCATTGAAAGAATTTATGTTAAAACAAACAAGAGAAAGCGATTTAACATTTTTTGTCGAACTTGCACATCAAACAAAGCCAAAGTCACCAGATGAACTATCAATTTGGGAAATCGCTCCAGCATATATTATTAGTGAACTAAAAACTTCATTTGAAATAAGCTTTATCATATTTGTACCATTCATCATTTTAGATTTGGTTGTTGCAAATATCCTATTAGCATTAGGTATGTTCATGTTATCACCAACAATTATTTCAATGCCGTTCAAATTACTAATATTTATTGCAGTAGATGGCTGGGCATTAATAGTCCAAGGACTTGTTTCAAGTTACAACTAGAGGATTTAAAAGGACAAAATCGATGGAAATTTTATTAGAATATTTAGCAAAAGGATTTTTAATAATGTTGGCAATTTCAATGCCATGCGTTCTTGTTGCAGCGGGAATTGGTCTTGTTGTTGGTATTTTGCAAGCGGTAACCCAAGTTCAAGAACAAACAATCGCAGCAGCACCAAAAATTCTCGGAGTTTTCCTAGTTATCGTAATTGGAGGAGTTGGATTTATCAAACTTTTGACTAATTTATTCCAAGAAGGTATGGTTCTAGCTTTTAATACAGTTCCACAAAGTGAAAATTTTGTATTAGATTCAAACTATCACAAATACACAACACCTTTTGCAGGCGAAATGAAAGATAGATTTAAAAACGTTGATAATATTAACGAAATAATGAAAAATCCAGGTAAAGTTCCATACATTGACAAATACCAAAGAGAAAAATATACTCCAGCAGCTAAAACTGCAATGCCAAAACCAGACATGGTTGAAACAAAGAGGATTTTAGGACAATAAATAAATGGAAGCAATAATAGCAGAGTTAATTAAAATGTTCCCCAAAATAAATACCTACCTTATGGCAGGCACTTTTGTCTTTGCAAGATTGATTGGCTTTTTCAGATTTGCTCCAATTTTTAATAGAAAAGATTTTCCAAGTTTAGTTAAATTACCGTTAGCATTGATTATTACAGTTTTTATGGTTCCATTTTTACATCCAGAAAAATGTTTAACTCAATGCGATTCTTTTATGCTTTCAATAGTATTGAATATTGTTGTCGGAGCAATGATTGGTTATATGGCACAATTGATAACAATTGCGATTGATTGTGGAGCAGAAATGATAAATATGCAAATGGGTTTGTCATCTGCAACAGCATTAGACCCAACAACATCTGCTCAAGTTTCAATTTTAACTAAAATGATTTCACTAATGGGAATTTTAATTTTTATAAACCTTGGTGGAGTATATTGGCTTTTCAAAGCACTATTAAGGAGTTTTGAAATTTTTCCAATATATGCAACACACGTTCCACTTCCAGAACTTATTAAAATGGATTTGTTAATCAAAATGTCATCTAACACCCTGTACATGGGATTGCAAATTGCATCCCCAATTTTATTAGCAACTTTAGCTCAAGATATCATTTTGGGGGTAATTTCAAGAACCGCCCCCCAAGTAAACGTATTCCAATTGAGCTTCCTATTCAAACCAGTTTTGGGAGCTGCAATTATGGTTTGGATTTTACCAATGCTTATGAACGTAATTGAAGAATATTTTTTGAGTTTTGCAAATATTATTTAAAAATTATAAAACATCTAAAAGCCATTTAAGACAAGTTATTTCAAAACTTCAATAACATCATAATCCGTTAAATATGGAAGATGAGCTTCTGTTATAAGTTCTCCAGGGAGTAAAATTGAAATTCCAGGAGGACATTCTGCAACAACTTCACCAGATAATCTACCAACTGCTTGCTCTTTAGGAATAATCTCTTTTTCTGAAAAATATGCTTCTCTTAAGTTCTTTTTGATAATTGGAGTCAACATTGGCATATGTTTCTTGTTTTCAAGATAATAAATATCTTTATAATCATGAGTATCAATTTTTTTCAAACAATTCACAAGATATTCAAAATCAGAGCGTTTATTTCCAATATTACTTAATATTAAAATGCCTTCATCAGAAGCACTTTCGACTTCAATACCAAAATCAATTTCCAAAATAGACTCAAGTCTTTTTCCAGAAAGACCATCCGCTTTTATAAATATTTTTGTAACATCTGTTTTATAGCCAAAGTCGGATTTTAACTGATGTATTGAATCCATTTTATCAATTTCAGTTCTCAAAAATTTTGCATTAGAAATAGCTCTTGCTAATTGCTTTTGCCCTCTTTGGCTTTGCAAATTTGCACGAGCAGCATCTAAACTTCCTAATAACATCAAAGATGGACTTGTTGTATGTAACAACATCAACGAACGTTCAACATCTTCCGCATTTATTTTAGAATCTTTACTTATGTGAAGCATTGACGATTGGCTCATACTTCCACCAGTTTTATGCAAAGAGTGAACAACAATATCCGCACCCAATTTTAAAGAAGTTTCTGGCAGTTTTTCATTAAAATTCCACAAACAACCGTGAGCTTCATCAACAATTAACGGAACATTGTATTTCTTACAAATTGTAGAAATTGATTTTACATCAGATACAACACCTTCATATGTCGGATTTGTAATCCAAACAGCCGAAACATCATCATTTTCTTTAAGAAGTTTTTCAATTGAATTAGCATCAATATTACCCCAAAGACCCCAATCACTGAATTTTTCAGGAATAACCCACAATGGGTCTGCTCCAGAAATTATTAATCCAGTTAAAATGGAACGATGACAATTTCTATTTACAATAACTTTTTGCCCTTTTTTTGTTAAACCCATTGCAATTGCTAGGTTTCCAATAGTTGAACCGTTTATCAAAAAGAAAGTCTTTTTAGCTCCAAATGCTTGTGCTGCAAGTTCTTGAGCTTCTTTTATTGGACCAGTTGCAGGAGTTAAAGTTCCTAAATTATCAAATTCATCAGTAGTATCAACCATTAAAGCTTTTTTACCAATTAAATTTCTAAATGCTGGTAAAGTTCCAAGACCTTTGGTATGTCCTGGAATATGAAATTGATACGTAGGATTGTTGTAAGCAGCTTTTAGTGCTTCAACAATAGGGGCTTTTATTTTCGTCTGTTTATTGAATTTAATTTTATTCGGCATAGTCACAATATACATCAAAAAAATTATGAAATCTACAAATTTTATGCTATAATTGTCACAAATGAAACGAATCTTAAAATTTGTAGTAGTTTTTTCAATAATTTTTACCCCTATAAACGTTTGTGCAAATAGTACAGATGAATATTTAATTGCTGATTTACTTGAAAATTCTCAGCCAAATGAAATTGTCTTGAATACAAAAAATAATACAAAAAATTCAACCATTTCAGAAAATTCCACTGACAAAATAGACACTGAAGAAAAACCCGAATCTCAATTATCAGAAGAAAAAAAATCGAAAGAAGCTGAAATCGATTCAGTTATGGATAACTCCGAATTAGATTTTGAGTTTTTCAAAATTTTCGACCAAGACAATGACAATGTTATAGACGAAGATACAATTGTAGGGAAAATATATCATAGTAAAATTACGAGAACAGATGTCCCATCATTTTTATTAAAAGAAGAATTAACTCATAGATTTCAAAAAGGACCTGTTCACAAAATCCAAGCATATGGTGGGTTCAGAGGTTCACTAAATTCAATATTTACTCCAAATTATTCGACGGATTATGACAATTTAACTACACAAGTTGGGATGTATGGAAAATTCAACAATCCTAATTATCGATTTAAAATCGCCGTAAACCCAATCCCAAGAACAGATTCAAATTATTTAGAAAGATTTATATCTGATGCATATTTAATTAATACATCAATCCCACACCATCAAATTATTGCAGGTTATTCTAGAGTTCAAACAGGTATTGAAGGCGGAACATCTTCTTACATCCTACCATTCGTTGCTCGTTCACAAATAGCAAGAAACTTCGGGAGTGCAAGATCTTTAGGAGTAAAAATACTAGGGAATTACAACTACATTGACTACAACATTGGAGTAGGCTCTTCTGGCAGATATATAACAAGTGGTATGCCTGGAATGGAATTCACTGGCTGGGTGAACGTTAAACCTTTTGGATCTGAAGATAAAAAATTCGGGAAGCTCACACTTGGAGGGGGATTTAATGGTGGTCATAATGATATAGATTATAGCGTTGGGAGCGTTTACGTCGGATACAAACACAAAAAATTATGGGCAAATTTTGAAGCTGGAATAGCAGACGGGTATAGTGGTTCTAAGGGAGTAAGTGAAAATAAAGCTAGTGGTTATGCCTTTACTGCGGGCTGGAAATTCAACCCTCAATGGCAATTAATTGGTAGAATTGACCAATTTGACCCAAATAGAGATGTAGCTGGAGATTTGAAAAGAGAATACACTATTGGTGTAAACTGGTTTATCAAAGGTCAAGCACTTAAAATTGTATTAAACTACGTGTTCTGCCAAAATCAAAATAGAGACGACAGTCACAAAATTATTTTAGCAACTCAAATTTTATTATAATTTTCAAATAAAAACCGCAATCTTGGTCAGAAATTGCGGGCGTAAAAGATTTGGTAAATAAACACGAGAAATTAATTAATATATTGAATTAATAGATATAACATGATAACAAATTTTCACCTGTCATTTTCATCTTTTTTAATGCTCTCAATTCAGTTTGACGAATACATTCTTTAGTTACGCCATAAATATTTCCAATTTCTTCAAGAGTATAACGTTCTGTATCATCAAGCCCATAACGCATTTTTACAACTTCTTGTTCTCTTTCTTTTAGGGTAGAAATAACGTTTTTAATATCATCTTTTAAAGATTGATATTCAGCATTTTCAGAAATCAAGCTAGAATTATCCGCTAAAATATCCGCAACATTCAAATCTTTGCCATCACTTTTTTCAAGCCCATTTTCAATAGAAATTGTTTTAGTATATGCGGATAAAAACATTTCAATTTTATCAGGGGCAATATTCATTTTTTTTGCGACTTCTTCATTTTTAACTTGAGATGTTGTATTTTGCTCCATTTGATATTTCACTTTAGAAAACTTTGAAAGAGTTTCTTGAATATAAACAGGAATTTTCATACAGTGAGATTGTTCAGAAATAGCCTTAAACATAGATTGTTTAATCCACCAACTTGCATATGTTGAAAATCTATAACCTAATTTATGATTAAATTTCTCTGCTGCAATCATCAATCCAAGATTTCCTTCTTGAATTAAATCAATCATAGGAACTCCAGACACATGAATTGTTTTCTTTGCTATCGTAACAACTAATTTTAAATTTGCTTGGATTAATTTTTGCTTTGCTTCACTATCACCTTGCTCAATTTTTTCAGCAACAATTTTTTCTTCTTCTGCTGTCAATTGTGGATAATCTGCAATCTCTCTTAAATAAGCGGTCAATGTGTTATCATTTTGACCTTCTACAACTTCTTTTTTTGCTGGGTTTGAATTTTGGGTAGTAACCTTCATAACAATAAGTTCATCTCTTCTCATAAACATTAAACTCCTCAGTTTGCATGGAAAATTTTGGCATCTTTTGGTAAGTGCCTTGGGGTAAGTAACACGAGTATATATACTTTTTATATACCCATATATATAATAGGTGTGACATCATGTTACGACATGTTACAAAAGAAAATAATTAATTTTTATGAAATATGCGATATTATAGGTTTTTCGTACTATAATAAAATCAATAAAATATAGGAGAGAGATTTATGAATTTTAAAGAAAGATTACAAAAATTAAATAAAAAGAATATTGCAATTACAGTTGCTATTTTATTCCTTGTTACAATCATATCAGTATGCGGTTATGAATACTATCAAATGAAACACTTTGAAAATACAACAATGGCTCCAAATGAAAATGAACCAGATTTGACTGCACCAGAACAAGAACCTCAGCAAGAACCAACTAAAAAACCTTCTGAGTACAATATTGGTATTTCTTATGATAAAGCTATTAAAGGGAATAAACCAATTATGGTTTTATTCTATGCAGACTGGTGTCATTATTGCATCAGATTTATGCCAACATATGAAGAATTATCAAAGATTTATAAAAAAGATATGGCATTTTCAAAAGTTAACGTTGAAGATCCAAAATATGCAAACCTTGTAAAAAGCATAGGCATTACAGGATTTCCTACAGTATATCTAATTGACCCTAAATATGACAACAGAGTTCTATTATCAAACGCAATTTTTGGTGATATAAAGCAATTACAGGTTGAATTAGACAGATTTTTAAGAATTAGAAAAATTCTAGATTCTAAAAAATAGGAAATAGTTTAATATATCGTAACAATATACTTTCTTTTTAAGTTTGTGTTTTGTATAATTCTATTGTTTCGGAATACCGAGACTTGGGGTA
>ERZ1031845.252-NODE-252-length-20877-cov-5.892085_pt1 | contig 20877 bp, 19 predicted proteins | sample MGYA00518169_ERZ1031845 | MGnify/ENA primary metagenome ERZ1031845 (study PRJEB33719, sample SAMN04261265) | wastewater metagenome | biome: rural village; feature: human; material: feces | host: Homo sapiens | place: El Salvador | collected 2014-01-14 ...
CAGCTCGATTGCATAGGCAAGTACGCGGTCGCTTGTCTGCTCCATGTAGAAACGCCATGTGTTGTGGGGCGCGGTGTCTTTGAGGAAAACGTCGCGCTCCCGGAAACAGTGCGTCCCGGACGGGCGGCAGAACCACAAAAGTGTTTTGTCCTCCCTGTGGGGGCTTGCCGCCGCCTTTGCGATAATCTCTTTGTCAATGTCTAAGTCGCTCTGGTAAAAGCCTGTGTTCTGCTTCATAATCGCTTCAAGGGAAGCAAACAAATCCATGTTTTCAAATTTGCTCTGTTCCGGCATGGGTCAGCTCCTTTCCAAGTCCTGTGACTTCTGCTTTGCGTTTTTCTTCTGTGCCTTTTCCTTGTCGGCTCTAAGCTGCGCCCGGATAGAGGGTTTCTTTTCCGGCTTCGCTCCCTTGCCGCGCTCCTTGTCGGCTTTGACAGCGTTAGCCAGGTCAACAAGGGAAATCTGCTCGCCCGCCTTTACCTTTGCTTCCAGTTCGTCAACGGTGGGGGTGTTGTTGATGATACCGTCAATCATGTTCCCGTTCTGCTCTGTGGTCTGCTCGGCGGTTTTCAAGGGATTGTCCCGCTGCGCCTGTTCTGCGGCAACGGCAAACGCCCGCGTCCCATTCCCCATAATCAGATACTTTCCGTCGTCCGACTGGTGGTGAAAGCCATATCCGGCGGCTTCTATCTGCTCCCGGCTCATGGCGGTCACATGGAAAGTCCCCCTCGGTGTCTTGACAGTTTCGCCCGTTTCCAAGTCGTCCGGGGTAAGCTGCTTTTGCTCCTGTAAAAACTCCGGCACTTCCCGAAAACCTACACTGTCAACGAAATGCGCCGCGTCCTGTCCGTCCTGATGAAGCACTACCACGTCGGAAACGGAAAGGCTGTGTCCCTTAAAATCTTTGGGGTGGTCGATATTGAAACAGGTGTAAATATCTTCAAGGGAAGTTTCCGGCGCAAGGGGCGCGGAATAGACAAGCTCATAGTTCGCCCTGTCAACCACATTTCCCGCCGCCTGCAGGCGGTCGTATGGCTCAAAGCGGAAATCCCTTGTTTCGTCCCCGCCCTTTATCTGGTAAATGGAAAAGGTGTCTTTGTCCTGTCCGGCGGTCTGCGCCGTTTCCTGTGCCTTTGCGTAAAGCTGCTTCACGTCGCCCTCGGTCAGCTCGCCGCTTTTGAGCTGCCCCATAAGCTCGCGGCATTTCTCCGGCGTTCCCGTATAAAGCACGTCGCCCATTTTCGCCCGCCCGTTCTCCTGTGTCACATAGGCTTGCAAGAGGTTGCTGTTTTCCCGGCTGTCGCTGTAAGGGTTCCGGCGCACTCTGTAAATCGTTTCCGGGGTAAAGGCTTCTTTCGGGGCTGCGCCCGCTTTTTCCTGTGCGCCGGATTTTCCCGGTGCGGCTGCTTCCGGATCCGGCTTCTCCGGCGCGGCTTCCTGTCCCTCTCTGGTGGGCTGCTCCTGTCCGGCGGTCTGCTCCTTGTCCTGTGCCTTTTGCAGCTCCGCTAAGTTCTCGTCTATGGAATTGATAATCTCGGCGGCTGCGCTGCGTATCGTTTCAAGGGAGCTTTTCAGCTCGGACAGCTCCCGCCCGCTGCTCCACCCGGCGACATAGCCGAAAGAGTAGTCCGACGTGTCAAGCCCGTAATGTTGGCAGACAGTATAGGCGACGCTTTCCGCTTCGACTTCGCGGGTGCGGCGGTCAACGTGGGGCTGCTGCTCGTCCTTTGGCGCGTTGAGGTCAATGTCGTGCAGCTTCGCATGGGCGATTTCGTGAATAGCGGTCTTTAAGGTCTGTAATTCGCTCATGCCCTCGTTGATAGCAATGCGCTTGTCCTCCAAGTGGTAGTAGCCATGAGAGCCGCCCTCGATATTCTCAAAGGCGATAGGAACGGGGGAAGTCTTTTCAAGGGCTGCGAAAAAATCCTTGTAGCGGTCAACGTCGCCTGTCAGCTCGTCAACCGCAATGTCCGGCAGCTCCTTTCCCTCGGTCTGGGAAACGTCAAAGACGGATACCACCTTGTAGGCGGGTATGGTGACTTCCTTTTCCTCGGTGACGGGCTTCCCGTCCTTGCCGATAACGGGCTTCTGCGTGTGCGGGTCGATTTTCTGCATTTCCTGTTTGATTTTATAGGGTGACGGAGCAATGATTTTAATTCCCTTTTGCCCTTTCATCACGTTTCGTTCAAAGTTGTTCTTCCAAGCGGAAAAGCCCGCCACAAGGGAAGCGTCCGGCTTCTGCATGGCGATAAGGACGGTGTTTCGGAAGCTGTAATTATGGAATTTTGACATGACTTTCAGATATTCCCGGTAACGCTCGCTGTCAAAGAGTTCCGCAATACCCTGTTCCAGACGGTCGGTAATCTCTTTGAGCTTTTCGGCGGGCTTCTCGCTCGTCAGCACGATAGGGATAACCGGGCGCGGCTCCTGTGGCTGCTCTGCGGTCTGCGCCGTTCTCTGCCCCGGCGCGGCTGCGTCCATTTCTACCTTTGACGGGTCGGGTCTTTCCGGCTGCGGGGGCTGCGGCGTTACCCGGTATTCCTCCGGCACGTCGCGCCCGTCGTACCATTCTGTAAAGGTGTTGCGGTTGTTGTAGATATAGCCCTTTTCGGTAAACATACCGTCGTCGTTAATGGAAGCGTCCCGCCCGTATTCCTCATACATGAAATACTTTTTCGCTTCTTCGGGAAGTTCCGGTTCTTCCAGTTCATCAACCAGATAACGCCCGTATTCTTCTTCATTGTGGACGGACGGATAAATCCAGTAGCAGTCAAGGTTCTGTGCAAGGTTGATAATGTCCTGTAAGCTGTCGGCATGGTCGCCGTATTCAATGGCTGCAATGAATTTCTCCCGGTCGTCGTCAAACTGCATTTCCAAGAGCTTCCCTAAATAGTTCAGCTCGTCGGGGTGGGAATACTCGCTTAAATGCTCCGTCAAGCCGGGGATAGTGGATTGAAATTCTGTGAAATGCCATTCCTCATAGTGCTTGAAGTCAATCCCGATACGGTCAAAGACTTCTTTCAGATGTTCGGCAGTCGTGGGGAATGTCACCCATTCGCCCGCGGGTCTGCCCTCGGTGTACTTCCCAAGATTGGAAAGATAGCCGCTTAAAATCGGTTCTGCCATTTGTTCGCTCCTTTCTTTTTCAATCATGCGGTGCATAAGCTCAAAATCCTCAATGCTCATGCTCCCGTCAAATACATAGGGGTTAAAATCCTCCCCGTCCCGGTAGGGCTTTTCGGAAAAGGGAAGCCCCGCTTCATGGGCGGCTGCCCTCGCTTCCTCGATAACCTCCGGGGGAAGCCTGTCGTCATGCGCTCCGATAAAACCGTCAATGTCGTTCATGCTGTTTTCGTAGTGGTAACGCACTCCGGCGGTCAGCTCGTCAAGTCTCATGTCCTAGCCTAAATGCCCGCAATAGTAGCCGTTTAAGATAACGGCGGCGGGGTCAATGCTTTTTATTTCCTCTAACCGGCTCCTGTCCTCCGGGTAGAGCGTATCGTCCATATCAAGATGAAAATATTCCGCGTTCCATGAACGCCCCTGTTTCCAGAACGCCACCCATGCGATACCGTCCCTAAGCTCGTCTTGATAGTCCTTTACGGTGTCCCGTAAACTTGCCATAGTGAAAAACCTCCTTTCTCTGCGGCAGCGTCATAAGCTGCATTTTTTGGCTGCATGGTCTACTACGGGTACGCCCGCATTTCTGCCAAATATTTTTGAAAATTTTTAGAGGGTGAAGCCCTCCGCAAAAGAGGGTTTGGGAAACTTCCCAACAAGCAAAATCCCCGTCCGGCGCGTCAGCGTCGCAACGGGGATTTACGGAAGTGGGTACCCGCTTCCTATGCTTGCTATTCAAGTTTTTAGTTCTTCTGCACTTCGATACGGTAGTTGACGTATTTCCCGCCAGTGTCAGCCAGAACGATAGTTCCGTCGTAGGTCTTGCCTGTTTTCGGGGAGTAGAGCTTCTTCACATTCGCCTTGCCGGATTTAAGGAGCGCGGCGGCAATCTTCGCGGAAAAAGCGGTCTTGCGTTCCTCGAAAAAGCGGTCATTCTTCCACATGACAAAGGCACATTCTTTGTTGCTGCAATAATAGTTTTTCTTCCCCTCATGGACGGGGGAACCGCAACGGGGGCATTTGCCGACAGAGGGCTTTTCCTCCCGGAACAAATCCTTTTTCCCGTCCAGTGCTGCGGCGTGTGTCTGCACAAGCTCCCGCGCCATAGCTTCAATGCCGGACAGAAATTCGCCGGGGTCTGCGGCTCCCTTTGCTATCTGCGTCAGATTGTTTTCCCATTCTGCGGTAAGCTGCGGGCTTGTCAAGGTGTCCGGCAGGACGCACACAAGGTTGATACCGTCCTTTGTGGGAAGTAGCTGCTTGCCTTTTCGCTCCACAAAACCGCCCTTTACCAGTTTTTCAATGACGGCGGCGCGGGTGGCGGGAGTTCCAAGCCCTTTGCGTTCTGCGTCCGGGTCGGTGTCCTCGCTTCCGGCGTGCTCCATAGCAGAGAGCAGCGACGCTTCGTTGTGAGGTTTTGGCGGTGTTGTGTCATGTTCCGTTACCGTTGCCGCCGGATTTTCAAAGGTCTGTCCCTCGGTAAATGGCGGCAGGGTCTTTTCTGTGTCGCTGTCTGCGTCGTCCGTTTCGGGCTTGTTCTTTAAGGCTGCCCGGTAACGGCGGTCAATCTCTTTCCAACCGTCGTACAGCACTGTTTTTCCCTTTGCGGTAAAGGACTGTCCGGCACATTCAAATGTAGCCGTAACCGCTTCAAAGGTATGTACTGCGGCGGTCGCCATGAGCAGACGCGCCCCGGCAAGGGTAAGGATATTCCTTTCGCTTTCCGGCAGCGCGGCAAGGTCGGTCTTTGCAAGCTCCATAGTCGGGATAATGGCATGGTGGTCTGATACCTTTTTACTGTTCAGCACTTTTGCAAGCTCCGGCGCAAAGTCCATGCCCGCCATAAAAGAAAATTTCCCACAAAGCAGCTTGATAATGCCCGCCGCTGTGTCGCCCATGTCGTCGGTCAGAAATGCGCTGTCGGTTCTCGGATAAGTAAGCAAACGCTTTTCATACAGGGCTTGTGCAAGGTCAAGGGTCTGCTTTGCGGTATATCCGAACAGGCGGTTTGCTTCCCTCTGCAAAGAAGTAAGGTCAAAGAGCTTCGGCGGGGCTGCGGTCTTTTTCTCTTTCACAAGGGAAGTACAGACTGCTTTTGACGCTTCACAAGCAGCTTTCAGCCTGTCAGCTTCGGAACGGTCAGACAGTTTTTCGCTTGCAGCTTCCGCGCCGGATAAGGACAGGCGCACATGATAGTATTTTTCTTTCTTGAACGTGGTAATCGCCGCGTCCCGGTCAACAAGCATTTTTAAGGTCGGGGTCTGTACGCGTCCCACATTCAAGGTATGGTTGTAAAGGACAGAAAAAAGACGGGTGGCGTTGATACCGATTAGCCAGTCAGCCTTTGCCCTGCATAATGCGGAAGCAAAGAGCGCGTCGTATGCTTCGCCGTTCTTCAGATGAGAAAAGCCCTCTTTGATAGCAGCTTCTTCCATTGAGGAAATCCACAAGCGGCGCGTGGGCTTCCTGCACCCGGCAACTTCGTAGACAAAACGGAAAATGAGTTCTCCCTCGCGCCCCGCGTCGCAGGCATTGACGACTTCGGAAACGTCTGCCCGGTGCATAAGTTCCTTTAAGGTCTTGAATTGCTTTTCCTTGTCAGAAGCAACGGTGTACTTCCATTCCTGCGGCAAAATCGGTAAGCTGTCATAGCTCCACTTTTTATACTGCTCCCCGTAGGCGGCAGCTTCGGAAAGCCCTACCAAATGTCCCACGCACCAAGAAACGATATAGCCGCTTCCTATGAGAAATCCGTCTTTCTTTTCCTTTGCCCCAAGTACGGCAGCGATTGTCTGTGCCACACTGGGCTTTTCTGCGATAACTAAAATCAATGATAATTCCTCCTTTTATCGTTCGGTCTGTCGTTTGTTTTCCAGTTTTCTCATACAGTACCCCACACAAGGGGACTGCCCCTTGTAAGGGCAGCCCGCGCAGCGTGGGGAAGAAATCTCCGGCGGGGATTTTTCCCGTTTGCCATAGTCCGGCTTCTGTATCATCATCTTTTCAAAGGGATTGTCGGTAAACAGGGTCATACTTCCTCGTCCTCCGTTTCTTCCTCTTTGGAAACTTCCCCGGTATCTGCTTCCGGCTCGTCCTCGTCGTAATCCTCAAAGTCAAAATCTTCAAGGTCGGTGCTTCCTTTCACGTTATGCTTCGGTTTTACAAACTTAAAGTAGTAGAACGCCGCGCCGCCACCAAGCAGCACAAAGAGGACTAAGGCAAGCACCGCGCCGGGATTGCCGTCTTTTTCTTTGGGTTCTTCCGGCTGCTCGGTGGGTGTTGGCGTGGGTTCCTTGCCTGTGCAGCCTGTCAGAGTAGTTGCACATACCGGGCAGGACGTATTTACCTTTCCGACTTCGCATTTTTCCGTACAGTTGCAGACTTCCGGCTTTTTCGTGGCTTCCCCGGTTTCGGTCAGTGCCATAAGGTCGGCTTCGTCCACTTGATTAAGGAAATGTACGGTCTGTTCCCCCTCGGTTGCCCGGTCAATGAGGATATAAAAGTAGTTGCCGCCTTTGGTGGTAACAGTGATAAGCTGCTTATTGCCGCCGAAATCGTCCACCAGTGTTGCGTTGCCCTTTGGGGTAAGGGGCGGCGTTTCCGGTTCTTCCACCACTACATTGCTGTCGTTGGTCGCGTCCTCTGTGGGTGGCTCTGCGGCTGTTCCCTGTGCATAGGCAGGGACAGAAAAACCGCCCATAAGGATAAGGGCGGCACAAAGGGCAGTCATGGTCTGTTTGAGTTTATTTTTCATCTGTATTGTCCTCCTGTTCTTCGTAGTCTGCCGCTTCGGTAGCGGGTGCGGCGTTCATGCCGGGAATACCGCCGCCGGACAGCATAGCATTTAATTCCTGCGGGGTAAGTCGCATAGCGCGTACAAGCTGCACGATTTCAAGGTTTTCCGCTTCGGTTTTCTGCGCTTCCAGTCCTTTTAACTTGTTCTGATACTCTGTGATTTTCTCGCGGGTCTTTGCGATTTCCTTATTGATACGGTCGATTTTGTTGTTTGCCATAAAATAAATTCTCCTTTCTTTTCGGGGCTGCTTACCAGTTCATCAGCCCGTAGCCTTTGATACATTGATAGTTGAGGTCATAGCTTTTAATCTTGCAGGCGTCGCCGGAATTGCCCTCAACGGTATAGACGTGGCTTCCGTCCCTGCCAAGCACAAGCCCCACATGGTCGGCAACGCCGTCTAAATCCCAGTCGAAAAAGATAGCGTCGCCCGGTGCGATATTCTCATAGCCGCGTGCGCCCCATTGTCCCCTTGACTGGAACCAAGGAACGCCCTGCCATTCGCAGCCCGCAAAGCGGGGTTCGCTTTTTCCGGCTTGATTGTAGCACCATGACACAAAGCAGGCGCACCATTCCACGCGGCTGTTAAATCCGTACCAAGACCAGTAAGGGTAGCCGCCCACGTTTCCGACCTGCTGTTTTGCAAGCTCCATAAGCTCCGGGTTTCCGGGACGTGTGCCGTTTACAAACTCCACGCCGCTTAAATCCTCGGACGGGCTTCCGTCGGGAGAGCCGCCGCCAAAAATCAACGGTTTGTTGCCCTGTGTCTGTAAGTACACCTTGAACATTTCAAACTGCTGTGGGTTCAGCAGTTCTTCCGCAAGGGAAGCAATCGGCTTGTTTGTCAGTTTCACATTTAAGATACGGTATTCGTATTCTTCCTCGTTGCCCTCCTCGTCGGTGGTGGTGCGTATCTCGATTTCTTCCGTCAGCGTCAAGGTGTACTGTAAGCCGAACAGCCGTTTTAGCTCTGCCTGTGCGCTCTGCGGGGTGTAACTCTGCAAAAGGGCAGTCAAGTACGACGCTAATTCGTGGGGGTTATGCCCGATAGTATCAAGGTCATAGCGGTATTCATCATAGCCGCTGTGGGTGCTTTCGATATTGTCAATTTCCTGTTGCAGCTCATTTTCCATTGCAGCATAGCTCTGTTCCGTTGCCACAAGGTCGCTGTCCTCGGACGTGTAGGAAGTCCCTAACACGCTGTTCATGCTGCCGGAAAACATTGCCCCACAAGAGGAAAGCCCTACGGATACCATGATGAACAGAAGCAGCGCGGCGATAGCGATTATCACGCCTGCCGGGTGTCGTCCAGCAAAGGCAGCCGCTTTATTTGCTGCTGTTTGGGACGCTCCGGCGGCAGCTTTGGCGGTGGCTGCGCCGCTTTTCTTTACGGTTTTTGCATACTGGCGTTTGATTTTCTGTTTCTGCATGAACCGGGAAAAGGGATTGCTTGTAAGCTGCGGGTTCTCCTGCAAGGCTTTGTGATACTGAAAATTGACGTTTGCCTTAAACGCTGCCTGTTCTGCCTTTGCCGCTTCCCGGTAGGGTTTCAGCTTATGGCTGCGGTAGCCCTGTTTTAATTTTCTTGTCCCGTACCTTGCGCCGCGCTCGGCAAGTTTCTCCGATTTGTGCGCGCCCTCCACACCGGAATTATCTTTCTCGACGCTATGGATTTTGTTGTGAACAAAAATACCCGCTTCCTGCGCGGGGTGGGATAACGGGTGACTGTGGGCTTTGCCGCTGGGTATCGGCTTTTCCTGTTCTTCAAAGCGTAAACGGGTCTTTGCCTTTCCGGTGGTTTCCTCAAAGGTGCGCTCTTTTACAAGTTTCTTCTGCTTCGGGAGAGCTGCCTTTGCTGCGTCCAGTTTGTCGGCTGCTTTTTCCGATTTTTTGATGTAGGGTTGCAGTTTTGGCGTTTCCCGTTCCTCGTCGGTAAACTGCAAGCGTGAAGTGGAAGTACGCAAAACAGCCGCTTCCTGTGCTTTCTTGACTGCCTTTTTGCTTGCCTTTCGGGTATGGGCTGCGTCAAGGTGTTCCATGACACGCTCTGCGGTAGCGGTGTCCGGCTGTGAAAAGTCGCTGTCTGCTTCCCGGCTGCTGATACGCTCGGCAGTCTGCTGTGTTTCATTGATTTCCACCGCACCGTCGCGGGTCATTTTCTGCGTGATTTTATCGCGTGGTTTTAACTGTTTCATAGGCTGCTCACTTCCTCCGGCTTCGTCGTCATAATGCGGTAAAGCTCGGTATCTTTCGGGAAATGGTCTACAAAGGGAAGCACCACATTCCCATAAAAGATAAGTCCCTCGCCTGCTTCGGTGTGGGTTACATACTTCATCTGCTGTGGGCTGATATTTAACTGCTTTGCAAGGATAGCCCGGTCGCCCTGTGCCTGATTGAGCATGAGGACAAAATCAGAGTTTTCAAAGATATTTTCCACCTCGCGGGAAGCAAGCAAGTCCTTAATGTTCTGCGTGATAGCTGTGGGTATGCCTCCCCATTTTCTAAAACGCTTCCAAATCTCCACACTGTAAGCGGCGGTCTGTTCCTCTTTTAAGAGCAAGTGAAATTCGTCCATATAGTAGCGGGTAGATTTCTTTTCTGCCCGGTTAATGGTAACGCGGTTCCATATCTGGTCTTGCACAATGAGCATACCTAACTTTTTGAGCTGCTTCCCAAGCTGCTTAATGTCAAAGCAGACAAGGCGGTTAGAAAGCTCCACATTCGTTCTGTGGTTGAATACGTTAAGACTGCCGGAAACATACAGCTCCAATGCCGCTGCAATGCGGGCAGCTTCCGGCTCCGGCTGTTTTAACAGCTCGTCGTAAAGGTCGCCCAAGATAGGCATTTTTGCCGGGTCGGGGTCAGCAAGGTAGTCCCGGTACACATTCCTTACGGCGCGGTCGATGACGGTCTTATCAACGGGCTGCAAGCCCTCCTTGCCGCCAATGACAAGCTCGCAGAGGGACAGGATAAAATCACTTTTCAGTGCAAGGGGGCTGTCGTCCTCGCTGTAATTAAGGTTCATATCCATAGGGTTCACATACTGGGGCTTGCCGTCCATGCCTTTCCCGGTCGGGGATAAGCGTATCACTTGCCCGCCAAGCCGCTTGACAAGGGCAAAATACTCGGCTTCCGGGTCGCAGATAAAAATATCATCGTCAGTAATGAGAAAGGCGTTTGTGATTTCCCGCTTTGCCGCAAAGGATTTTCCGCTGCCCGGTGTTCCCAAGATAAGCCCATTCGGGTTTTTAAGCTGCTTGCGGTCGCAGAGTATCATGTTGTTGCTTAAAGCGTTCAGCCCATAATACAGGGCAGACCCGGTCTGAAATAGCTCCTGCGTGATGAACGGGATAAAAATAGCGGTGCTGCTTGTCGTCAAACCTCTCTGAATAGGGATAAGGTTCTCCCCCAAAGGGATAGAGGACATCAGCCCCGCTTCCTGCTGATAGTCAAGACGGGTCAGGGCGCAGTTGTATTTCTGTGCAATGCCCGCCGCCGCGAAAATGTCATTTTCCAGTTTCCGCTTCGTGTCTGCCATGTTTACCACAAGGAACGTGAGAAGAAACATTCGCTCGTTGCGGCTCTGTAAATCCTGCAACAGGTTCTTTGCTTCATTTCCAAAGGTGGCAAGGTCGGACGGGATTATATCCATATCGTAACCGCTTCTAACCGCTTTTTTCTGTTCCTCAATCTTCATCTTGTCAAGGTCAGTGATTTTGCGCTTAATGGTCTTGATTGCTTCCGACTGGTCGATACTTTTAATGTGGAGATTGACAATAACGCCTGTTTCCAAGTCCAACATATCCGCTAAGATACGGTCGTTTAACTCCGGGGCAAGGATTTCAAGGAACGATACCGCCCCCGTCTTTTTCCCCATAGCAAAGTAGCGTCCCTCCCCGAACTTGAAAGAGGACGGGGCGATAAAGTCCTTTGTGGTAAGCCCCGTCGGGGTCAGCCAGTCATAAGAGAATGAGAACGGCTCGCCTGCCGGGTGGAATACCCCATGCAGCACCTTTAGGCGTTCATAGCCGGATAAGGGGTGCGCCGATACCCCAAGCACCTTAAAATTATTGAGTACGTCTGTTTCAATACGGGAAAGCCGCGCCCTTGCTGCCGCCGGATTGTCCGCTTCAATGGAAAATGTGATGTACTTATGCTTGACAAGCCCGTTGTTCCCTTTGGCAAGCTGCGATTTCAGCATATCGGAATACTCAGTGCGGATAGAGTTAAAATCGTCATTTTGCAGCGGGATATGGATTGCCAGCGCTGCCTGTTCCTGCTGTGAGCCTTGATTGATGAAAGAAAGCTGCACGTTCACGCTTGCGTCAAAGTAGTTGAGAAAATCGCACCAGTTTTCAAAAATGGCGGTCTTATCGTCTGCCTGTGCAAGCTGATAGTTGATGTCCTCAAAGGCAATGCTCTTTGAATATTTCCGCTGTGCCACTTTGCAGATACCGTCCGGGTACATGGCAAGGTAGGGAATGGTCTGCTGTGCGGTGTGGGCTTTGCCGTCCCCCTTTGCCTGCCGGATAACCGCCGCTATCTGTTTCTTTTCCGCGCGGGTCAGCTTACGCCTGTTTCCTGCGGCTTCCCGCGTCTTTTTTGTCTGTCCTTTTGACAATCGCTGATACCTCCTTTTCTAATGCCCGCTGTTTCTCCAAGAGTGCATACAGGTTTTCCGTCTGATACGGTCGCACTTTGGGGCGGGTCAATTTTGTCTGAATGATGTTCTTTACAACCACTTCAAGGGGCTGCCCATGCTTTTCATACATGGCAACCAAGAAGCAGGGAAGCATGACGACAATCATTGCCATTGCCGCAAGGCTCGTCCCTGCGCTGTCTTTGAACAAAAAGAAAAGTGGCAGTCCCATAAGAAGTGCCACTGAAAAACAAAGGATTTGCCGCTTTGTCAGATTGAAAGCGACTTTTGTTTTGACTTTGGATAAGTCTTTGGGTACAGGTACATACGCCAAGAAAAAACCTCCTTTCTGCCCTTAGTGGGCGTTGAATATAGATTTTGCCAGTGCGCCGGATTTGAACAGGGAGAAACAGAGGATAACGGTATAGGCTGCAAGGGAAAAAATCGCGCTGTGCAGGTTGTCCGCTAAGACCATTTCGCCTACCAAAACCGCATAAATGCCGACGCATATCATAATGAGGAAGCCTTGAAAACCAAGTGCAAACAGCCCCTTTAGGTAGTTGTTCCCAATCTGTCCCCATTCCCGGTTTGTCATGGTGGCAAAAGGGATAGGGGAAACGGAACAGTAGGCGTATATCTCAATCATTCTGCCGTAGAGGATAACGGTTATCAGTACGGACATGATTTTCATACAAAGGCTTACAAGGCTCGTTTCCATGACAAGTAACAGTAGTTCGGGGATTTCCATATCTTTTAGTCCCTCCTGCATGGCGGCAAGGGCTTCGGTTACGTCGATATTCGTATCGCCGCCGATTACCCCCGCCGCGCCGGACACAATATGCTGCGCCATATCAAACACCGCCATAGTAATATCAAAGGTGTGCGTTACCAAGAAAACGGCAACAAAGGCTTTGAAAAACCACTTAAAGAACATGAACGTGTCAACGTCGTGCATATTGTTTTTTTCCGTTACCATGCTGATAAGCTCATAACAGAGGACATAGGTAATGACAAGCCCCGCAATGGGTACAATCACATTTTCCGACAGATTTTGTATCATGTTGAAAATGTTCGCGTTCCACCCCTGTGGGGTCTTGCCTACCTCCGCTGCAATGGTGCCTACTTTTTCGTTTACGTCCCCGAACATCGTTGACAGATTACCGTTTATCGCGCCGATAAGGATTTCTTTTATCCATTCGTTAATCGCGTCAAGTATGCTCTCCATAGGCTACCCTCCGTAAACTTATCCGAACAGACCGGAAAGAAGCGGTACAAGGATAGTGCCGATAAGGGCAACACCGCCGCCCGCCATAAGCTGCTTAATGCCCTGTGATTTTGCACCCGGATTGTCGTTTCCATATCCCTCTAAGAGGTTGATAACGCCCCAAATGCCTAAGCCTGCGCCCAGTGCGATAACAAGGGTCTGTAATACGTCGATAGCAGAGTTAAAAAATTCCATAAAGCTCCTTTCTGCCGCAAATGCGGCTTGCCCCATAAAAGGGCATAAAAAACGGCGGTCAGTTTTGTAACTGCCGCGGTCATAAGTCCCCGCGCTGCCTATGTGTCTGCCGCGCGGCGGTATTCAGTTTTTAAGTATGGGCGTTATGGATTTTCCAGTAGGGGCGCGTATTCTGTAAGTTGTCTGTTTCTTTGTTACTGCGTCAATTCCTCCTTTCGCTGCTGCTCATACAGGGCTTCACACCGTTTTACAAACTGCCGGATAGCTGTCTGTCGCTGTTGCTCCCGTCGCTCGGCAATGAAAATAAGCCCGTTTATGGCTTCTGTGATTTTCTTATCCTTTTTCTTTCGGATACGTCTATTCATGGTCGGTGTCCTCCTGCAAATCTGCTTCACTGATTTCGTAATAGTCAAAGGGTTCGTCCGGCTTCACAAGGGCGGGTCTGCGCCTTAAATGCTTTTCCATATCAAAGGTATTTTTCTTGTCATAGTCGGACAGGTATTTATAGTTGGGATGCTTTGTAATATCATACTTATCAGAGAAGAACGGGCGCACCCCTCGTAGCTGCAAGATACATTTCCCGCCGTCCATGACTGCAATTTCATCTTCCGTCATAAGCTGCTTGCCTAACTTCTGATAGTTCAGCCCATGCGATACCTCGCGCCCCCGGTTCTCGGAAGTGTTGAAGCTGTCAATGGTTTCTTTCCCCAAGATTTCCGACATTTCTTTGAGGGTGGTTTTCTCCTTGCCGCCCAAGAAAAGGGTGGTGTCGCAGTTGCCGGCTATGGTATCGGCGTTGTCCTTATAGATTGCCTTTAACTGGCTTTGCGACTGTAAGATAATCGACGCGGAGATTTCCCGGCTTCGTATGGTGGCTATGAGCTTTTCAAACTTCGGTATCTGCCCGATATTTGCAAATTCGTCTAACAGACAGCGCACATGGACAGGCAGCCTGCCGCCGTATTCATTATCTGCCTTGTCGCAAAGGAGATTGAAAAGCTGTGTGTAAAGGATTGATACCACAAAGTTAAAAGTATCGTCGGTGTCGCTGATAATGATAAACAGAGCGGTCTTACGGTCGCCTATGGTGTCAAGCTCCATTTCATCAGTTTCCATAAGGTCGCGCAGTTCCTTAATGTCAAAAGGGGCAAGCCGCGCACCGCAGGAAATGAGGATAGAGCTTCGTGTCTTTCCCGCAGATAACAGGAATTTCTTATACTGCCGGACGGCAAAGTGTTCCGGGTCTTTTTCCTCCAACCGTTCAAACATAAGGTCAACGGGGGACTGAAATTCCGGGTCGTCCTCGCGGGCTTCCGACGCATTTATCATTTCAAGCAGCGTCGTGAAGTTCTTTTCTTCCTCCGGGGCTTCGTACCAAATGTAGCCGATAAGGGCGCAGTAAAAGAGCCGTTCCGATTTTACCCAAAAATCCTCCCCGGCTTTTTCCCCGTCCCCTTTGGTGTTGGCAATCAAGGTATTTACCAGTTTCAAAATGTCTTTTTCGCTGCGGAGATAGGCAAAGGGATTGTATTTCATGCTTTTTTTGAAGTTAATCGTGTTCAGCACTTTTATCCGGTAGCCGCCCCGCTGTAAGAGCTTCCCGCACTCGACTAAAACCGTTCCTTTCGGGTCGGTTACAACGTAGCTGCTGTGCATTTGCATTAAGTTGGGCTTCACGAAAAATCTCGTCTTTCCGCTGCCGCTTCCCCCGATAACAAGGATATTTTTATTCCTTGCATACTTCGGCTGCTTCGGGCGGCTGTTCATGGTAAGCCGTTCCGTCTGCGTCAGCAGCACGTTATTCTGAAATACCGGGTCGGTGTAGGGCTTAATATCTTCGGCAGTCCCCCAACGGGCAGAGCCGTATTCGATACCTTTCCGGTATTTCTTCGCGTTCTTGCCTTTGAAGTACACCATAAGCCGGATAAGGACAGCCCCCGCAATACCGATAAGCAAATCCATAGGGGCAAAACTCGGAAGCGGGTTTGCAAAAGCCATAGAAAATCCCTCCCCAAGCGACAACACCTTGCCGGACAGGTCAGCCCCCGGCGAAAGGCGTACCGCCTGCCCGACTTTATCAAAAAGATACACAAAGAACAGATAGGGAATGTTGGGAAGCAGCAGTTTTTTCCAGTTGATAGCGTTCATCTTGCAATCCCCCTGTCTTTGTTTTTTACTTTGTCCCGCTGTGTGTTCAGAGCCGCCGCCTTTTCTTTGAGGGAAACAATCAGCTTTCGGATAGGGGGCTTTTGTTCCTGCGTCAGTTTCTTTGCGGAAAACTCCTTGAAAGCTGCGGTCAGTGCGTCCGCGTCCCGTCCCTTGAAAAACACAAGATAGCGGGGCGGGGTTTCGGTGCTGTCTTTCTTTAGGGCAAAGTCAATCCCGTATTTTTTCGCCGTACTCTCAAAGGCTTTGATATTGTCCTTTGTGATTTCAATGTTGGAAACGCCCGCGTTCTGCTTCATAAGCTGCTTTAGGGTCTGCTTTCCATGCGGGATTTTCTGTCTGTCATGCTGCTTTTTCATCTGTGCAAGCAGGGCTTTCATAGCCTTTTGGAGCTGCTGCGCCGTCAGCTTCCCGGTCTTGATGTAAAGGGCTATGGTCTTTTCGTTGGTTTCCTCCTGCAATGGGTGTCCTCCTTTCGTGTTCTATGGTGGTATGCCCGCCGCCGGGAAGCGGGGCGGGCATGAAAAAAAGAGCGTCCGCTTTCACGCCGCCCTGTTAAATCCGTACCCGCAGCCCGGAAAGGTCTGCCGCCCGAATACCTACAAGATACCAGTTGTCCCCGTACTCCATACGGGTAGGCTTCCATTTGCCCCGCACAAAGACCTCCATGCAGTCGCCGCAATGCAAACCCCCGTAATAGTCGTTTACGTCAAAGCGAATGTCGTAGCGGTCAGCGGTTTCATCAAAAATCAAAGCTCCTGTTCTCTGTGTCATCATAAAATCCTCCTTTAGGTTGGTTTACAGGCTTTCGCCCTCGTTGCAGGTGTAATCGGGTATGCCCTTGCTTCTTGCCGACTGGATAGTGCGCCCGCCGTACATATCGTGAGATACAAGGGACGTGTAATAGCTGCCAATCGTAGACGGGGCATTGAAAAGGGCAGCTTTCATGTACTGCTTGATGTTGCGGATTTTGGTGGTGTTTTCCTGCATACAGTCCAGTACAAAGCGGATATGTTCGCTGTTCAGTTTCATAAATTTTGCTTTTACAAGCTCTGCTGGGTGGTCGTCCCCGGCGATACGGATTGTTCTTCGTTTGGTGCAGACGGTTTCAAGAATAAGGGCAAGGATTTCCTCTATCCTGTCCCGGTCAAGGTATCTGTCCTGTATCAGATAGTCGTACTCGATATTGTCCTTGATGATTTCCTCATACACGCGATATGCGTCTGTCGTTTCCTTTCGCTTCCGTTCCGGCGGCTGTGCCGCGTCCTCTAAGGGAAAGGGATTTAGGGAATGGAAAGGAATGGAATGGGTACTTGATATATCTGTATTTAATTTTTCTTTTGTTGGTAAGTTAGTCTTTAATAGTTCTTTATTTAATTGCGTTGGATTTTCCAACGTAGGTTTTTCCAATGTTGGTTTTCCCTGTGTTGGATTATCCAATGTTGGTTTTTCCAATGTAGGTAAATCCAACTTAGGCGGCTGCTCATAGATAACATACGTTGTACCGCGTAAGCATCCTTTCTCATCACGTTCCCTTGAACGCTGTATATATCCGGCATTTTCCAGTTCCCGTACTGCTTCCCGGATAGCGTCAATCTTTTCCCGGTTGATAAGGGACAGTCCTGCAAGGGTGTAGTCCCAATCTTCGGGAAGTGAGAGCATTTGCGACAACAAGCCCTTTGCCTTTAAGGAAAGCTCCTTGTTGCGTAAATGGTGGTTGCTCATTACGGTATAACCTTTGTTCTTTTCCACGCGGAAAACTGCCATAGCTTCGTCACTCCTTTTCGTTGGATTTGTTACGCAGTAGAAACGCGGTTTTGAGGGAAAAGGTATCAACCCTTGTCTTTCTCATTTCCACGCTCTAAGAGCCGCATAAATCAAGGCTTTGTTTGCCCTTACTGCGTAACACGAGGGCATAAAAAAAGCAGCGTTCCTGTTCTCCTGTGTAGGAGTGAGAAACGCCGCCTTATAGGTGGTGCTTATTTTATTTTTTCTTTTCGACGTGCCGCGTAAGGTGGTGCAGCGGTCTATCCGGCAGTCCGCAGGTGCTTTTTGCATATCAAGGCTCAATTCGTTAAAAGTAGTAAATGAGTAGTAAAATCAATCTGCAAACCTGCGAATATGCCTGCAAATCAAGCATTTTTCAAGACAATCAACTAATTTTACTTACATATTTTATCAATATCTCAAAAGTGCTTAATAATAAATCCGCACCCGTTTCTTTCCCGTGATCAGTGTGTCCGTAACAACTGTAAACTCATGGTACTCACCTTCCACGACATTATCATAAATACTTGATGATACTTCTACATCTATAGTTTCTTCACCACAATCCAGGTCAGAAGCATTGACTCTTACATAGTACATTGTTGTAGTTTTGCTCGCACCACTGTAATGTCTTTTCTTCTGATTGTACCCGCTGTCAGCTTTTTTAACCTTTGGAGCTAAAGTGCTGTGTAAAACGATTATTAAATTGTTTATCTGGTTAAAACATGTTTGCAATATTTTGTACATCCACATTTTGGACAAGTTAACTTTCTTTTGGTAATTGTATGAGGTCCCATAACATAGGATTTCATATCAGGAACAAATCGCTCCTTGCATTCAGGACATTCAAAGGCTCCTGCTTCTCTGTCTAATACACATGCAATAGCGATTCCCATTACCATTATTACAAATCCAATCCCCATCAATAGCACTCTAGTCCATACCTGCATTTCAAACATTCCCGCAACAACAAATAAAGGTACTGCTGCAACGATTACCAAAACACTAACCATTGCAGACATTATAATCTTCTTTTTACTCTCTTGAGCTTCTTTCACTAAATTCACCATATTTTCCTCCGCTTTCTTTTTATAATCAGTCGCTTGCAATCTTTCACCAGATAGAAGTTCATTTACTGTAATTTCTAGTTCATTGCAAAGTGGAAGTAACAATGATACTTCTGGAAAACCATTACCCCTTTCCCATTTTGAGATTGTTTTATCGCTGATACTAAGCTTATCTGCCAATTCCCGTTGAGTATATTTTTTTGCTTTTCTTTCTTCAGCAATAAATTTACCTATCTTAATTTGGTCCATAGGTTCGTGTCCTCCTTTCTGGATTCATTGTATAAATTTCCACTGTTTATTAACACCCACGTAACGTAGAATATGGTGAGTTTTAGCGGTTTCTATGCTCCGTAGAGTTGTAATTTACTTAAAAAACTTCAAATTTGTACTTATCTTTTTTCACAGTATAACACATACCTATCTCTATGCACATCAACAATTTAATCATCCTTATCTTCCTGTCGATCCAAATGCCCCGGTTCCACGTTCTTCCCATGATTCAAAGGTAAAATCTGGTATCAGAACCGGCATGATCACAAGCTGTCCGACTTTGTCACCTATCTTATCATCTGCTGCGCCTGCCAGTTGTCTGCAATCTCCAGCACATAATGAAGCATATCCAAATCAATCCTCTTTCCGATCAGCACATCCATCTCCACACCGTCATCCAGATTGTTTGGATCAGCTACCCTGATGCCCATTGCCGGTATCTGAGCGATACTTCGTCAGGCCTGTTTTCTTCAAGCAAGAAAACCATTTTTACATTCATTGACAACCTAAATCTTATCCTACACTTTAGTTATCTCCATTGGGTGCTTGGATAGATTTAGTTCTCGGTGCCCGTTTTGTCTTTTCGGTGCTCCAATTATTCATTTTTATATTTTTTCGGTGCTCGCAAGCCCCATAAAATAAAAAATGCAACAATGAATTTTTACGATCATTGTTGCAAAAAATCGATGTTCCCGGCGGGAATTGAACCCACAACTAGCGCTTAGGAGTTCAAGTCACTACAGAAAATCTATGTTTTTCTTGGTCAACATAAGTCAAGCAACAACTTGATTTTACTGACTTTCCTGTAAATCCATGTCAAAATAAGAAAACTGAAAATCATCCAAGTTAAGCACCTCTCGCTGACAAATGAGTGACATTGTCACCCTGAGGGTTCAACCATTCCGTTCCTACGAATTCATATTTATGGCTACCATTCTCATTTAGCAATGCAGTAATGATAACACTGTTTTCTTATTAGATTACTTATATTATAACGTGTACGAGGTCGGATGTCGATTGTTTTTTGACCATTATTTACTTCTATTTGCTTTAACTTAAAAAGCCGTAAGCTAATACTCCCAGCTTTACATTTTTTTATTCCATCAGTTTTACAAACTGGGATTTGTTTCACTTTCTACTAAAGAAATACTGCATCAAAGCACCTATCAACAATCCTACGGAAGAAATTACCAAATACCAAATGGAGTGTATGAGTGCAGAATCATTATAATAGATGAAAACGGAAGGAATAAAAAGAACAGAAACCAAAAGCGGATACACATACTTGGCTTTTTTCTTTGATACACTGCCCATAATTATCGCAAGTACGAAGGTTGCAACTATAATTAAAAACACCATTCCCATAGCATCAGTAGGTCCTGCCGTTAATGGAAATACATAAAACATGAGTAGTTGTGCAATTAAGATTGCGATTTCTTTGAAATACTTTTTCATATCCATATCGAGACCGTTTCAAGTTTTGTGTAAACGTTTAAAACTGATATAAGATTTGTGAATAGTTACAAATGGGCAGAGCCGATTTTCCGGATTCTGCCCATATCTGCATTATACAGGAGTTTTTGGGCATGTCAATAAAACCTGCCCAAAACAAGCTGGTTTTACAGGTTGCGTCCAATCAGACGCTCTTCAAAATAGATTTCAAGCTGGGAGTGGATTTGCCCCCAGTCCTGCCTGTGCCCGGTCCATTTTTTCGTGATATCCAGGGTTGCCAGATACAGCATTTTCAAAAGGCTGTCATCTGACGGAAAAACGGTCTTGCTTTTGGTCACTTTCCGGAGCTGACGATTGAATCCTTCAATGGCATTTGTGGTGTAAATTAGACGTCTTACTGCCTCCGGATATTTAAAATATGTGGACAGGGTCGCCCAGTTATCATGCCAGGATTTATAGATTTTCGGGTACTTGGAATCCCATTTATCTTTGAACAATTCTAACTCATTTAAAGCTGTTTCTTCCGTTGGAGCCGCATATACAAGCTTCAGATCAGCCATCAGCTTTTTGATGTCTTTGTAGGAAACAAACTTCGTTGAATTACGGATTTGATGAATAATGCACTGCTGGATTTCTGTTTTTGGATAAACAGCTTCAATTGCCTGTGGAAATCCGTTTAGTCCATCCACACATGCTATCAGGATATCTTCAACTCCGCGGTTCTTTAGTCCATTCATGATGGAGAGCCAGAACTTGGCGCTTTCGTTTTCTCCAACATACATGCCAAGGACGTCCTTTTTTCCATTCATGTCGATACCAAGGGCGATGTAGACTGCGCGTTTTACAATACGTCCTTCGCTGCGGACATGATAGTGGATGGCATCCATAAATACAACGGCATACACTTCATCCAGAGGGCGTTCCTGCCATTCCTTTACAATCGGCAGGATTTTGTCTGTGATTCTGCTGATTGTGCTGTCAGAAATATCAATATCATACATTTCACGCATGTGAGATTCAATGTCTCCGGTGGTCATTCCTTTGGCATACATGGAAAGTATTTTTTCTTCCATGTCCTGAGTTACAGTAACAGAACAGCTAAAGGCAGAAAATCAGCTTGAATGGGTCGGGAAAATGAATAATA
>ERZ1031845.257-NODE-257-length-20674-cov-3.561084_pt1 | contig 20674 bp, 13 predicted proteins | sample MGYA00518169_ERZ1031845 | MGnify/ENA primary metagenome ERZ1031845 (study PRJEB33719, sample SAMN04261265) | wastewater metagenome | biome: rural village; feature: human; material: feces | host: Homo sapiens | place: El Salvador | collected 2014-01-14 ...
CACCAATAAAATTCTTTGCAATTGTAATCTTACCTTTTTTATCAACTGTAACATATTTGCTGTTTGATTTAAATACTGGTTTGACACCACTCTTCACATGAAGATTTGCTACATAAAAACTCTGCGCATTTTTAGATGCAACTTTGGTAAAGTTTGTAGCAACAACAACATTTGGTGCTTTTGTAACAGTAATCTTATAAACAAGTTTGCTTCCAGCATAATTACTACCACCATCAACATCAAGGTAAATATATACTGTACCAACACACTTTATTGAAACAACTCCTGTTGTTGCATTAACAACAGCTATATTTTTATTTGATGATGAATATGTTATCTTTCCATCAATTGCAAGGCCATCAACATCTATTACAAAATTAGGTTCTTTATAAACTTTCTTCATTGAAAGAATGTATTTTGTTGCAGCTTTTTGAACTACAAGATTGTAAGTTGCTTTTTTTGCATAATACTTTTCACTTTCTGCAACCTGTGCAGTAATCACAGCATTTCCAGTTCCTACTATTGTTACTTCACCTGTAACCGGATCAACTTTTGCAACTTTTTCATTAGATGAAGTATATGTTATATCTCCATCTGATGTATTTCTTGAAAATCCTATAGTGAATTTTGCATCACCATATGTCTTTGTAACATTTGTAACGCCAAATGTTACATTTGCAAATGTTTTATTAACTATAATCTTATAGTTTGCTGAACTCCAGTAATAATTATCACATTCTGCACTCTCTGCAATTATTCTGGCTTCTCCAGCTCCTACTATCGTTACAAGACCTGTTGTCTCATCAACTCTTACTACCGACTCATCTGTTGAATAATAAGTAATATCTCCATCAGTGTGTGCTACACTTACTCTTCTTATAAATGATGGATCACCCACTTTTTTAACTATCTCAGTTCCTGGGAAATTAAGCTGTGCCTGAGCCTTATCAACATATAAAGTATATGAACTCTCTCCCTGAAGATATCTTTCACCTTCTGGCACAGCTGCTGTAATAACAGCTTCTCCAGCTCCTACTATTGTTACCGTTCCTGTTCTTGAATTAACTGTAGCAACATTTGTATTTGATGATGAGTATATTGCATCTTCATCTGAAATAAGTTCGTCTACAGATTTTGTGTAATCATCATCAAGAAATGTCTTATAAACAACTTTCTGTCTGAATGAAATTGTAGGTTGTGCTTTTGCAATATTAAGAGTATATGATACCTCTTCATCAGTGTAGTTATCACATCCAACTGTTTTTGCAGTTATTTTAACCTGACCAGCCTTCTTTATGTCAACTCGTCCGGTATTCAAATCAACTGTTGCAATATCTGGATTTGATGATGAGAAAACAATACTTCCATCTGTATCGCTTGTCACAAGAGAATTGGTAAATGCCCCATCACCATATGTTTTATTAACATTTGCTGATTTAAATTCAAGCTTTGATTTTCTCTTATCAATTCTAATTGTATATGATGTCTTAGTGTCTTTATAATATGTTCCATCTATTGCTATCGCCCATATTGTAGTTGTTCCTGCATGCTTTATGGTAACTCTGCCTGTAGTATCATCTACATACGCAATATCAGGGTTATCTGATACATAAACAACATCTGCATCCGTCTTTTTCACTGACACCGGAAAATCAAAATCACTGTCACCATATGTCTTTGTAACAACCGACTGGCTAAATCTAACATCTGGTGTTGCCTTATTAACAATCAGCTTATATGAAACTGTTGCATCACTATAATTATTTCCTCCCGTTGCAGAAGCTGTAATTATTGTCTCACCTATACCTCTTATGCTTACCTTACCACTTACTACATTAACTCCGGCAATATTCTCATTACTTGAAGTATATCTTATAGTAGCATCTGTATATACCTGACTAAGCGTATTGATAAAATCCGAATCAAAGTAAGTCTTTGTAACTGTAGTCTCAAGATATTTTATCTGTGTATTGGCTTTATTTATCACAAAATCTATCCTGGTAGAGCCAGTGTAATTACCTATACCATTCACAGTTACATAAGCATTTCCCGCGTTAACATTGTCATGATACTCCAGTGTGTAATCCACACCCTTAACCATTGATGCGCCTTCATGCACAGCCTTAATCTCTGGAGTTATCGCCTCACCGGAATAAGAAAAAAAGCTGCTTGCCAATGTTATATCACAATCTCCTATATCAATAAGACCTGTAGAATCTGCATATGCAACAGGTGCACTAAAACCTGTACCTGCAACTGCACTTATTGCACACGCTGTTGCCATAACAAACACAGCTGATAAATGTCTGAATTTAATCATATTATTGCCTCCTTGCACGAATTCCTTTAACATATAATAATATTTCGTCAAATTTCCGTATTTTCTTTAACACATATTATATACCAAATCATAGATATTTTCTACTTAATCCTTTGCATTGGCAGGCTCCACATTTACATTTTTCCCCTTTATCTTGACATTTCGCATTGCTTTTACTACTTCAAGCCCGTATTCAACAGGAACCTCAACAAAGGTATACTTGTCATACATATCAATTGTTCCAACTAACTTTCCAGGCATGCCTGATTCTCCTGCTATGGCACCAAGTATATCACCTGGTCTTGCATTATTCTTCTTACCTATGTTAATAAAAAGACGTACCATCCCTGCCTCGGCACCAGTATTTTCATAATACTTTGTACTTGAGTTGATATCTTCCTCATTATCAGTACCATCTCCAAGTGTCATTTTAAGAAATGCTGCTGCTACATCAAGTGATGTGTAATCAGACTCATTTACTCTGTTTTCAATGTAATCCATCATTATTTTTAAATCCTGATTTTCGATTATATCATCTACTTTATCAAGAATTTTCTCAATCCTGCTTGTTGTAACATCATCAATTGATGGAATTGGTTTTAAAATAATCTTTGTTTTGCAGTATCTCATAATATCCTTAAGTTTATAAATCTCTCTGCCCACAACAAAGGTAAATGCTCTTCCTGTTCGACCAGCCCTTCCTGTTCGACCTATTCTGTGAACATAATACTCATCATCCTGAGGTACATCATAATTAAATACCGCCTCAACATCATCGACATCTATTCCTCTTGCAGCCACATCAGTTGCTACAAGAATATCAGTTGCTCCACTTCTGAAACCTTTCATTACCCTGTCACGCTGTAGCTGCTTAAGGTCTCCATGAAGTCCTTCCGCAAAATATCCTCTTTCTTTAAGACCTTCAACAAGTTCATCGACCTGTCTTTTGGTGTTACAAAAAACAAGTGAAAGTTTAGGATTGTACATATCAAGAAGTCTGCAAAGAGCCTCCTGTTTATTTTTTGCTTTCACTTCATAATAATATTGTTCAATCTTTGGAACAGTAAGCTCCTTTTTAACAACCTTGATAAGTGTTGAATCTTTCTGATAAGATTGGGCAATCTCTCTTATTGGCTTTGGCATAGTTGCAGAAAATAAAAGTGTCTGTCGCTCCTTTGGTGTCTCCTTAAGGATAGTTTCAATGTCATCACGGAATCCCATGTTAAGCATTTCATCCGCTTCATCAAGAACAACCATTTTTACATTATCAAATTTTACAGTTTTTCTTCTCATATGATCCATTACACGTCCTGGTGTTCCTATCACAACCTGAACACCTGACTTTAAACCTTTAATCTGGCGTGTAATTTCCTGTCCACCATATATAGGAAGGATTTTTAATCCATGCATATACTTAGCCATTTTGTGCATTTCCTCAGACACCTGAATTGCTAATTCTCTTGTAGGGCACAGTATAACCGCCTGAAGTTTCTTCAGTTTTGGATCCACTTTTTCAAGCACCGGTATTCCAAATGCCGCGGTTTTACCTGTTCCTGTCTGTGCCTGACCGATTATATCAACGCCTGTAAGCGCTACTGGTATCGCTTTTGTCTGAATCGGACTTGCCTCTTCAAATCCCATATCCTTAACAGCTCTCAAAAGCTGACTTGATAAATTCATTTCTTCAAATTTTATTGTTTCCATTCTAATCCTCCTGCTTATGCATTCGCATGAGTATAGCACGATGTCACTTTATATGTCAAGCAAAATGCTGTCTACAAGGTTGAATCTTTCATATAATTAGAGTAAAATATTTTTCATATTTTATTATGAAGATTAACATTATAACAGATAGGAGATTATATTATGTCACAGAAAAAAACCGTTGCCGTATTATTCGGCGGAAGATCATCAGAGCACGAGGTGTCATGTGTTTCAGCAGCTTCTGTTGCAGAAGGAATTGACACAGAACTTTACGATATATTACTTATTGGAATTACCAAAGATGGAAGGTGGCTAAAAACAGACAGCATCGATGATATCAAATCTGGAAAATGGAAGGATTCAAAAGTAACCGCTGTCATCTCTCCAGATGCCAGCCAGCATGGAATCATCTTTATGGATGGAACTCACACAACTATAAAACATATAGATGTTGCCATTCCTGCCCTTCATGGTCTTTACGGTGAAGACGGAACTGTTCAGGGATTATTTACACTGGCTGATATTCCTTATGTTGGATGTGGAGTTGTAGCTTCTGGAATAACAATGGACAAATTCTTTACAAAGATTGTTGTTGATGACCTTGATATTCGTCAGGCACAGTATGTACCTGTTCTTCGCAGAGAACTTAACGACATGGATGACATCGTTGCAAGAGTTGAAGCAAAACTTTCTTACCCTGTATTCATCAAACCTTCCAATGCAGGTTCTTCTCAGGGCGTAACAAAAGCGCATGATAGAAAGGAACTTATCGATGGTGTTACTCTTGCCGCAAAACATGATACAAAAATTCTTGTTGAAGAGACAATTATCGGCAGAGAGCTTGAATGTGCAGTCTTAGGCGGAAATAATCCAAAAGCATCCGGTGTAGGAGAAATCCTTGCCGCTGCAGATTTCTATGACTATGATGCAAAATACAATAACGCAGAATCAAAGACTATTATTTCACCAGAACTTCCTGATGGTGTCAAAGAAAAAATAAGGCAGGACGCACTTGCAATCTTTAAAGCTGTTGATGGATATGGCCTTTCACGTGTAGATTTCTTCCTTGAAAAGGACACCAATGAAGTTGTATTTAATGAGATTAATACACTTCCAGGTTTTACTCCTATCAGTATGTATCCAATGCTCTGGGCTAAAGAAGGCATTGATAAAAAAGAACTTATCAGTGAATTGATTGAACTGGCATTTTCACGCAATAAATAAACCCCAAAAGATTTTATCGTTTAACATATATTACCAAGAGGTATGTTTATGAACAAAGAAGTGGATATAAAGATTACCGGTATCCAGACAGATGGAAATGACACCGGCGAAGTAACTGCAAAGGTTGCAGGTCAGTATTTCTTTAAAAACAACAAACACTATATATTGTATGATGAATACCTTGAGGAGAACAATCCTGATTCTCTCAACAAAAATACAATAACCATACACAATAGAAATGATAAGCTTTGTGCGAATCTTATCAAAAAGGGATATCAGAATTCCCATCTTACATTTACTGTGGGTGAAAAATATGCAACTTCATATCACACTCCTTATGGAACATTTCTTATGGTTGTTGACACAACCTACATGGATGTCCATGTAGATGATGATAATATATATCTGGAGATAAAGTATGATTTGCATATGAATGATGAATTCATCAGTCATAACAATATAAAAATTGAAATTCAGAATAATATAAATTAAGTTCATTCCCGAAAATTCAAAGGTTTTTCCTTTGCCACAAAATAAGCCAGCTACGAAATAATCTATGTATATTTCATAGCTGGCTTTATTATAATTCATTAATTATTTTGACTGTTTCTTTGCCTTCTTAGCAATCTCTTTTGCTTCCTTTTTGGCCTGTTTCTTTTCAAGCTTTAATTCCTTCTTTGTCTTTTTCTTTTCTAGACCTGTTCTTAATCCCCTTACTTCCACAATATATATTCCACTAATAACTGCTTTTACTTCCTTCTTAACTGGAATTGTATCAAATACACTGGCATCACACATAAGATTTATAATCTGTGGACCAATTTTAGCTTTAACAATTGGAACCTTTGAACCACGAAGGTACTTAGGTGTCTGCTCTAAAACAAGCTTTGGAAGACCTGCTTCCTTAAGTTTCATTTTCTTTTTATCAATAACTAACATTGATACCTGCTGAGATGCCTCTTTCATCTGCTCCTGAGCTGCATCCTGCTTTTTTTGCAACCTGCTGCCAGCATATGCCAGACCACCAAGAAGTGCTGCAACTACAACAAGCACTATAACTACTATCATCCATGTTTCCATCTATATATCCTCCTAATCATATTAAACAGATAATCACAACAACCGCAACCCGTTAGTTACGACCTTAATGTAATACCTGCAATTATCCATAAATCACTTAAATATTTTACATACAAATACTTTCCATGTCTATATTTTTTTATTTGATCATGGTCTTTTCCATATCATCAATCATATCTGCTATGATACCACGCACTTTTGCACCAGGATGTCTTTGTTCTTCTTTTGGAAGCTGCGTCAGATATATCGGTTTTCCATATCTTATATATATCTTTCCACCTTTTACTCTTGGAAAACAATTTTCAAAATGATCATCAGAGCCAATTATAGCTACCGGAATAACAGCACAGCCTGTTTTTTGTGCCATCTTAAAACTTGCATCATGAAATTCCAGCATTTCTTTTTCATGATTTCGTGTTCCTTCCGGCATTATAAACATTGAATAGCCATTCTTTATGTTATCAATTCCTTTAAGGATTACCTGCATTCCCTGCCTTATATCATCCCTGTCAATAAACAGACAGTTAAGTCTGTTCATCCAGTTGGCGATACATGGAATTTTTTGCATAGACTTCTTTGCCACAAATCCTGTAAGTGTAGGAACTGTTGTGTATCCCGTAAGTATGTCAAAATAACTTCTGTGATTAGATGTGTAAAGCACAGCTTCATCCTTTGGAATATTCTCCACGCCATCCTTAATTATCTTTATTCCGCTAAAAAACAATATAAATTTAAATACTGCTACTACAATCTTTTGTGATACCTCAACTTTTTTGCGTGGATTGAATTTTCCTATTATAAACACCATAAAATACAATGGCAGACTCGCTATAGCAAATATAGCAATAAATATAATAATAAGAATTATCTTTATCATTAAACCTCTCCTTAACCTAGTTGCATGTTAATTCTTTACTGTCAATTAACCGATTAACACCTTATCTGGTTAATCAATTGCATCACCACTACCTTCATTTCTGAATGTTCTCCTCATCTGAAGATCCTTGTGTATCTTTAGTTGGTTTTGGTGCCTTCGTTTCATCTGGTTCTTTTGTTGGTGCTTTTGTCGGTTTCTTCGTTGGTGCTTTTGTCGGCTTCTTCGTTGGCGCCATCGTCGGCTTCTTTGTCGGCGCCTTCGTCGGCTTCTTTGTCGGTGCCTTCGTCGGTTTCTTCGTTGGCGCCATCGTCGGTTTCTTCGTTGGTGCTTTCGTAACCTTCTTAGTAGGCGGCGCCGTTGTTGGTGATATCGTTGGTGCTTTTGTTGTCTGTGGCACAGTAGTTACAGCAGGTGCACTAGTCTGTGGTTCATCTGTTGGCGCAACACTTGCACTTATTGTTGGTTCATCAGGAATATCAACAGGGGTATCCATAGGTACATCTGTTGGCTTATAATCTATTCCTGTAAACTCTTCATAGTATTTTCTTTCCTGCTCTTGTATCTGATCAAGATCCGCCTTATATCCATAATATTCATCGAGTGTAAGCTCATTGTCATACAAAAATCTTGCAAGATCATATCCAACATATCTTACATGCCATGGTTCATATGAATAGCCTGTTATATCTTCTTTGCCCTTTGGATACCTTACTATAAATCCAAATCTGTAACAGTTTTCCTTAACCCACTGTCCTTCAGGTGTTTCAATGAAATCTTCTGTAAGATTACCTCCTGCTGAACTACAGGATATATCGATTGCCCAGCCTGTCTGATGCTCACTACGCCCAGGTCTTGCAGAATATTTATTAGTATGTTCAAATCCTTTCTTCAATAAATTGTTATTATATATGGCCTGCTGTCTTTTGTAAGATCTGAATCCTGATACACCAATAAGCTGATATCCATCAGATTGCGCACTTTCAAACATTGTCTTAAGCGCATCAGCAGCTTCTTGTCTTAAATTTCTTTTTTCATCTTTATATGAAATAGAAAACTTAACATCAACCTCCACAAGGTCATCCGCTTTATAATCCTCATCCAATGGATATAATTTATTAACAAGAACCGTCTTACTATCTGAATCAAGATCAATCTTATCTGCAAGCTTTTTGATTGTCGAATTCGGAAGCTTTTTAACACTGGTCTTTCCATCTATGTAGCAATCTATGGTTCCGTCTTCATTATATACGTCCTTTGATATCGGTTTTATCGTAAATGTTCTTTGTTCATCATCCTTGTCGTCTTTATTATCTTTACTTCCATCATCATCTGCAGTAGCTACAGGTGCCTGTGTGCTGTCAATTGCTCCCTTAACAGGAGTAAATCCATTATTTTCCTGTGAATCTGTCTGTTTTGAAAACATTGATACTTTTACCGCAAAGCCGGCAACAACAATCATAATAACAAGAAGAAGTATGGAAAATACAGGGTTATTACGAATAAACCGTTTTATATTTCTTCTTACTCTTCGCTTTAATTTTTGAGCTTTACTTCCACTTCTGCTCATTTTAAATGCACTTACCTTTCGTTTATTTAATTTTCACACTCACTAGTGTTCTTTACTCTTAATTATTCTTGTTTTCATATTTATTACTTTACTGAATTTTTACCATAATCATCCAAAAGTTTCTGCTTTAAATTCCACAGTTTCTGTGACAAATCCACATGAACCCTATGAGGATTTACCAGTCTTTTAGACTCTTCCCATACAGTATTTAACTCCTTCTTGCAAATGTCACGAATCTCCATTACTGAAGGTGATTCATATACACATTTTCCATCCTTAAATACCTGCACAGGAATTTCTCTTACTGTAAATGTTCCTGGTTTTAATAAAGTTCTTTTCCATGTAGAAACTGGATCAAACAAAAGAAGTTCCTTATCTTCATCAATCGTCTCTCCCACAAGTGCAATCACATCAGCCTTGAGTTTTCCATTTTCCTTATCATATATACGAAATACTGTCTTATCTCCTGGATTAGTAATCTTCCATTCATTTTCAGATAATTTAATCTTTGGTATAAATTCTCCATTCTTTTCAACTGCTGCAAGTTTATACACACCACCAAATGCCGGACAATCTTTAGATGTGATGAGATTTGTACCAACTCCCCAGGAATCTATAGCCGCTCCCTGAGCTTTAAGTGAATCTATAAGATACTCATCAAGATCACTTGAAGCACATATAGTAGCATCTTTGTATCCGGCATCATCTAACATCTTACGGGCACGTTTTGACAGATATGCCAAATCACCACTATCAAGTCTTATACCATATTTTTCAGGCATAGCCCCCTGTGCCTTAAGTTCATCAAAAACTTTTATCGCATTAGGCACTCCTGAACGCAGTGTGTCGTAAGTATCAACTAGTAATGTTGCATTATTAGGATATAACTGTGCATATGTCTTAAATGCTGTATATTCGTCATCGAAACTCATAATCCAGCTATGAGCATGGGTTCCAAGAGCCGGAATATCATATTTTTTTGCACAAAGAACATTACTTGTTCCCACACATCCTCCGATAACAGCCGCCCTTGCGCCAAGTGTTCCTGCATCAGGTCCCTGGGCACGACGCAGTCCAAATTCCATAACAGCATCTGACTTTGCTGCCTGACATACCCTTGCAGCCTTTGTCGCAATAAGACTCTGATGGTTAATAATATTAAGAATCGCCGTCTCCACAAGCTGGGCTTCGATAACAGGCGCGATTACCTTAACAAGCGGTTCCATCGGAAAAACAACTGTTCCTTCAGGCACAGCATAGATATCTCCCGTAAATTTAAAATCTTTAAGATATTCAAGAAATTCCTCATCAAAAGTGTTAAGACTCCTTAAATATTCTATATCTTCCTCATCAAACCTAAGACCTTCTATATATTCAATCACCTGGTCAAGTCCTGCCGCTATCGCATATCCATTGCCAGATGGATTAACCCTGTAAAATGCGTCAAAAATTACTCGTTCGTTTGATTTACTTTTAAAATATCCCTGCATCATTGTCAATTCATAAAAATCGGTCATTAATGTGAGATTATCTTTTAATTTGTCCATTAAAAAACCTCCATTTCCCCACTATAATTAAAATCCATAGTGAGCTTTAATTATAGCACAGGAAATAGAGGTGTTCAATGCAACATAGCGCCATTTTGACTTAATTTTAATCCGCAAACAATGGTGTTGAAAGGTATCTGTCACCTGTATCAGGTAAAAGAACAACTATATTCTTTCCTTCATTTTCAGGTCTCTTTGCAAGTTCAAGTGCAGCCCATACAGCAGCACCTGCAGATATACCAACAAGTACGCCTTCCTGTCTGCCAATAAGCTTTCCTGTTGCAAATGCATCCTCATTTTCAACAGGAATTATCTCATCATAAATTCCAGTATCAAGTACCTTTGGCACAAATCCAGCTCCAATTCCCTGAATCTTGTGTGCACCTGATTTACCCTGTGACAATACTGGACTTGTTGCTGGCTCTACCGCTACAACCTTAACATCTGGTTTCTTTGATTTAAGATACTGACCTACACCTGTAACAGTTCCACCTGTACCTACACCTGCCACAAATATATCTACATTACCATCTGTATCTTCCCAAATCTCTGGTCCTGTTGTCTCAAAATGAGCCTTTGCATTAGCTGGGTTATCAAACTGCCCTGGTATAAATGAACCAGGAGTCTGTGCTGCAAGCTCATTTGCTTTCTCTATAGCACCCTTCATTCCCTTTGCACCATCACTAAGTACAAGTTCTGCACCATATGCTTTCATAAGCTGGCGACGCTCAACTGACATAGTCTCTGGCATAACAATAATGATTCGGTATCCTCTTGCCGCTGCCACTGATGCAAGACCAATTCCAGTGTTACCACTTGTTGGTTCGATGATAACTGAACCTTTCTTTAACTGACCTGACTTTTCAGCTTCATCAATCATCTTCTTTGCAATTCTGTCCTTTACAGAACCTGCTGGATTAAAATATTCAAGTTTAGCAATAATCTTTGCCTTAACATTCTGACTTTCTTCAATATGTGATAATTCAAGTAATGGAGTTCTTCCAATTAATTCATCTGCTGTTCTATAAATATTTGCCATAATAAGTACCTGCCTTCCGTTGTGTTTTTCTTGATTAATTATTATGGCTGAATTATATCCTACTATTCCTACTGTGTCAATAGGAAATGCTATTTTTTATTGAAAAATTTTGACCGTCATGTTAAGTCTTCCTTTCTTTGAAATATAATTTTCACCAACAAAAATAAATTTACCATATCCTCTTACAGAGACGGTATCTCCATCTTTTAAAAGTCCACTGTTATTTTCACACTGTCTGGCATTAACAAAAACTTTCTTTTCCCTTATCAGATTCTGACTCTGGCTTCTGGAAAGTCTGTACACCTCGCCAACCACAACATCAAGTCTTTTAGATGCCCCATTAATGTTTATTTCCTTTATATTATCTGTCCACACATCCGGAACATCCTTAGTTATCTCACATTTAACCACTGTGTGTTTAACTCTATCCAGATTATCCTTTATAAACTGTGCCATATCCTCCATACAGAAAATAAATGCTTCATTGTCATTTATAACTATATCCCCAAGAACCTCTCTTTTTATGCCAAGATTAATAAGAGCTCCAAGAAAATCCCTGTGAGTAAGCTTATCAGCAAATTTCTTTAATGATGGTCTTACATGTATGCAGGATATCGGGAACTCCTGCTCATATCCAAATTCTTCTACACTTCCAAACATGACAATGGCGCGTTCACAGTAGCTACTGCCACCATAGACACGCCATTTTACCGGGCAGCCAATGGACGCTTCCCTATAGAATAGGGAAAGCTGCGCCATGTTTAAAAATCCTGTATTTGTATATACATTTTTTCTATATGCACTGTCTGCCAGATCTTTAATTCTTTTTATAAAATACTCTTCTTCATTCATCAGTTTAATGCTCTCTTTGCTTTATTATTCCAGTGAGAACACCATCTTTCACATCGATAACTATTGTATCCCTTGCCATAACTTCATCCGATAAGATCATTCTTGCAACCAAAGTTTCCACATTCTTTTGAAGGAATCTCTTAAGTGGTCGTGCACCGTAAACTCCATCATATGCATTGTCTGCAACATAATCCTTAGCAGCATCGGTAAGTTCTATCTTAAGCTCTTTATCAGCAATTCGCTTGTTGATATCCTCAATCTGTAAGTCCATTATGCCATTAATATCATTCTTTGACAATGGTCTGAACAAAACAATTTCATCTAGTCTGTTAAGAAATTCTGGTCTGAAGTGGGCTCTTAGTTCTTCCATAACCTTGTCTTCACATTCTTTACTGATATCTCCATTTTTCTCAATAGAATCAAGCAGCGTTCCTGCACCTATGTTAGATGTAAGAATTATGATTGTGTTCTTAAAATCTACACACCTGCCCTGAGAGTCTGTAATTCGACCATCATCAAGCACTTGCAAGAGTACATTAAATACATCTGGATGAGCTTTTTCAACCTCATCAAAAAGTACTACAGAATATGGTTTTCTTCTAACTGCTTCTGTAAGCTGTCCTCCTTCTTCATATCCTACATATCCAGGAGGCGCTCCAATAAGTCGTGCCACACTGTATTTCTCCATGTATTCACTCATATCAAGTCTTACCATGTTAGATTCATTATCAAACAGACACTCTGCCAGTGATTTTGCAAGTTCTGTCTTACCTACACCTGTTGGTCCAAGGAAAAGGAATGAGCCAATTGGCTTTGATGGGTCTTTAATTCCTGCCTTTGAACGAAGTATTGCATCAGCAACCTTTGTTACACCTTCATCCTGACCAATAAGTCTCTTATGAAGTTCTTTTCCAAGGTTAAGAGTCTTAGAACGTTCACTCTGGGTAAGCTTTGCTACAGGTATTCCACTCCAGCGGGAAATAATTCTTGCAATCTCTTCATCTGTAACACATTCATGCACCATAGTCTTTCCATCCGAAGATGCCTTTGCTTCTTCCTCTTCAAGCTCTTTTTGCAACTGGGGAAGTCTTCCATACTGAAGTTTCGCAGCCTCATTAAGATCATAGTTTCTTTGTGCTGTCTCTATTCCTGCCTTAACCTTTTCAAGTTCTTCTTTTATCTTCTGGACTTTTTCAACTGCCTGTTTTTCCTTATCCCATTTTGATTTTTCAATCGCAAATTCTTCACGAAGTCCTGACAATTCTTTACGAAGATTTTCAAGTCTTTCTGCACTTAATCTGTCATCTTCCTTCTTAAGCGCTGCCTCCTCAATCTCCATAAGCATAATCTTTCTTTGGATATCATCAAGACTTGTTGGCATTGAATCAAGCTCTGTCTTAATAAGGGCACATGCTTCATCAACCAGGTCAATCGCTTTATCCGGCAAAAATCTGTCAGAAATATATCGATCCGATAATACAGCTGCTGATACAAGAGCCGAATCATTTATCTTGACTCCATGAAAAATTTCATATCGCTCCTTAAGTCCACGAAGGATTGAAATAGTCTCTTCAACTGTTGGCTCATCCACCATAACCGGCTGAAATCTTCTTTCCAGTGCAGCATCTTTTTCGATATACATCCTGTATTCGTTAAGAGTTGTCGCACCTATACAGTGAAGTTCACCTCTTGCAAGCATTGGTTTTAACATGTTACCTGCATCAAGGGATCCATCTGTCTTACCAGCTCCAACAATAGTATGAAGCTCATCAATAAACAGAATAATCTCACCTTCTGAATTAGCTACTTCTTCAAGCACAGCTTTAAGTCTTTCTTCAAATTCACCACGGTATTTTGCTCCTGCAACCAAAGAGCCCATATCAAGGGCAAATATCTTCTTATTTTTAAGTCCTTCTGGCACATCTCCTTTTACAATTCTTTGCGCCAGTCCCTCAACAACTGCTGTCTTACCGACACCAGGCTCACCTATAAGTACTGGATTATTCTTTGATTTTCTTGAAAGAATACGAATCGCATTACGAATTTCCATATCTCTTCCTATAACTGGGTCAAGTTCATTATTACGTGCTCTTTCCACCAGATCATATCCATATTTTTCAAGAGTATCATATGTGCCTTCCGGATTATCAGATGTAACTTTCTGACTACCACGCACACTTGCAAGTACCTTCAGGAAACCTTCCCTGTCAATGTTCCATTTTTTTAAGAAATTACTTATAGCCTTTCCACCATTTTTCATTATACTTAAAAATAAATGTTCAACAGATACATACTGGTCTCCCATTCTCTTTGCTTCATCTTCAGCGTAAATAAGCACTTTATTAAGGTCATTGCCAACATACACCTGACTTGCGCCAGATACCTTTGGCAATCCTCCAACAAGATTCTTAAGCTCCTGAATAAATACTGTTCCATCAATGCCCATCTTCTCAATAAGATTAAGAATAAGGCTGTCCTCAATTGATACCAGACTAAGTAGCAGGTGCTGTGGCGTCAGCTCCTTATTGGCATAATTATAATGCAAGCCTTCGCAGTCCTTGACTGGCTGTTCTGATTTCTTGGTAAAATTAATAATATTCCTATCGCGCACCTCCATATATTTGTTCTATAACTACTATAACACGCAATTTTGTTTTGTCAACACATATTTTCTTTATTTTTAAACCTATATTGTGTACTTCCCCCTGTAAAAATGTTATAATAAGCGCAGGCTCAACATTGTAAACATAAGAGTTTATTCATGATGGGCGACGAATTAGAACATACATCACAACAAAGGAATATCAGCTAATGAAAAAAAATAAAACTTTTTCTCTTTTTGTACCTCTTTTGGTATTAGCAGCTTTGGTTGCATGTGCAATAGCTGTTTCATCATATATTAAAACCCTTTCAGATAATATGTCAAAAGCAAATAAAGTTATTGACACTAATTTTCATGCATATCACAATTTTTCGTTGTCATATTTCAACAATAGCTTATCGAGTGCTCTTAATGCACTCGCATACATAGATAATCTCGCTGCTGCAAATTCAGATAAAGATATTGATATAACCTCACAGGAATATTCACAGGCACTTTCCAATAGTGATACACCTATCGCTCCCGACAATATCACAGTATTTTCCACCTCTGATATAAAGGAAATCCTTTCACTTTCAAAGAAAGGCACTGATAAATATACCGCTTACTCATCATTTCTTGATGCAAAGCACCCAAAATCCTGTCTTTTCTATGACCGAGACAGCAACAGAGATGGCTTTTTTATTCTTTATCCACTAAGAGAATCCTATTATTCAGGTGATTCCACTAAAGAAAAAAGTGTATTATGTGCATTTTACCAAAGAGATAACTTTATTAAATTATTTCTTGATAACAAATCTTTGGCTGACTGCGTATATTCTATATTTACAACCAATAATAAGTATGTTTTTTCATATAACTCTGTTACAGGCAAGACAAGTTATGTAAATTACAAAGATTCCATAACAGATGATATGAGAAAAATATATATAGATTCTATTGATGAAATGAAGGCAAACATAAGCCACTCACAGTCCGGAAGCTTTAATATAACAGATTCCACCGATGATACTGAATATTATGTATACTACAACCCATTAAAAAATGGCTCTTGCAATATCCTTAACATGTATGCATACACTTCAATCCAGAACAATAGTGGACTAGATTACAGCCTTATACCTAATATGTCCTCAAAAGGAACTTATATTCAGGCTATTTTACTTCTTGTATTTATACTTATTGCAATAATTTTTATATTACTATCATACTACCACAGCAAAAACCAGGTAAAATATAACAGCACTCTTTTACTTGAAAAAGAAAGATACAAGGCAATAGTGGAAAATTCATACTGGGATATATGGGAATATGATTTCACAACAGATTCAATTTCAAAAATATCTAAAAATGAAGAGCCTCTGCTACTACCTCAGTTCCGTCAAAGATACATTCGTGACAAACGTGTTCTTATCGATGACATCATGACTTTTTCCCAGTTATGCGATGACATATCCTCTGGAAAAAAAGAGTTTAAGACAGAGCTTAGACTTCTTACACCAGATGGCAAGTATGAATGGTATGAATTAATCGGTTCGACAATATTTGATAATGGCAAACCCGTAACATCCATCGTCCGCTCACACAACATCGATTCACAAAAGAAAGAATTTGAAGCAGTCAAAAATTCATCAGAACGAGATGTTCTTACAAGACTTTACAACCTTAATGCTGTAAGAAATCATATGACTAACATCTTAGATGACCATACAAGCTCATTTATGCATGCTCTTTTAATTATTGACATTGATAATTTTATAGCCGTAAAGGATAAATTTGGCCAAATGTTTGGTGATGCTGTACTTTTAGATTTTGCGTCAAAACTTTCAAATCTTATAACCAGCAGTGACATAGCAGGAAGAATTGGTGGTGATAAATTTATAGTATTTTTACACAATGTTCCATACCTGTCATATCCAGACGAAATTGCCCAAAAGATCCTGACGCTGTTTAACGACTTTGATTATGGTGAAAACATAACATATACCATCACCTGCTCAATCGGTATATCTATATACCCTAATCATGGAGATTCTTTTGAAACACTTATAAGTGCCGCAGACATTGCACTTTATCATTCAAAGAAATCTGGTAAAAACCAATTTACAATATATAGTGAAGAACTTGCTACCACGAGCACAGGACACGATTTTGCCACACTTGCTTCTATTGAGAATGATTCCAAATCTAACCACACATTAATTGATAATGATATTGTATACAGTGTTGTTGAGATGTTGTTTGAATCAAAAGACCTCAACGCATCACTTATAATGGCGTTCTCTCTCATTGGTAATTATTATGGTTTTGATCAGGTTGGAATCGTAGAGTATTCCCAGACGGAACAACTTGCATCATGTAACTACTTCTGGTTCAGTTCAGCATTTGAACGTTTTGCACACAATAACACCTGCGTCAGTCTTGATGTGGACAAAACATTAGCATTTTTCTTAAATACTGAAAATGGTGTTTACTACACAAGTTCCCTTGACAGCATTAACATTCCAGCAACCTCTTTGTCTGATGTGGTAAAATGCGCTGGAATTACCAGTATAATTCAAATTGCCCTGTATGATAATGGCGTGTTAAAAGGTTATTTATTCGCTCATTCCATTGAACGAATTGAATGGGCAGAACATATAATTGATTCTATCAGCCTCTTATCAAAAATTATTGGCGGATATCTTATCAAACAGCGTGCGCAGGAAAATGCATACAGGATGACTCAGGTTGATATGCTTACCGGATGCGACAATTTATTTACATTCATAAACAACACATCCATTATTTCCACAGGCAATCCAACACAACAATATGCCACAATTTATATGGATATCGATAATTTTAAATTTGTAAATGAAAGATATGGTTATTCTGTTGGTGATACCTTACTTATCGATCTTTCACAGATTCTTAGAGAAAATCTTAAAGATGGAGAAGCTCTTGGGCATGTGGATGCAGATAAATTTGTTTTGTTTATTAAATTCATGGGTATAAGCGATTTTGACAAAAGAATCGTTACTCTCTTTAAAACAATTATAGAACACACAAAAGAGCTTATCGGAGACAAGATTAACCTGATTGCCGGAGTATATCTGTCAAGAAATGAAACCAACCTGTCAGCAGCTGTTGACCGTGCCAATATCGCAAGAAAAAGCATTAAAGACCATCATCGATCAACTTATGAGATTTTTAATGAATCAATGAAGAGTTCTTTAGTCGTAAAAAATGATATTGAAAATGCCATGGAGGGTGCTCTTGAGAGAGGTGAATTTAAGATTTACTATCAGCCAAAGATTAATGTATTTACAAATGAAATCTGCGGTAGTGAAGCTTTAGTCCGTTGGGACCGCCCAGGTAAAGGGCTTCAAAACCCTGGTGTATTTATTCCTGTATTTGAGGAAAATGGCTTTATTGTAGAACTTGATTTATATGTATTTGAAAAAGTATGCCAGACTTTGCGAAAACTTATGGACAATAATGTTACCGTATATCCGGTATCTGTTAATTTTTCAAGAGTTCATCTGAAAAATGATCTTATTCTTAACAGACTGGAAGCAACAATAAAACGTTATGATATAGACCCTGCATTAATTGAGGTAGAGATTACAGAAAGTGCCTTAAGTGAGGGAGATGATTTCATGCCAACCTTACTTAATTCAATTCATCATCTTGGATTTAAACTTTCCATGGATGATTTTGGATGCGGTCTTTCATCTCTTAACTCCCTTAGGAAATTTCCGTTTGACATTCTTAAACTTGATAAAGATTTCTTTAACAGTGATGGAATAAGTGAAAAAGAGCAGATAGTTATTGCAAATGTTGTAAACCTGGCCAAGCAGTTAAATATGGATATCATCGCAGAAGGTATAGAGACAAAAGACCAGGTTGAATTCTTAAAGAGTATCAACAGTCCTATCGCACAAGGATTCTTTTACTCAAGACCACTACCAGAAAATGAATTTCTAAAAAAATACCTTAACACTGAACTTTAATTATAAATAGTTATCAACTTCATTATATGGAACTGGAAATTTATCAGGAAATGATATAAATTCCAGTTCCTTTTTTGTACGTGGATGTTTAAATTCAAGACAATATGCAAAGAGAGCTATCTCCTGCCATACTTTTCTTCCACCTAAAGTTTTAGGAATCGAATTATACTTGGTATCTCCATAAAGTGGAAGACCGCACCCCGCCATCTGAACACGTATCTGATGATGTCTTCCTGTTAAGAGCTCAACCTTAACAAGTGCAAGACCATTTTCCAGATTTTTATTCACAATTTTGGAAGTATTATCCTTTGCATTCTTCACAAGATAATCCTCAAGAAGAATCCCTTCTGCCTGTTCCTCATTTTTTATCTCCCTCTTAGGACAAACTGCTGCCACATAATACTTCTTCATATTTCTTAGCCTGATATCTTCACTTAGGAGTGCTGCTGCCTTTTTATTCAGTGCAAATACCATCACACCTCCAACTGGTCTGTCCAGCCTGTGTACAATTGCGACATAAGTATCCTTTCCCTGTTCGCTAAGATAATTCCTGACTCGGCTTACCATATCGTAATCCATGGTTTTGTCACTTTGAGCCGGAACTTTTGGTGGCTTAACACACACAATTATGTCATTATCTTCATATAAAATCTTCAATTCCATTTCAATTTTCCTCTTATAGTATTTTAACTTTCCTATTTAATCTCTTTAAATTTTTCATTACATCTTGAAACGATATCCCACACCCCAGATTGTCTCAATATACTGAGGTTTTGATGTATTTTCTTCAATCTTCTCCCTGATTTTTTTGATATGAACTGTCACCGTTGCACAATCATCCCCCAGCGGTTCCAATTTCCATATTTCCCTAAAGAGTTCTTCTTTTGAGTACACATGATTAGGATTAGATGCAAGAAATGTAAGTAAATCAAATTCTTTTGTCGTAAATACCTTCTCTTCACCATTTACATATATTCTTCTTGCTGTCTTATCTATCTTAATACCTCTTATCTCAATAACTTCATTATTTCTTGCACCACCAGCAGTTAATCTGTCATACCTTGCTATGTGCGTTTTTACCCTTGCAACAAGTTCACTTGGACTAAAAGGTTTAGTTATATAATCATCTGCCCCAAGTCCCAATCCTCGTATCTTATCAATATCATCTTTCTTTGCAGAAACAATCAAAACCGGAATATCTTTTTTATCCCTGACTTGTCTGCATATCTCAAATCCGTCCACCAAAGGCAACATTACATCTAGTATAATCAACTGGTAATCTTTATCGAGTGCAGCATCAAGACCGCTTTGTCCATCATTATAAATATCAACTTCAAATCCACTTAGTTCAAGATAATCTCTCTCTATCTCTGCAATATCTTCTTCATCCTCTACAATCAAAATTCTGCTCATCTAAATCCTGCCTCCTGTCTGGCTTTTATTTTTTGTTTTTCTAACTCTTTTTACCTTTTTTCCATCTGTTTCTTCTGTTTCTTCATTTCTGACAGAATCATTCTTCTTTATATATTTTCTAAGCGTAAAAAATATCTGTGTACCGACTCCATCCTTACTTCTAGCCCATATCTGTCCACCATGTTCGTTAATTATCTTTTTGGCGATGGCAAGTCCAAGACCTGTTCCGCCCTGCTTTGAATTTCTTGATGAATCCGTCCTGTAAAATCTCTCAAATATCTTATCAATATCTTCACTTGCAATTCCTTTTCCATTATCTTCAATAGAAATCTGAATAAAATTGCCTTCATCTTCAATTCGAATACCAATAATTCCTTTAGCTTTATCTATATATTTAACAGAATTGCTAACAATATTGTTGATGACTCTCTTAAGCTGCTCTGCATCCGCACAC
>ERZ1031845.258-NODE-258-length-20650-cov-11.612382_pt1 | contig 20650 bp, 15 predicted proteins | sample MGYA00518169_ERZ1031845 | MGnify/ENA primary metagenome ERZ1031845 (study PRJEB33719, sample SAMN04261265) | wastewater metagenome | biome: rural village; feature: human; material: feces | host: Homo sapiens | place: El Salvador | collected 2014-01-14 ...
CTATGTAAACGTTTCGTTTTGCACCCTCTTTTCCTCTCTATCTCTGTAACTCTCTGTTATTCATCGTTTTACCTCATTTTTCCTCTCATTCTCTTATATACGCTTCGTTTTGTGCCCTTTACGCAGATAAGAAACTTTCGCAAGTTCTATCTGACATTCAGTGGATTGCAAATTCAGCAGACAGTGCCTGCTGAATTTAGGTCGAGGCTTGCATCAATTCAGCAGACAATGCCTGCTGAATCTTCCGACAATGGAATCGCAATGCCTGTTCAGCTTTCATGGAGTCATTATGAAAGACTGATACGTGTGGCTGATCCTGATGCACGCTTTTGGTATATGCATGAGGCTGCCACACAACAATGGGACTATCGCATGCTGAAGCGCAATATTGATTCTCAATATTACTATCGCCTTGCTCAAACCCCAAAGTCACAGAGACAAGAAGTGATTGACGAGATGTGCCATTTGACAGCTGATTATGAGAACGAGAAATCAACCTTTGTCAAGAACCCTATGCTTGTTGAGTTTCTGGGGCTTAAACATCGAGAAGCATTCACAGAAAGCAAACTGGAGCAAGCCATTCTTAATCACTTGGAACATTTTCTGATGGAGATGGGCAAAGGGTATGCTTTGGTTGATAGGCAAATGCACATACATACAGAAGACAATGATTACTACATTGATCTCGTATTCTATAACTATCTATTGAAATGTTTCGTTTTGGTTGACCTCAAAACCACCAAAGTGTCTTATGAGGATGTGGGGCAAATGGATATGTATCTTAAACTATTTGACACCTACAAGCGTCCCGAAGGCGATAATCCAGCAATCGGAATAATTCTTTGTTCAGAGACAAATGCCGATGTGGCACGTTTTTCTACTCTTGCCACCAACAAGCAGATGTATGCTTCAAAGTATCTTACGTATATGCCGTCAAAGGAAGTTTTGGCACGTGAAATAGAACAACAAAAAGAAATATTCCGTTTACAAAATAATGAAGAGGAGGAAGAGTAAGGCTATGGGATTGAGTAAGTATAATATAAGCAAATTAATTTCTGTTTGTGACGAGCGTAATTCTTATGGTTATACCAACTTTTACGGGTTGAATATCAATAAAGAGTTTATGCCGACATGGGCTAATACAGAAGGGCTTGACGAATCGAAGTATAAAGTGGTTCGGAAGAAACGTTTTGTGTTTAGTGGCATGCAAACAGGAAGAGATGAATGTATACGAATAAGCATGTATGATGGAGAAGAGCCAATAATCGTATCTCCTGCATATACGACTTTTGAAGTTATTCGGGAAGATCTTGTCATTCCAGAGTATTTTTTCATGCTTTTTCTATCGAAAGAAAAAGACCGTTTTGGTGCTTTCTGTAGCGATGGAAGCATTCGCTCAAACTTGGATTGGGAAAGATTTGTTGATTTTGACATTACCCTCCCCTCCATCGAACAGCAGCGCAAATACGTTGATGTTTATTTGGCACTCCAAAACAATCTTGCTGCCTATCAGAGCAAAGTGGAAGAATTGAAGATGGTTTGTGATGGGTACTTGGAAAAATTGAAACGTAAAAATGAAAAATTGAAAATTGGAGAGTTCATAGAACAATACGATAAAAGGAATTCGGATAATCGATTAACGTTGAATAGTGTTAAAGGAATATCAACGGAGAAATCCTTTATTGATACCAAAGCAGATATGAATGGTGTAAGTCTTACTTCATACAAAGTTGTAGATACTAACACTTTCGTGTATGTTCCTGACACATCAAGAAGAGGTGATAAGATGGCTATTGCTTTGAATCGTGGCGAAGAGCCATTATTAGTATCATCCATATATACTACTTTCAAGAGCAAAGACACAGCAAAACTTTTGCCGGAATACCTTTTCATGTTCTTCAACCGTCCAGAGTTCGACCGCTATGCACGTTTCAATTCATGGGGCAGTGCAAGAGAAGTATTCACGATGGATGATATGAACGATGTGGAAATCCCCATCCCTGACATCTCTGTTCAACGTGAGATTGTCAACATCCACAAGTGTTACATCGAGCGCCAGCGCATAGCGGAGGCACTCAAGGATCAGCTCAAAAAGATATGCCCTGTGTTGATTCGGGGAAGTTTAACAGAATAAAAAAACGAGAACTATGTATTTAGAGAAAATCATATTCGACAATAGAGCTCCATTTGAACATCTTGAAATAGATTTCAAAAACAGTGGAGTTAACGTAATCACTGCAATAAATGGTAAAGGTAAAACAACCATATTATCACATATTGCAGATGCTTTTTATGAACTTGCCAGACCAGCCTATCCACAAGAATTCGAGGGGAAGGAAAATAAACTATATCGTGTTTCCTCACCATTGTATAATATAACTTCAAGCAAACCATCTATAGTATACTTTAGATTTAAAGATGGTGAAGATATTTATGATTATATCGATATCCGCGGTAACTGTACAAAAGATCAATACGATAAAATCATAGGTATAAATGGCAAAATTGACTTTAATAGTTTTACAACAGAACTGTCTGAACAAAAATTTTCTAAATACTGGAAAGTTCAAAACAATGATATTAGGAGAAAGATGTTTGATCAAAATGTTTTGACTTACTTCCCTTCCTATCGTTATGAATTACCAGCATACTTAAATGATTCTTATTCAAATCCTTTAAAATACTCTATCAAAAGTAAATTTAGCGGATATCTACCGAATCAAATAGAAGTCATTTCGGACATTACTACCTTTTCGAATTGGCTTTTGGATGTCTTGTTGGACATGAAACTTGGTGAAAGAATACAACTTTTTAGGGATAACAAGAATAATCTTATTCCTATAACCTTGCCTGCACAAGAGAATGTTGTTCTTAATAATCTTAATAACATACTTACTAACACTCTATCTTCTAAAAAATATAAAGGTCATGTGAGATTCGGAATAGGAAGAAGAAATGGAGGAATGACAAGAATTGCAATAATGAACGACGTTAATAATGAACAGCATTATCAAGTTTGTCCTTCGATATTTCAATTATCTTCTGGAGAATTAGCACTAATCTCTATCTTTGGTGAGATTATACATCAAGCCGATAACAATGTAAACAATACACCTCTTGAAAACATTAAAGGTATCGTTTTAATTGATGAAATTGAGGAGCACTTGCATATTACCCTACAAAAAGAAATATTGCCTAAAATGTTTGCTATGTTCCCAAATGTGCAATTTATTGTAAGTTCTCACTCTCCATTTTTGAATATGGGATTAGCTACTGAGCTATCAGGAAATCATATGATTTTTGATTTAGATCATAATGGGATTTCTTGTTCTGCGACAGAGAATGAACTATACGAGGAGGTTTATAACTTGATGATTGGCGAAAACTATCGTTTTGCCAAACAATGCGAGGAATTGACCGTAAAATTAGAATCATTGACAAAGCCCTTGATTATAACAGAAGGAAAGACTGATATTAAACACATATTAAAGGCAAAAGAAAAATTGGGCGTGACAGATTTAGAATTTGATGTAATACAAGATAATCAACAGCCCGATGGAGATTCTAATTTGCATAAATTGTTAGAACAGGCAGCTCATATAGGAAACAAGAATATTATTATCGGTGTTTTTGATCGTGACATAAAGAAAACGGTTGAGGATATAGAAAAGAATGGGCAGCAAATAAAAGACTTTGGTAACAATGTCTATGCCTTTTGTATTCCTCTTCCAGAATCACGAAGAATAAACGGAGAAGAAGATATTTCTATTGAGTTTCTATATAGCGACGAAGAAATCCATTCGACATTGAATAATGGTTGTAGTTTGTTCTTTGGTGATGAATTCTCCGCAAGAACAGGCAGGCATAACATTGATAAAACGCTTACACTATCAAATCAATCAGATAGAGGCAAGCATAAAATTGTTGAAAACAATGGAGGACAAGCTGTTTATAATGAGCAAGAAGAAAATATATTAGCAAAAAAAGATGACTTCGCAAATGCTATCTCAGCAGATGAAATAAAGATATCGGAAGAAAGCTGGAATAACTTCAAGCCGATTTTTGATACAATCAGGTTAATTCTACAAAAGGATTAAGATTTTATATTATTACGATGAAATCTAAAGCAAGAGATTATGGCAAAATTAAAGAACATCAACGGCCACTTCGTGGAGAGCGATTACGAGAATGCGCTCATCGCTTTCCTTGAAAGAGAAGGATGGCAATATCTGTATGGTGACTCTATAGCAAGAGCCAACAGAAAAGAAGTGCTCAATATGGAGGACCTGCTTCAGTTCTTGAAAGATAGTAACAAGAACGTGAAGGACGAGGAACTGCAACGCATAGCGGATAACGTGAGGCTTGTGGGTGCAGACTCGGATTTTGCCACATTGCATAAGATCTATAAGTGGATGGTGAATGGTGTGCCAGCCGTTGATAAGGACGGAAGGCCAACGACTGTCAACCTGATAGACTTTGCGTGCATAGATAATCCGCAAGCTAAGAATACAAATATCTTCCGAGTAGTCAATCAGTTCACCGTGGAATACATGAACAATGGCGTGACAAAGAATCGTCGCCCAGATGTGCTGTTATATGTAAACGGAATCCCCGTATGCGTAATAGAACTGAAGAATCCTGCAGATGCCAATACCACGATTGAGGATGCTTGGGAGCAAATCAATATCCGCTATTGGCGAGATATTCCAGGACTGCTTCATTACTGTCCTTTGGCTTGTATCAGCGATGGAGTAAAGACACGATTGGGAACAGTACGTACACCTTACGAACATTTCTATGCTTGGAGACGTGTGGAGAATGGCGACAAGGTCAGCACCATGCCTTTCGATGAATTGGAGACTATGGTGAGAGGTGTCTATCGTCCAGAAAGGTTTTTGGAGATATTCAGGGACTATGTGTATTTCCAAGATGAGAACTTTGACAGCGATGAAAAGGAAATTGTTTGCCGTTATCCTCAGTTCTTTGCCACCCGACTTCTCAGGGAGAGTGTCATCAAATCGGTGAAAACAAAAAGCGGTAAAGGTGGAACTTACTTTGGAGCCACTGGATGCGGTAAGACCTATACGATGGCATTCCTTGCCCGTCAACTCTCGTTGCGTTGCGCAGCAGAGATAGGTTCACCTACGATACTGATGATTGTTGACCGCGAAGACCTTCAGAAGCAAGGTGCAAAACTCTTTACCAAGAGTACTGAGTTTCTGGGTTTGGGTGAGGTTTCTGTTGTGCCAAGTCGTAAAAAGCTTCGTGAAGAACTTAGTCTGAGAGATAGTGGAGGTTTCTTTATCTGCACTATCCAAAAGTTCTGCGACAGGAAGGATGACCCGATAGGTCTTGTCAACGACCGAAGTAATATTATCTGCTTCAGCGATGAAGCACATCGTACACAGATAGAAGGTTCCAAGCGTATTCAGTTCAGTGAGGATGCTGACGAGAATATGCGTGCCATGCTGTCAAAGCCATACGCTAAAGTGTTGCGTGAAGCCTTGCCAAATGCCACATTCGTAGGCTTTACAGGAACACCCATCGCTGAGACCTACCAGACTTTCGGTGATGAAATAGACCGCTACACGATGGATCAGGCTGTTGCCGACAAGATAACTGTGCCCATCAAGTATCATCCACGCATAGCCAAGGTGTTGCTGAATCAGGAGAAAGCCAAAGAGATTGAGGCTTATTACGCCAAGTGCGCAGACGAAGGTTCGACCAAAGAAGACATTGCAAAGAGCAAGAAGGCCATGAGCTCGTTAGAGATGATTCTTGGCGAGCCTGACCGTCTGGAAAAACTTGCCATTGACATACATGACCATTACGTATCTTCTGTAGCCAACGACCCAGACAGAGTACAGAAAGCAATGATAGTATGCTCAAATAGGAAGATTGCTTACGACTTGCTGTTGAAATTTAAGGCTCATTATCCTGAATGGTTTGATGAGAGGAAAACACCAGAAGGTGTCAATGTTTCGCCAGGAGAGCTTAAAGAGCTGAAGGAAATGCCTACTATCGCCATGGTAGCCAGCGTAGGAAGCAATGACGCGGCCGATATGTACAATTATCTTGGAGGAGTGAAGAACGACCAACGTTCGGAAGACTTGGATGCAGCTTTCAAACAGGTACATTCCAATTTCCGCATCGTCATAGTTGTGGATATGTGGATAACGGGATTCGATGTGGAATGTCTTACCTACATTTATAACGATAAGCCGTTGCAGAAACATTCGTTGATACAAACCATCAGCCGTGCCAACCGAAAATTCCCCGGCAAGGAGTATGGTTTGATTGTTGACTATATCGGTATTCGCGACCAGATGATGGAAGCCAGAAAGATGTATGGTGGCGACAATTCCGTGGCATTAACCGAAGATGACATTGAACAGGCTACCCTCATTTTCCGAGAGTACATGGAGATTTTGAAGGCTTTGTTCAGAAATTATGATCTGACACCATTCCTGAATCCAGAAACCGACCCGGCAACAAGATACACACTATTGGCAAAGGCAGCAGAGTTTGTATTCTCGTCCAATGAAAGCTTCAACTCTGTCAGCAAGGATGGAAAGAAAACAAAGAAAGTTACTTTCAAGACCTATTTCTTGCAAAATGTGAAGAGGATGCGAAAAGCTTACGACCTTTGTCAACCTTCGGGAAAACTCAGCGAGGAGGAGTCGGCATTGGCACAATGCTTTATGGCTATTGCCGGGATGGTCTATAAAATGAATGGAACCGATGCTCCAGACACTGACACCATGAATCGCCGTGTGGCAAAGATGGTGGAAGAGGCTTTGAAGTATAACAATGTGGAGAGCATTCTTGAAGAGGGTGAGGAAATGGATATCTTCGGACCTGAATTCACAGAAAGGCTTGAAGACATCAAGATGCCAGCCTCAAAACTTGAAACGCTGATAAAACTTCTTCGCAAACAAATCACAGAATATGGCAAGACCAATCAGGTAGCATCGAAGAAATTTCAAGAAATGCTGGAAGCCACCATTCAGGAGTATCACGACAGGCGTAAATTCCTGTCAGAACAAGAGGCTGGTGCAACACAGGAAGCCACTGCGGAAAGTATTATCAAGAATGCCACCGAGCAGGCGTTGAACATCCTAAAAGGAATGCAGGCCGACCGTGAGAGTTTCCGTAAGTTGGGACTAACCTTTGAAGAGAAGGCATTTTATGACATTTTGATTCATCTAAGGGACAAGAACAACTTCAAATACGGAGAAGACAAGGAGATAGATGGTATTGTCGTCAATGATAAGTGTAAGAGTCTTGCTTGCAAGATTCGAGATATCATTGATGCAAAATCGTCCTTTGCCGATTGGCTCAATAACCAGCGAGTTCGTGACCAGTTGAAACAAGACATCAAGATTTGCCTTGTCAAGAATGGATATCCTCCTCAGTACACTCCAGAAGTGTTCCGCGAGGTAATGGAACAAGTGGAGAATTTCAAGGAGAACGAAGAAGTGGAAGATAATGAGGTAAAGACTACTTCAGCACCAACGATTTATATGTATCCTCCAATTGAAGAGGAAGGCGAGATGATGGTTGCGGCGGAAGATATCTTTATTTATGGTAGCATTCCCGTTGACCTGCCCAATACGAAACAAGAAGAGTTGACCAATGGCAAATTGGACTTAGTCCTGATGTACGCTATCGGTAGTGGTGCTCGTCAGAAGACAGAAACTGCTGGTAAAATCGCATTGGGCATAAAAGAAGGTATGCTGAAGGATGAGCAGATGATAGCATATAAGAGCATCAAATACTTGATGTTCCATTATTGGAGTAATCCGAAGGCTTATCAATTGACCAAAGAACCTGTATTGGTCAATAGGGATAATGTTCCATCAGAGTACTTGATTCGCCTGGAGAAGGATGCCGTTAAGTATCTGTTGTTGGATTACAATCCATGTCAATCGGTTGATTTGGATAATCTTAACATCCTGAAGACTCAGCGAAGAGGGGAAATCAGGTATCTCCCATTTGTAACCACAACAGAAAGCATTGTAGATGAATAGAATAGTTCTCATAGGAAATGGCTTCGACTTGGCTCATGGTTTAAAAACTAGTTATAAAAACTTTATTGACTGGTATTGGAAAGACTGGGGAGAGAAGCTTTTACATGGTCTAAATAAAACAGAGACGGATGGATTGTGTTCATTCAAGATAAAAGATAATGTAGAAGTCTTGAATTGGGCATCAGTTTTTCAAGGTTGGTATTATAGACGAGAAAATCCATTGATTCCATGGAACGTAAATGACGTAATACACTTAGCAAAAGAGAATAAAGATTTATGCGATTATTGGATAAGTCCTTTCCTTCAACAAATATGTAAAAGTATTGAAACTAAGAAGTGGGTAGATATTGAGAATGAGTATTATGATTTGTTGTCTAAATGTGCTTTGAAAGGAAATACTGAAACTACTGTTGAAGTATTGAATCAACAGCTTCATACATTGCAAGAGAAACTTGTTCAATACTTAAGCTTGGTAAACAAAACTGACACCAAAATTTGTGAATCTATTTGGGATAAAATATACTCTCCAATCAATCCGAAAGAAATCTCTGTTGAGAAGTTCTTTCAGTTAAAAGAGTATATAGACTGGTGCATGAAACAGGACAATTCATATTGGGCAAGTAAAATGCAAAGATACAAAGAGAAATTTGATTCTGATTATGTGGACAATTATAAAAAAAATTGCCATAAAATTTACTATGTTAATTATCCTAGGCCTTTTATGCTGCCAGACCATATAATGCTTTTAAGTTTCAACTATACGAAAACGGTTCATTTGTATCATAATCAGAACTTTTTCCTTAATTACATACATGGGGAATTAGACAAACCTCAAAATATAATATTTGGATATGGCGATGAAATAGATGAAAATTATCAGGCACAGAAAAATCTTAATGACAATGGATGCCTATGCAATTTGAAAACCATTAAGTATTTGGAGACTGACAATTATAGAAATGCATTGGCATTTATGGATTCTGCACCATATCAAGTATGTATTATGGGTCATTCATGTGGTAATTCAGACAGGACACTACTAAACACTCTTTTTGAACACAAAAATTGTTTATCCCTCAAGCCATACTATTATATTAAAGAAGATGGTACAGACAATTATCTTGATATAATACAGAATATCAGTCGAAATTTCACTGATATGAAACTTATGAGAGACAGGGTTGTAAACAAATCATATTGTGAACCACTTATTTCGATGTAGATAAGCAATAAAACAGGACAAAAACGTTATAAATATATGGCACTTACAATAGAAGAACTGAAGGAACTGATACAAGCTGACGAGCATCGTCAGTTGGAGCTGAAGAAAACTACTGGTGAATTGAAGGATGGCATGCATTCCGCTTGTGCCTTCTTGAACACAGAAGGTGGCTGGCTTATCTTCGGTGTTGCTCCCAAATCATTGAAGATACTGGGACAGCAGGTTACTGACAACACTCAACAAGAGATTGCCCAGGCTCTGAGTTTCATGGAGCCACAGGTTGATGTGCGGGTAGAGTATATTGATGTTCCAGATCACCCAGACAACAAAGTGATTGCCATGCACTTTGAAGGATGGGCATGGGGCATGGTGCCTTATACTTATCATGGTTGTCCTTACTATAAAGTGGAGAGCACAACAAAGGAGATGCCGCGCGACATGTACGAAGAGCGGTTGCGTAGAAGTAAGCCAGACATATTTGCTTGGGAAAGGCAACCATCAGAGTTTACAGACATCAGTTCATTGGACGAGAAACTGATACGTGGTGTCGTGCGTCTTGGTGTTGAAAGAGGCAGGTTGTCTGATCTGGCTCTAACAGAACCTATTGAGGATGTGTTAGGGAAATGGAAATTGACAACAGGTAACAAACCTCTAAACGCTGCCACAGCACTTTTTACAAAAGATACTGGCATGTACACGTAATTCACAATGCGTCTGGCCCGTTTCCAAGGAACAGACAAGAATGAGTTTATCGACAACCAGCGAGTGGAAGGAAATATCTTCGTACTACTCAATGAAGCTATGAACTTCTTCCGCAAGCATCTGAATATGCACGGAAAGATAGTCGGGCTCGTTCGTGATGAATATCTGGAGGTTCCTGCCGAAGCTCTGCGTGAAGTGGTATTGAATGCACTTTGCCATCGTCAATACGAACGATATAATCTGACCATAGGTATTGCCATCTATGATGATCGTATCGAAATTGAGAATCCAGGCATTCTGCCACCACAGATTACACCAGAGAATATTCTTCAGCCACATATCTCATATCCATACAACCCGCTTATTGCTAATGTGCTATATAGTACAACCTATATTGAGAACTGGGGCTCGGGTGTGAAACGCATCATGGAGGCTTGCCAAAAGAGAGGTGTTGCTGCACCAACATGGACTGTCAATGGTGGTTTTGTAGTGGTGACATTTAAGAGGCCAACAAAGAGTGGCACTCAAGATGGCACTCAAGATGATACTCAAGATGGCACTCAAGACAACAATCTTGATAAATGGATAGAAAATCAAATTAGATTGAATCCTCAAATAACTACAGATGAACTGGCAAAAATGAGTAATAAAGGTCTGAGAACTATCAAGCGCCACCTTGCCAAACTTCCACATATTCGTTATGTAGGTAGTGGTTATAGTGGGCATTGGGAAGTGCTTGATAAAGAATAAAAACAACGTCACGATTTGCGACGGTGGTTCCAACAATTTATGACAATAGTATGTACATACAGTAAAAATGTGGGACATTGTCTCACATTTTTTATCTGTTCTATACAAGATGCATTTAGCAATTCAACCACTGACGGAGTAACTGCAAAAGACTCCAGAATGAATACAATGAAGTGACATACGAGATGCATGCCCACCACCAGAATACTTTGGGTGACAGGAACACTCCTTGACAAGACTTTAAGAAAGACATGATTTCTTCGTTCTGATTGCGAAATTCTTGTAGTTGCAACCTTCTATGGCTGGCAAGAAGGTCGGTTTCTGCCTGAATCAGCTTCTCTCTTGCGGATTTGATGGCATTTTGGCATTCATCAGTCATTTCAACCTTTAGCACTGTTGACTCAGCTCGTGTAACAGCGCGACAGAAAGCGGAAACAGCAGTGTTCATGCTGTCTTTGGCTGCATGCAATGCTTTCACCATATCCGTTCCATCTTTGGCCGCTTTCTCAACTTTTTGAAAAGTTATCGTGCAAGTCACTTATGGCTTGCTTAAGGAGTTGAAGTTCATTGTCAAGGTTAGACTTTTGTTCCTTGATCTCTTCCTGTTTGTTGATTTCCTCAACAAAGCTATCATATTTATTTCCCATAACGAATCTTATTTTAACGGTGTGGACCTTTATATTTTCTAATAGGTTTGCATAGCCAATTGGCATGTTGGACGCAACGTCGTGCCCTCTCATGCTCATCCTTATCATCGTCCCTGCCCCAGTTTGATGGTGTGGAGCCACCGCCACCACAGGATTCAGAAACGGTTGTGGCAGCATCGACGTAGTTCATGAACAGTAGCATAGCCACATTCAAAACGTTCTCAAACGGCACAGATTCGTCAGGTGATTCGATGGTCTCCTTCATAGCCTTGTAAGTATCTACTGGCATAGCGATGGAATAATTCTTATCACCAACAGACAATATCTTCCTAAAGATAGATGGCGCTTCTGCCTTGGATTGGGCAACGCTCTGACGTGCAGAATTGTGTTCTGTGAACGACTTTCGTTCTGTAGTCTGAGAGGTGCCAATAGTATAACCCGGCTTGTCAATACTTGGAGCTACAGGATGACGTTTCTTCCATGTGGCTTCAAGTTTAGGAATGGTCAAGTTACGACCTTTGCCCAACGTGGATGACTTGAAACGGGAGTTGCCACGAAGTATGGTATATCCATGCAGAACACCTTGCTTGTCACGTTGCTCATGGACTTTGTAACCACGACTTTCAAGACCATGCTTATAACAGTCCCAATTGTAGTTTTGCATTTCACGGAGTATGTTGTAACAAGCTTCCGTTATCTCCTTCTCGTGAACCTCGTGAATATCCTCGGGCAACTCCCAAGCTCGTTCAACGTTGATGGTATGGGCAGCCTTGACTGCACTATCGCCAATGAAGGAGTCATTCATCAGGTTCCCATCGAGGTCGATGCGGTTGATGAGGATATGAAGATGAGGAATGCCAGACTTCGCATCAAAGTGAAGACAGGCGAAAATCTGTGCTCTGTCCAGATTGAACTTGCCTTTTCCTCGCTTCTTTCCCTCTTTGGCTTGGACTTCTTTCTTGAACTCTTCAAAAAACCGAATCGCATAGTCGTACCAGTCTTTGAGTGTCCATCCCTTTGTTTCTTCAAGGGATGGGGATACCTCCATCCGAAGAGTCGGCTTGGTAACAGGCTTGCGCCTGAATTTTGGTTCATACTTCTGGTGGATAGTTTCCATCGCTCCCCACATGGCGAGAGGAGTAAGCCCCTCGCCAAAGTTACGTGTCAGCACTATGTCTGCACGATTATGTTTGGTGGCATAGTTCGTCATGGCTGAGCCATGCGATATAGACCTTGCTTTTGCTATCATACCATTATCTTTTGAACATTCCTTCTATTTCTACTAATCTGCGGATAAGGCTGTTTACACCCTCAATCCACTGGCGCATGAATTGCTCGTTGCGGAAATACTTCTTACGCTGTTCCTGGGTAGTGCCATGAAGAGCATTCTTTATCAGAATGAGTTCGCCACGGGCAGCTTTCAGCGACATCAGAGCTTCAGCCTCCCTGTCGCTCATCATCACCTTTGGCTCCTGTCCCAGAGAGGTGTCGTGGATATATTGGCTTTTCTTCAGCCCACAGGCAGAAGCCATCTCTATAATTCTCTGGTTCTCGTCGGGCGTATATAGCACACGGTGATACGTGGATTGCGCCCCTTTCGTTCTATTATCTTATTCATTTGTAGATAGGTTTTATCGTCAAGTTATAACTGGGATTGGTCAGTCCGATGCGAGCCTGCGAGTATTGCAAGAGGTCAAACAGTCTGGCAAGTAGCGAAGCGGATTGTCGGACATTGACACTTCTTATTTAGAGAGTACGAAAATTCGGGCTACTCTCGGGTTGTTACGAAAGCATGATAAAGTTATACGCTATCGTCGGTCTCCGCATCGACAGAGGAAGAAGTGGTAGCATCCGTCCCTTCCTTTTCCCTTTCATTATTCTCATTTAAAGAAAGAGATAAAGAACCATTACAATTGACATCATTGGTATCATTGTCAACAATAGCATCCGTGCTTTTGTGGTTAGCCTTGATGCGTTGCTCGACCTGATAATGACGTGAGTAATGCGAATTTCTGATTACCAATGTACCAACTGGCGACACAATGGACCGTGAATACAGTTGTTCGACAGTTCGGTACAGATGATACCAGTCCTACCTCATGGAACATATCAACAATCTTGGATGCCGTCTTACGATTACACTTCCAAAGTTTGGCAAGTTCCCCTTCCGATATTGCAAACTGCCCTGGGGTTAGGTCAATTGAATACTCTTTTTTCTCATAGTGCGTCGGCTCCGTGACTGCCAGTTGCAAGAATGTGGCAAAGCACTTCATGCGGTCAAATCCTTGTGGATAGTTAGACAGGAAATCCAACAGTCGGTCTGATAGAAATAGACCATAAAATGAATCTTCTTGATACATATTCTTTTACTTTAATTATTATAGGCATGGACACCCTTCATGTTTATTTCTCTTTCTTAGGCTTACTCATCCGTCAGTCCCAGGCGTGTAGATGTTTGTTTCACTTTGTAAGAACTCTTTTCATAGAGATACCATATTGATTATTACCATTGTAGATAATGTAGAAGATGTATGAGGGCTTTACGAATTGTGAACCAAGTCGAATGCCATGTAATCAGAATAAAGACTGACTCCATAGGCAGCTTCTACGGCTTCAAAGTCAAGGCAGAATGCCTGTACTGGCTTTTCACTCAGCCGCGGCTGACATTGATAACACTTGGATTCGAACTGCCGTGGCCAGTCCTTAACATTCTCAACAGAAGCAAACCTTACGCTATTCGCCTTACCTATATACTCTGGGGAATTTTCAAGATAGTACTTTAGTGTATTCTCTGGGATGACCTTCTCACGAGTCTTTTGAAGATGTAGAGCATAAAGGGCAAACATACGGCTATTGGTGGGGATCATGAGGATCTTCTTGGCATTGCCATATTCTCGGGTGACGGTTCGCCGTCTGCCATCCATCTTGATGTCAACTTTTAAGTTGGTGTATTCGTGTATGCGGTAATCACAAAGTCCGTATATCTGATTGTCATGTTTCAGATAGTCAATGGTCTTCCAGAAAATGCTCAGTTCATTGCTATGCAGACACTCTTCATTCTGATATTCTACACCATTGAGCACTGTCTTGAAAACTTCCTCATAGGTAAAAGGAAACTGAATATGATGCTGCACAGCCATATAGGAGGCCAACACGACAGACCAATTATGAAGTATTCGCTCATCAATACTGAATGTCAAAGAAGTGCAGATATTCTTGACAGCCTGCTCGTAGCAATCTTTGTAGGACTGTTCAAACCATGTCCGTAACTTCAGCAATTCCAGAACGACATAGGAAGTTCCTTCGTACTCCCAATCTTTCAGGACACGGAAGTTCTCTTTTTCCTCTGCTGTATGTGTGTCCTTGTGGAAAGGTAATACACATTGGCGAGAATACAAGGCAATATCGACCGTTGGTTTCTCCTGCCCACTGACAATCACGCCACTGAGCACTTTGGATTGTTCACGCTTACGAGTCTCAACGTCGAGCTTACTACGTCCTTGGCAATCCCAGAGTCCTTTCAGCAGTTCGATCTTCTCTACATCGATGTCATTCTTGTATTCGTCAAGATGCATGATAGTATCCTCGGCTTGCGACAATACGGTGGCAAGACTCGGCATGGTAGATGTACGAAGATTCGGATGGTCACCGTTGTGGACAAACACGCTCTGCAACAATTCTCCGAAGGCAGTCTTACCAGTACCCTTGGGGCCAAATAAGAATAGAGTCGGAAACTCTCGGCGATGTCGGATGATGATGTCTCGAAACAGACATACTACAATGAAACAAATACCGATGATGGCATTGTCGCCATAGACCAACCGCATTTGTGTGGCAAACTGGAAGAAACGCACTTTGCTCTCTGGCAGATGGATGAACTTCTGTTCAAAAAGGAACTTCTCACTATTGTCCTCGTTCATCTTAGAGAAGGCAGGGAGGTAGAATGAGCCCAGTGGATTGCCCAATCTCACTATACCTTCTTCGGTCACGGGATGCCATTCACCATTAAACACAATTCCATTACCAAAGGCAAAGAAACCAGTCTTTTGCCAACCAAGTGTTGAAATCTTTGTTATTACCTCCATACTATTATAGAGGATGCCACGTAACTTGTTAAACTTTGCCGATGTACCGTACCACATGAAGTTTACTTCACGTTCAATACGATTGCGGAACTTTTGGAGGACAGTCATTTCTTCAATGCTGAACTCAATACGAACTTCAAATCCCATGACATTTCGAAGAATGAATACACGTGATGCTGAAGCACCATCCCGAATTAGGTAGAGTGGAATCATGATGAAGTTAGAGATTTCCTTCTCGCCTTCCTTGCTATAACCATAGTAGCAGTTGTTGCCAACCTTAATTTCCGAGCCCTTGAAAAGATCGGCGTATTCTTCTTCGTCCATAGAGGTGTTTATTGTTGCGGCAGGAAGAGGCTGTATTCCCATGATTTCACGTTTCCACATTTCTTCACGACCATAGACATTGACAAGGTTATCGGCATACGACTCCTGAAGGACTTTGTCGGGAATTGTCTTCACCAGATCAATGACCTCATGGATTCCCTTTACCTGTTGATGGATGTCTTCTCCATCAGCATTTATGACATTCGAAGCATACCACATCACAAAATCCTGTTTAGGTAAGCTGTCCAGCTTGTCTTTTGTCGTCAAGTAAGAATCTGGATCACACTTTACGTCAGAAGTTGGTATTTCCTGAATGGAAACGGCAAAGCCAAGAGATAAGGCAAGTTTTCCTGTGCGCATGGCACTAGTGAATCCAACTCCGATGTGCTCTCCTTCTTTAGGGACATCGCAATCAGGAATGATGTTGAGGTTACTTGTTATACGTTTCAAAACAGACAACTGAGCCTCAGTCCATGAAGAGCCGAGAGGCGCAACAGTATTAGAAGCACCAATGATCTGCAAGCGCATTACGTCTGGCGCACCTTCAACCAAGTTCATCGCACCTGCTTTTGATGCTGCATTCCATGCCACATCAATACCGAATAGGCTATTGCTCTTATCATATATAAGAGATGTGGATGAGTTGATATACTTGGGCGCATTAGTGTCATTGGCCAGAATATCAGGAAGAATCCTTGCTGTAAAAGCAATGATCCGACATTGCTTGTCCCGAATAGGAATCATTATGCGACCACGAAAAGTGTCATATATATCATCGCTCATCCTTTTTGTCTTGACAAGTCCTAATTCAAGAAGAAGGTCTTTATCAAGCCCCTTTTCTTTCGCCCATTGGGCAAAGCTATTCCAACTATTGCTGGCATAGCCGATACCAAATGTGCGGATATACTCTATTGGCCATCGACTGGTAGCATAGTCTAAAGCCTTGTGCGACTCATCATTGTCTCGTAGTAGATTCTCGGCAAAGAACTTGGCTGCATAGTCATTGATAATCAACATCGATTCTCGCTTGCGTTGGTCTGCATCATCAGCTATAGAACAAGAATCATCAGGAATCTCAATGCCATATTTATTTGCCAACATTTTAACGGCTTCAACAAAAGAGATCTTAAGATGTTCCTGCAAGAAGTTGATTACATCGCCAGAGGCATCACAGGCGAAACACTTGTAGATGCCCTTAGATGGACTGACAGTTAATGAGGGGGTACTATCACTATGAAATGGGCATAATCCTATATAGTTCTGTCCCTTTGGGGTCAAGTGAACATATTCACTGATGACCTCAACGATATCGGCTTTGGCCTTTATCGTATCGATGATGTTAGAAGCGATTCTCATAGCTCATTACAATGTAGGTTATTTTCTTCGATTGTTCACATATTCCTCTGCTTCTTTACGTAAGTCCTCCTGAGACTTATGCTGCTCCTTTGAGAGCCAAGCGTCAAGTTCTGACTTGACGAAATAGATGCGCTTTCCAACCTTATGATAAGGTATCATGTTGTTGGAGGTCCAACCATAGATGGTCTGAACAGCTGGATGACCAGGTATGTATTTCTGTGCTTCGCTTACATCCATGCGCTGGTCATCATCCATACTATTACCTACAGATGCCGAAATTTTTCTGTTGATGGCATCAAGTTTTGCTGACAGAATCTTGTTGTCTTCGAGAAGATTCGCCATCAGCATGGGAATCATGTCAAAGGTGGGAACGCCATTCGACGTATGTTTTCTTTCTTCCATTTTAAATGAAGTTTGATGTTAATACTTTGCGACTGCGCAGTCAGCATTTGTTTGAATTCGGTTGCAAAGTTAGTGTGAGAAAAAGCCCTTTACAAGGGCAGAAAATGGGCCAAAATCTTCCAGTATGCAGTTCCGTATTAACAAGTATCAATAAAAAGCCGAAACTGCTTGAAATCAGGCGGTTCCAGAAACATCATTTAACAATAAAAATCGAAAACAATTGAGATACGGAATGACCCACGTAGAGATTCCGTAGGCTATTCCGTATGAATGGAAGTTAAAAACAAGCCAAACTACCTAAGTGGCAATATAGGTAGCTTGGCTAACAAATAACGAAATGTTTATATCACATCGCTTTTCAAGTCGAGCTTGATGGCATCGGCGGCTTGTTCTTTCTTCGGATCTACAACCTTGGTATAGATTTGAGTGGTGCGGATATTTGTATGTCCCATCATCTTTGAGATTATGTAGAGATCTGTTCCTTCTGCAAGTTGATTGGTGGCAAACGAATGGCGGAAACAGTGGAACGTGATGTGTTTCTTGATGCCAGCAGCTTCAACCCATACCTTGACAGGCCGATTGATGTAAGACGGGTCTTGTAATCCCTCGAATACGAGTCTGTCAGGTTCCTGAGGTTCTCCACAGATGAGATAGGCTTGCTCTGATATAGGCATATACTCAACACCTCCTGTCTTCTTTTGAGTGAAGTTGATGCGGTAGTGGTCTCCTTCCTTAGACAACTCCTGCCATGTCATCTTGCGGATGTCGCAATGTCGAAGTCCCGTCAACGCACTGAAAAAGGCAGCTTTTTTAAGCATAGGATAGTTACAAGGTGTAGCAGCAAGAAGATTTAGTTCATCGATAGTCAAATATTCCCGACGACTTTCTTCTTCAGGTACACCCTTCACTTTTGCAGCAAGGTCAACATCAAGATAACCGTCAATAAACGCTTGATGTACAGCTGCCGTGAAAATGGAGAAATAGGTGGATGCCGTGTTTTGAGAAATGATACCAGACTTACCACCTCCTTGTGGAGCTGTCAGCAAGAACGTCTTGAAACTATCTATAAGTCGTAGGTCAATCTTGGAGAATGGAAGCGGTTTGCCTTCCGTGTAGATCTTCATGAGTTCCTGCACTCTATTCCAATTGACGATGATAGACGTAGAACTTTTCTTGTGTCTGGTTTCAGTGACTTTTGCAAAATAATCGATGAAGTTTACCTGTCCTTTGGCCTTCTTCTCAACCATTTCTTGGTCTGTGTCGGTGTAGAGTTCTGCACTATCATATTCATGTTGACGGAGATTACGCACATTATCAGCAAAGATACATGTTTCTCGGTCTGTCTTTGAGCGGCAGATGATGATGCCATTCATATCCCGTTTGGGTTTATAGGTCTGGACACCATCCTTATCTATACGGGCAGGACGAGTCTTATCCCACATAGGAGTGGTGATAATACGGTTTAGGTACTCGCGTTTGCGACAAGGCTTGTCATGGCCTGGTTTGAACACAGGATAGGCTTCTAGGTAAAGATACCATTCGTCACGTAACTCTGATTTGCGGAGCTTGACGGAAACCTTGGTGTGGAGCATTGCTTTCTTCATTTTACGTCTGATTTATAGAGGTTATCAATTTCTTCTTTTGGTATATAGACAAAGTTGCCTATCTGTCTTGATGGGATAGAGTATTTGCGAACATGCGCCCATACGGAGCTATCGTTGATGTGATACTTCTTGCAGATCTCTCCAACTGTATAGCAATTCTCAGGTTCGAGATTGTATAGCTTGGGTATGGGTTTAGCCTTTTCTGCTTTAATAGCATCGCGCGTGGGAATAAGCTTCTCCAAATCCTCACGTTTGATTCTTGTAAGACGAGTTCCAAGGTTTACAGCTGGGATTCTTCCTTTCCTAATAAGCCTGTAGATGGTGTCTCGTTCAACTCCAAAGATAGCAACAGCTTCCTTGACCGAGATGTATTCTCTGGCATCTGGAATTTGAAGGATGATACGAGACAATGTTTCTTCTCTTTTCTTTACGTCGAGTTGCCGTTTACGGAACACGTCACCACAACGCTTGCAGCAAAATTGTGAGTCAAGTGTCTTCGCAATGTATACTTTCCCACACACTTTGCATTTCCGTCTGATTTCTAATGCAATACCTGGCATAATTCTGAACTAATTTAATGTTTGTTATTTATAAGTATATTTTAGTCGCTTGTTTACGACTTTTTTGTCGCGGTACAAATATGGAACATGTCTTGGATAGAAATCGATAGGAATTGATAACAAACTCCAAACCCCTTAAAATGACAAATCCGTGTAACTCGCTGAGCTACACGGATTTGGTTTCCAATAATTATTGTTGATTATCTAAGTCTACTTCACCTCCTCGAAGTCGGCGTCCTGAACATCCTGAGCGCCATCATTAGCACCCTGTGACTGCTGACCGCCCTGAGCACCCTGTGCACCCTGAGGACCTGACTGCTGACCACTCTGGTACATCTGCTGAGAAGCAGCCTGCATTACGGTGTTCAAGTTGTTGATGGCAGTATCGATGGCAGCAACATCACCTGCCTTGTGAGCATCCTTCAACTGCTGCAATGCCTGCTCGATGCCTGGCTTCTTGTCTGCAGGAATCTTATCACCGTTATCCTTCAGGAAGTTCTCGGTGGTGAAGATCATGCTGTCAGCCTGGTTCATCTTGTCAATCTTCTCGCGCTCAGCCTTATCAGCAGCAGCGTTCTGCTCTGCCTCAGCCTTCATGCGGTTGATCTCGTCCTCGCTCAAGCCAGATGAAGCCTCGATGCGGATGCTCTGCTCCTTACCTGTAGCCTTATCCTTAGCTGATACGTTCAAGATACCGTTGGCATCGATATCGAAGGTAACCTCAATCTGAGGAACACCACGACGAGCTGGAGCGATACCTGTCAGGTTGAACTGGCCGATGCTCTTGTTCTGAGCTGCCATTGGACGCTCACCCTGCAATACGTGGATGGTAACCTCTGTCTGGTTATCAGCTGCAGTAGAGAACACCTCGCTCTTCTTGCAAGGGATGGTTGTATTAGCGTCGATCAACTTTGTCATCACACCACCCATAGTCTCGATACCGAGAGTCAATGGAGTAACGTCGAGCA
>ERZ1031845.272-NODE-272-length-20254-cov-4.815783_pt1 | contig 20254 bp, 25 predicted proteins | sample MGYA00518169_ERZ1031845 | MGnify/ENA primary metagenome ERZ1031845 (study PRJEB33719, sample SAMN04261265) | wastewater metagenome | biome: rural village; feature: human; material: feces | host: Homo sapiens | place: El Salvador | collected 2014-01-14 ...
CGTAACTTACAGCGGCGTGCGCAAGCTGGGGCGCTCGGTGAGCATGAGCACCGATATTTCCACCAGTGATGACAACAAGTTTTACGCCGATGACCGGCTGGCAGAAACCGAGACCGGCTCTGCCTTCACCGATGGCAGCGGCACCTGCACCGTGGACGGCCTGACCGCAGAGGAAGAGGCTTTCATTATGGGCCTGAAGACCGGCAACTCCGTAACGCCGGACGAGGGCACCGCGGTGGAGACCTACGAGTACGGCGCATCTATGGAACCGCCTTATCTGGGGCTGGGCGCAGTCAAGAAAGTGCAGAAGGACGGCAAGAGCATGTGGAAGGCAATCGTCCTGTGCAAAATCCGCTTCAAGGTGCCCAAGGACGATGCAGAGACGCAGGGCGAGCAGATCGACTGGCAGACCCAGGATCTGGACTTCAGCATCATGCGCGATGACAGCGCCATGAACCGGTGGAAGATCATCCCCAAGAAGGAGTTTGACACCGAGGCAGCGGCGGTTGCGTTTATCAAGAAGGCACTGGGAGGTGCAGCATGATCGAGGACAAGTACATCGTATTCGCGCACGTCAAGGATGACGAGTACCCCATGTGCATGACTATCAAGGCACTTTCCGTGCTGGAGGGCACTTACGGTTCTGTGGACAATATCTTTGGCGTTGCCAAGGAAGCCACAAAAACCGGCCGCGTTGCCGACCTTGCAAAGGCGGCACTGACCATTGCGCCCGTGCTCGCAGATGCAGGCCGGGACTATGTGCGGGAGATGGCGGCAGAATCCAACGACAAGGAGTTTCAGGATATGGCGCAGAGCCTGCCGGACTTCCCTGCTGCCGCGGATCTGGAAAAGAGCATGACGTGGGCAGAATGCCGCGCACTGTGGAACGACTGCGTTACCGCAATTGCGCGCGGCTCCGGCCGCGAGGTGGAGGCTGAACCGGACAACAGCGCAAAAAACGCGGAAAGCGCCATGTGATACAGCTTAACAGAACGTGGTTTCTGTTTTACGGCCGAAAACTGGGCATGAATGAGCATCAGGTGCATTCGTGCCCGGTGGGCCGTATGCTGGATTATATGGCGTGTATGCAGATAGAAAACGGCGCAAACCAGAAGCTCTACGCCACCGTGGACGATCTGGAAAAAATACGGTAAGGAGGTGAACGCATGGCAAAAACGGACATTGGCCCCAAAATAAGCGTTGAAGGCGAAAAAGAATACCGGCAGCAGATGCAAAACATTATTGCCCGGCAGAAAGAGTATGCCGCTGAGCTGAAGTCTACCACGGCGTCTATGGACGAGAACACCTCCGCAGAACAGCGTGCATCCTCGGTGGCGGCAGTGCTGCGCAAGCAGATCGCTGCGCAGACGGATGCTTTAAACGCCCAGAAAGGTATGCTGCTGCAGGCCACTGAAAAATATGGCGGCGCCAGCACACAGGCGTCGGCTTACCGGACTGCGGTCTATAAGACGAATGCGGAGCTGGAAACCTTAAAAAGCCGCTTGCGCGATGCCGAAAACGGCCTTGGAGAGTTCGCGTCTAAAACGGATGATGCAACGGAAAGCGTCCAAAATTTTGGGAATGCTAACCAAGCCGGAATCTTTGACGGCATAGCCGGTGCAGTGACAAAAGGAAACCTCGTTGCTACCGCACTGGAAAAGGTAGGCTCTGCGGTTGTTGATGCCGGAAAAGCTGTGATCAGCACCGGCGTTGACTATAACTCCCAGATGGAGCAGTACACGGTTGCGTTCACGAATATGCTGGGCAGCGCGGATAAAGCAGAATCTGCGCTTGCGCAGATAAAACAGGACGCTGCCAAAACTCCTTTTGACACCGCAGGGCTTGTAAAGGCGAACCAGTACCTTATTTCCACCGGCGAGGATGCAAAATCTGCGCGTAATATAATCATGGCGCTGGGCGATGCCGTAAAAGAGACCGGCGGCGGCAATGATGAACTGAGCCGCATGGCGCAAAACCTGCAGCAGATCAAAAACGCAGGCAAGGCGACCAGCGCCGATATCAAGCAGTTTGCTTATGCCGGCATTGATGTGTACGGCATCCTTGCCGATTATACCGGAAAGTCCACAGCGGATGTGCAGAAGATGACGATCAGCTATGACCTGCTGACCAACGCACTTTTGTCTGCATCTGAAGAGGGCGGGCGGTATTTCGGCGCAATGGAGACCCAGAGCCAGACGCTGGACGGCAGAATTTCCACCCTGAAAGACAACGCCACACAGCTTGCCGGAGCACTGACAGAAGGGGTTGCGTCTACCGAGGGAGAACTTGTCAACGTTGCCACCGGCTGGGTGCAGGAGTTGACGGATTCTTTACAGACCGGCGGCGTTGCGAGCATGGTGGAAACCGGCGGCGTGCTGGCGGGCGAGGCTATCGACAGTTTTACGGATTACGCCGTCAACAACATGGACGGCGTGCTGGATACCGGGCTGGATATTGCCCAAAACCTTGCATCCGGTGTTGTGCAGAATGCCCCGAAGCTGCTGGAAAGTGCTGTGACCATCACCGGCAGCTTTATTGGCGGTGTGGCTGAAAAAATCCCGGATATCCTTGCATCCGGCGCGGAACTTACCGGGCAGATGGTCCGTGGTGTGCTCAGCCTTGGGCAGGATATGTGGAATGCCTCAAAAACGCTTGCAGCCAAAGCAGCAAACGGCATTTTGACCACAAACTGGCTTGAGGTCGGTTGGAACATCTCAAAAGGAATCGTCAACGGCTTTATTAACGGAATGAAAACCGCGCAGTTCAGCGGGATGGGCGGCGGCAAGTTCGGCGGCGGCGCGGGACGTCAGAAAAAGCAAAACGCTGAACCGGAAATTGTTGTGCCGCAGTATAGTGGCTCTGGCAGCAGTGGTGGAAGCGGCGGCAGTGGTAGAAACGGCGGCAGCGGCGGCTCTGGCGGCAGAAGGACTCCCACAAAAACCGCTCAGGACACCAAAAAGCTGGCGAAATCCGTTACCAACACCTCCAAGCAGCTGCTGCAGGGTACGGAAAACATTGTGGGCGCGATCAGCCGCACAGTGGAAACGACTGACAATACTTACAACGTCTATGATGGCACGACCAAGAAGCTGAAGGACACCACGACCGAAACCGTCCAGACCATCACGGACAGCTGGACGGAAATGGTGAACGGCGTTGAAACGCAGTTCAAGCGGGTGCAGACCCTGACGGACGGCGTTGTGACCTCTGAAAAAGTGACAAGCTCCATTGCAGATGAGGTTGCTAAAAAATCCGTCCATACGCGTGCGGAGACCCTGACGGCGGCGCAGGCGGAGATAGACGAAGCTATTGGCTACGTCAGCCGGACTGCCCAGACCTCTACCGAAACCAAGAAAGTGCTTAACGCTGAGACCGGCGAGCTGGAAGATACTGTTGTATCTGCCACAAAGGTAGTTACAGACTGCTATAAGCGCATCGTGGAGGGTCAGGAACAGACCGTAGAGCGCACCACCACTTACACCAACGGCATTGTAACGGACGTTAACGAAAAGGTCACCGACCTGAACACCAGCATCAAATACACCGAGGGCGTTCTGGGCGGCTTCTCCAAGTTTGTGCTGGATCTGGATTCTAAGCTGGGCGGGCTGGAAAAGGTTGCAAGCAACCTGACAAAAAGCCCTCTGGGGCAGTGGTTCAGCGATCTGGCGCAGGGCTACCGTGCAAGTGATAGCTTTTGGGAGAACATTGACGTCCCGGGAACACTTATCAGTGGCCTGACCGGTGCTGCACAGGGCTTTCAACTGACCGGAAACTGGGCGGGAGCGCTTGCCGGTGGAATATTTGGCATCGCTGGAAAATTGCTCGGCACTTCCATCAGCACCGAGGCAGGAAGCTGGGGAGCTGACCTTGTGACCGGCCTTGCAAAGGGCATTCTGGGCAATGGCGGTATTATCACAAAGGCAGTCTCGTGGATCGGCGACATTATAAAGGGATTTTTGCATTTTTCGCGCCCAGACGAAGGACCTTTGCGGGAATACGAGAAGTGGATGCCGGATATGATCCAAGGCATGGCGGACGGCATCCGCGACAACGCTTACCTGCTGCAGGAGGCTGCCGCAGACCTTGGCGGAAAGCTGAAAATGCAGTTGCAATACGATGTAGGCAGTGCAAACGGCTTTGCACAGGTGGCTACCAATTCCCGCACGGTGAGTATGGGCGGCATCAACGTCAATGTGTACCCGTCTGAGGGCATGGACGAGGAACGCTTTGCCCAGTACACCATTACACGACTTACACAGATGATCAACGAGGAGGCAGCAGCCAGTGGAGAAGTACCTGTATTTTAACGGGCACAGCAGCACCGAGTACTGCTGCCATATCGAGCACAAACCCAGCATCCCGACCCCGAACCGCAAGTACGAGGAGTACGAGGTTGCGGGCCGAAACGGCAAGCTGCACGCGGATCAGGGGCAGTATGAAAATATCACGGTATCGTATCAGCTGTATTTCCACGGCAGGAACCCTACCCCGGAGCAGCTGCGCAGCATCAAGGCGTGGCTTTGCGGTACACCGGGTGCCTATCCCCTCTCGGACGGATACGACCCGGAGTATTTTTATCGCGGCATTCCAAAAATGGGCGATACCAGCAATATTCTGGACAAGTACGGCCGGTTCACGGTGGAGTTTGACTGTGATCCGCGGCACTTCCTACGCTCCGGGCAGGAGCTGCAGGAGATGTCGAACGGTCAGGTGCTGCTGAACCCGCTGGATCAGGTGGCACTCCCCTATTTTGAGGTGACCGGAAACGGCGAAGAAGGCGAACTGCTGGTGAATGGAAAAGCGTTTGGCATGAAGCCGCCCGCCGATAAAACCGTGTGCTGCGATGCAGAAACGTGGAACGCATGGCTGGAGGACGGCACCAATGCAAACCCGGTGACCGGTGGCATCTGGCCGGAGCTGGCAGCGGGCGAAAACCTTGTCCAGTGGAGCGGCGGCATCCAGACCGTGAAGATCATGCCAAGGTGGTGGACGTTATGAAACCTGTTCTGCCTGTTTTGCATGATGAAAATGTGACTACCGTGGGCAATTTTGGCTATGGTACGCTTTCGGATGCACTGGAGTGCACTGTCAGCTGCGAGGAAAACGGAACGTATGACCTGACCTTGCAGTACCCGGTGACCGGCATTCACGCGGAAAAGCTTTTGGAGCGGCGCATCATCAGCGCACAGCCTTCCAGTTACGAAAACCGGCAGCTTTTCCGCATTTACCGTATCAGCCGCCCGATGAATGGACGGTTTCAGGTTTCGACGCACCATATCTCGTATGACCTCGGCAACTGCATCGTAAAGCCGTTTAGCGCAAAAACACTTAAAGAAACGATCCAGAAACTGAATGCAAATATTGTTGGTGACTGTAAGTTTGAGATTTCGGCAGAATATGACAACGAAAAAGCCTTTTCCGTTACAAAGCCCATGACTGTGCGCGCTGCGATGCTCTCCAACAACGGCAGCAGCATTGCGGACACCTACCTTGGCTACTGGGAGTTTGACGGTTTAAAGTGCACGCTGCGGCTTAAAGAAGAGGTAAACCGGGGCGCAGTCATTGCATACGGTCTGAATCTGGTGGACGTCACACAGGAGAAAAATATTGACAACGTATACACGCACGTCTATCCGTACTGGGCAAACGCGCAGAAGGGCAAGTTTTACGCGCTGGACCCCATAAAGGCGTCTGATATCGAGGGATACCAGAAGATCTACCCGCTTGACTTGACCAGTTACTTCCAAAAAGCACCCTCTGATGCCAGTATGCGGAAGGCAACTACTGATTTTTTGTCCAAAAACCAGATTGGAAAGATAGAGCCAAGCCTGACCGTAAGCTATGTGCAGCTGGAAAAAACCGTAGAGTACAAAGACCAGAAGAACAAGATCATCCTGCGCGGTGATACGGTAGAGGTGCGTTACCTGCGCCTTGGCGTGAATGCGCTGGCCAGAGTGACAAAGACCGATTATGACGTGTTGCACGACCGGTATGCCTCGATCTATGTAGGCAAGGCAAGTGAAAAGCTTGCAAGAACCACCGTGAAAGACCGCAACCGCATGAGCACCACGAATGACCGTGCCGTTGACGCAAGCCGTGTGGCAACAGACTACATTGGCGAAACGGACGATGGCGGCATCCAGTTTGGACCCGGGGATTATAACTACACGATCAATAAAGATGGGCTTGAATTTAACGGTGTCAAAAACAAGCTGGTTATCCACAGCTGGCAGAACGAAGAAACCGGAGAACCGCTCAAAAGCTTTGAGGAACAGACCTATTATGTGGACCTTACCGGATACTCCGCTATCCTGATCACCTACGAAAGCACAAAAGGCGCCACATGGTTCGCAGGCGGCGGCAGCGGAGGCAGAGTATCCAGTATTATCCCTATAAACGGAAAAAAGTACACGCTTATGTATGCGTGGAACACGCCACATTTTCGAAACGTAACGGTTTATCAGGATAGAATCGTGTTCGGGCCCGGAAAAGAACGGACTTCAAAATACACAATAAAGTCCACTCCAGACCCTATTCTTCCTTTAACACAAACGGGAAATTTTAGTTTGCAAAGTCCTGGTTTCGATGGGTGGGACACCAACAACGCTGTATGCGTACCGCAAGAACTTTTTGGCTTTTTGTAATTGTAAGGAGGTGGCTATTGTGAAAAAAGATGGTTACTTATACCAGTGCACCGTGTGCCCGGACGGACGCATCAAAAACGGAGGCTGGACGCTGAAAAGCGTAATCCCGAAAACGCTGCCGCCGGATCAGCTGCTTTTTGAGGATTTCCCGGCCAACAGCAACGGCGGCAATGACTATATCTGGGACGGGCAGAATTTGATTTTTGACCCGCTGCCAGAGGAAAGCGAGGAAGCAAATGCAGAAAATCAGGATTGATTTTGATAATCCCGGTTTGCCACAGCACATCAGCGCGGTGGAAAACGACAGCCAGAGCCGTTTTTTTCAGGCGACGCTATACGAAAACGGCAAGGCGTATACTGCGCCTGAAGGAGCCGCTTACAGCATCATGTATCGTGGCTTCGGCCCCCAGAATCAGGGCTGGTACGATACCATCAACGACGGTGCAGGCAAGCGTGCAGCTTGTGCTGTGTCCGGCAACGTGGTCACCTGCGAGATCGCACGTCAGGCGCTGCAGGTGCCAGGTCATGTGAGCATCGTGCTCTGCGTAACGACCGGAAAAGGCTATATGCTCAAGAGCTGGCCTATCGAGTGCGACTGTAAAAACGACCGCTATGACAGCACTGTGGAGATCCAGAGCTTTTTCTATGTTACGCAGGTCTCTAATGCGGACTGGACGCAGGCAATTCAGGCGGTTGAAGAGCTCAAAAATACCATCGACCCCACCCTCTCCCTCTCCGGCAAGGCTGCGGATGCAAAGGCGACTGGAGATGCGGTTGGTGAGCTAAAGGAAGATATAGATAAATATATCATAAAGAGAATAAAGGGGAGCGTGACAACATCAAAAGCCCCGCATATTGTGTTAAGGTATGCCTGCAAAGTTAGTAAAGGTGATGTAATATCTGTAAAATCTAAATATGATGGGGACAATATCCAAACATATGATATAAGGTTTTATGATGCTTCTGGGAACATTCATATTATAGCGACAGCGGTACCGATTGGCAAAGAATATATATTTGTAGCAGAAGAAAATTATTCCGAAATCAGTTTATTTGCAAATATCACTAACCCTATTGAAGGCAAAAAATTTGAAACGGTAGTAAGTATACACGGTGAACTTACAAACGAAATCAATCAACTGGATTTAAAGCAAAAACAGCAAGAAGTCAATATGGCTGACTTGAAAACCGATTTAGACGCTAAATACAATAAAGAATCTATTAATATACTTGATATTTCGAAAGCGTCAGAGAATAAGTCAATTGACGCTGACACAGGAAAAGCTGTAGATAATCAAAGCGGTCTTTGGTTAGCTAGTGACTTTATTAAATTAAACGCTAACACAAGATACTGTTGCAATGGAATTTTTCTTAACGGGATTTTTGGTTTTTACACGAGCAAAGATGCAAACACATTTGTAAAATCGCCTGCCGGAGTAGAAATGCACGGCCTTTCAGAATTTGATTACAAAAAAGGCTATATTGAAACAGGCGCATCTGAGTTGTATTTTAGATGCTCCATCGCATCAGAGATGAAGGGCAGCGCGTATATCTCTGAGTGGGTAAATGAGTATGTACCATATCAAGCATTATTGCTAAAAGATTTCATTCGTATCGCCGCAGAAGCCAGTCAGTTAAAAGGCAAAAAAATATTGGTAATCGGCGATAGTATAAGTACGGATTATTACGGCTCATATCCAAAGTGGGTAACAGCACTGATTAAAGCACACTATTTGCCATTAGACACAGTTAACAATAGTATTCACGCGACTGGATTTGTCGCAGATGCAGGCACAACTGGAAATGATTTTCTTTCTCGTCTAAAAGCTGTGGAAAATAAATCTAGTTTCGATTTAGTAATTGTGTTTGGCGGCATTAACGACTACTCGCTCTACAAACAAGAGGATAGCATTTCCACCATATTCACAAACGCCGTTGATGCTTTTTTTGAATATCTGGTGAACAATTATGTGAATGCCAGATTTGGCGTAATCAAACCTATGCTCTGCAATAGACCCGGCGGTGCGGATAACGCAGATAAGATAAGGTTGTATGCTGATTACATCGCAGGCGCTGCTAAAAAATATGCAATCCCAGCCCTCAACATGACTGACGAGAGCGGATTTAATCCATTTATAACACAACTATATGAAAGATGGTCGTTGCTCCCAAGTGGACAAGAGTTGCACGACGGCATCCATCCTAATGAGGAGTTTGAGCGCAAATTCATGGCACCACAAATCAAACATTTTATAGACGGACTAATCTAATTAACTAAAGAGGGCTTTAGTCCACTAATAGAAAGGACGTGACATGATGGCAAAAAACATATTAGACGTTTCCCGCTGGCAAGGGCGCGTCGACTGGGACAAGGTCAAGGCAAGCGGCCTTGTTTCCGGTGTGATGCTCAAAACTGTCAGCACCAACCGCAAGCTAAGCAAGCGCAAGGACGGGCTGTACATTGACCCGACGTTTGAGCACAACTATGCCGAATGCAAGCGCGTTGGTCTGCCGGTTGGCGTATACTACTACACCTACGCCACCGATAAAGAGATGGCAGACGCAGAGCTTGCCCTGCTCAAAACTGCGCTGACCGGGAAAACTTTCGAGCTTCCAATCTGCGTGGATGTGGAGGACAACAAGCTCCGCAAGCTTGGCAAGCAGGCGTTGACCGACCTGACCGCGTATGCGCTGGCGACCATCGAGCAGTGGGGCTTCTACGCTCTGCTCTACACCGGTCTCAATTTCGGGGAGACCCGGCTGTATATGGGTGGCGCGGCATTACGAAAGTACGATGTGTGGGTGGCTGCATACCGCGACGACAAGCCGACCCCGGCATGGTCTTTTGGGATGTGGCAGTACACCAGCACCGCCAGCGTGCCGGGCGTGATCGGCAACGTGGACTTGAGCCACGCTTACAAGAACTACGCTAAAATCATCGCAAAGAAGGGTCTGACCCGTCTTCGGGAGGGCGCATGAGCGAAGCAATCATCGTGGCAATCATCACCGGCGGTCTGAGCCTGATCGGCGTGATCGTCTCTAACAACCACACCGCCCAGAGCATGGACAAGAGCATGGACGCCAAGCTGGACAAGCAGCAGGCTGTGACCGAAACTAAGCTGGAAGAGCTGACCCGCGAAGTCCGGGAGCACAACAACTTTGCCAAGCGCGTACCGGTGTTGGAAGAGCAGATCAAGGTGGCAAACCACCGCATCGAAGACCTTGAAAAAGAGAGAGGAGAGTAACACATGGAAACCATTCTTCACACTATTCTCACCCCGCTGCCCGCATGGCTGGCGCTGGTGCTCATTGTTGTGGGCGCTGTGTCGCTTGTGCTGGGGCTTATCCGTCTGGGCTACGGAGCAGCGGTCAAGACGCTGGTGCTTGACCTCATTGACCAAGCAGAGCATGAAATTCAGGGCACCAAGCGCGGCGCAGAGCGCAAGGCGTGGTGCGTCAAGATGCTGCGCCATTATCTGGGCAACAGCCGGTGGGGCAAACTGGTCTCGTGGGCTATCACCGAGGAGACCATGAGCAAGGCCGTTCAGTTTTTCTTTGACTGGTCAAAGGCGGCGCTAGGAAAGAAAGTGTGACAAAAATGCTGGAGCTATGCCCCGTCACTCTAAAAACCGCAAACGAGTACGTCAAAGAGCATCACCGGCATCACGGAGCCGTCGTTGGGCATAAGTTCTCTATTGGTGCCACAAAGGACGGCGTGCTTGTTGGCGTTGCCATATGCGGCAGGCCAGTGTCAAGAGTACTGGACGACGGCTATACATTAGAGGTCACACGTCTTTGCACAGATGGCACGCCGGATGTATGCAGTATGCTATATGGCGCAGCATATCGCGCCGCAAGAGCAATGGGCTACAAAAAGGTCGTAACGTACATTTTGGACACCGAGACAGGCAGCTCGCTAAAGGCAGCCGGGTATAAATGCGAAGGCAAAGCAGGCGGTGTTGAGTGGACAGGAAAAAGAAAGCCTAAAAACCCGGAGCAATACCCGCACCAAATGAAAACCCGCTGGGTTAAAATTTCAAAAAAGCAATAAGGAGATTATTATGGCAAGCACTACATACCGCCATCTCGGTGACGTCACCGAGATGTACGCTGCACAAGAGCAATTTCGTGACATCACGAAAATGGTCTGCGCACGTCTTCGTGGTCTCACGAAAACATACCATCTCGGCAATGCCAACAAAATGGTGACGTTTTGTCACCGTTTTGCCAGCATTGGCAATATAGTGCGCAACGCCGGACAGCTGCCGCAGCCTTTTTGGCTCGGTGGCGCCCGTGGCAGCGGCTCGCATAGTCTTTCCGCCAGCGTTGCAAGGGCTTAATGCAGAACAGATAAAAGCTGTGATAAAGCGTGCGCCGCTTGGGAGGTATGACCGGAAAATCGCCCGGTTGCGGTACGTTGACCAGCTATGCCAAGTTGATATTGCAGCGCGTGTACCGTATTGTCGGACATCAATCGGCAATAGGCTAAAAATTATTGATAAAATGCTAGATGCATGATATCATAATTTTAATTGGGTGCGATTTTCTCACGAAACGCATTGAAGCGGCAGGCTTTAGGGTCTGCCGCTTTTCTTTTTGCACATTTGTGGTATAATATTCACAGACAATTCGCCTAATGAGTTGTTGGTGTGGTTCGGTCTAAAGACTTCTGCCGACACGAGCGCACAGCTTACGAAGTTTAGTCTCCTGCTCGCCTACTTACAGTGCGTACCATGCGGGAGACGATTTTATATGGTGATGCTTATGTGCAGTACAAAAGAAGAACGAGTTGCAAGAATCGCAAAATACTACACCACTTTTCACCTGTTTGGCGATTGGTATCTTATTCGGTGTTATCCTAGACACTGCCATAGCTGGAAACGGTTTATTCCGCTGTATACTCCTACGCACATAAGCTGATAAGCAAAAAAATCCCCTGCTTTGCCGAAGTCCTGCGTTCCACGCGGGGTACGTTGTAGGCAAAGTGGGGGATTTTGTTTTATTTACACTAGTTTTGTCGAAACTCTTGTCTTGCAAGTCAAAACGTGATATTTTATTTTTGCTTCCAATGTGAAGCCCTTAACAGTTAAGCGCTCATGCGGCTTTGTGCCGTGTGGGCGCTTTTCTTTTACCCTTGCAGCTCTTCTGCTGATACGTTGCAGGCAGCAGCAATTTTCTTGAGCGTTGTCATCCGCGTAGGCTTTCCGGCTTCTGCGTGCTGGATTGTTGCAGTGGACAGCCCGGTCTTTTCCGACAGTGCCCGAATGGTCAGACCGGCGCTTTCCCGAGCGGCTTTAATTTTGCCCGCGTTTACGCCAAGTGTCTTATAATCGGGCGACATATACCCGATTTGGAACACGCCCTGCTGCTGCATCGACAATGCTTTGAGCGCAAAGCTGCTGTCAATGTCCTCGATGTCAACATCCTTCAGGACGTAAGCGCAGGCATTGTCAAGCTCCGGGGTCATCTTGTGGAGCTTGTGCGCCAGCGTGATCTTCATCATAACGCCACGCACGGGAAATCGCGTAGCGTTGCTGAGATCTGCCTGATTTGCATGGTCAGGGGTGCAGGCTTCGTCCAGCAGGCGGTACAGTTTGCCGAGATTTCGGATAGTGGTGTTTTCCATGGTGTCCTCCTAACGCCCGTCCAGCCAGATAGCGCAGCTTTCATTTAGATTTCGATGCTGGGTGCGGTGGAGATCGGATCCTCGTCCGGGTGCATATTGTTCCATGCCCGGACGATCTCATGCAGTCTTACGACTGCTCCATGCATATTAACGGATGCGTTCATGTCCAGATCGGTGATGGCGTTAAGCACGCTGACCATCTGGCTTCTGCCGTACTGCTTAGCCCACTGGGCAACTAGGGCGGTCTTGATGCGGTCTGCCAGCTCATCCACGCAAGCGGCGAGCTCCTCCTCGGTGTCGTCCTCTCTCTTTGCGCCGAGGATCATATCCATTGCGCTGAGACCGGTAAACCGTTCGCCGTCATCCCAGCGGCGCTGATACTCAGCAACAATGCTATTGCGGATGCTATTTTCCAGACCGCAGCCTGCTGTTGCAAGCTCTGCGTAACGGTCGTTCAGTTTTTCATAGATATCCATTTTTCGTTCCTCCTGCGTTGTTTTTGTGCTTTTCTTTACATCCTTATTATACCACAAAACTGCTACAAGTGATACATACATAGTTACCAAACTTTCCCTTATTTTTTTGTTCATTTTGTAGCAGTTGTATCAGTTTATATTTGTCCTTCGTTGTGCGTTCGTTGTCTTTCGGTTTTTGCCGATGCGGTACACTTAGGCCACAAAAGCAAGGGAGGATTGCGATATGGGCATGTATGACAGTTGGTCACAGCCGAATCAGTACAACCGCCAGCCGTACAACGGATACGGCCAGATGCAGCAGCCGCAGGTGGCGCAAAACCCGTTTCTGATGGTGCCGACCATCGCGGATGTGGACAAGGTGGTTGCTCAAGCAGGAGAGACCCGCTGGATCATGGTGCAAAACGATGCGGTCATCGCGGTCAAAACGGCCAGTGCGGTGGGCTACGCGACCACGGAGTACTACCGGCTGTCAAAGTTCGACCCGGCAGTTATGCAGACACCGGCACCGGGCTGCAACTATGTGACCGAGCAGCAGATGGAAGAGCGGATCAACGCCGCGATCTCTCAGGCGATGAGCCAGTTACAGCCCGCCTCTGCCGCAAAATCCACCCGGACTAAGGAGGCATAACGATGAGTAACCCGTTGATGCAGTTCATGGGCGGCGGTGCGCCGTCCGGCTTTCCCGGCCCTCTGGGCAACATGATGCAGATTTTGCAGCAGTTCACGGAATTCTGCTCTAAATTTCAGGGTGACCCGCAGAAAAAGGTGCAGGAACTCTTGAAATCTGGGCAAATGACGAAAGAGCAGTATAGGCAGCTCGAAACAGTTGTGAAGCAGCTCTTGCCGTACATCAAGCCTTACCTTAAATAGCCGAAAAATCGTGCGCACGATTTGAAATATTCAGCTCTATCAACGAAAGGACAATAACCATGGATAACTATTCTTTGGCAGACATCGCCGCTGCGACCCACAACAATGACGACAACGGCTTCGGCATTGGTTCCGGTGGCGGCATTTTCTTCCTCGCCATCCTGTTTCTTTTCTTTGCCATGATGGGCGGCGGTGGCCTGTGGGGCAACCGTCAGGGCGAGTACGGTCAGTATGCCACTGCGGCAAGCCAGCAGGAAATCCTCTATGGCCAGCAGTTCGGCCAGCTCAACGACCGCCTGACCAACATCGGCAACGGCATCTGCAATCTCGGCTATGAGATGCAGGGCAACATTGGCCAGCTCGGCAAGGAAGTTGCTCTGGCACAGGCTGGTACCAACACCACCATTCTCCAGACCGGTAACAACATCCAGAGCCAGCTCGCACAGTGCTGCTGCGACAACCGTCTGGCAACGGCCAATCTGTCCGCTCAGATGGACAAGCAGACCTGCGCGATTAACTCCAACATCGACGCGAAGTTTGCCGAGCTCCAGAAGAACCAGCTTGAGCAGACCATCGCGGCACAGGCCCAGCGCATCAACCAGTTGGAACTTCAGAGCCAGATGACCAACGTTGTGCGGTATCCCAACGGGTACACCTACAACGCAGGGCCGTCGCCCTTCTGCGGCTGCAATGGCTGTGGCAACATCTAACATCTGACGCCCTATCGGCGAGGACACGCGGGGCGGCAAAAGCTGCCCCGCTTATTTTTTAAGGAGGATATGACTATGTCTAGGTCTGCTATCTATACCGCCAATACCACGCCCACCGCGCTCGCGGTTGGCAACATCATCCCCGTGGGAACCACGGTGCGCCGTTTCGGTAAGTGCATCCGGCAGGACGGCAACACCATCACGCTGGCCGGGCCCGGCTACTATCTGGTCAACGCCTCGGCCACCGTTGCACCCACCGCCGCCGGTACGGTCTCCGTTACCGGCCAGAAGGACGGCGTCGCTGTGATTGGTGCCACTGCGGCCGCCACTACGACCGTAGCAGCCGAATCGGCAAATCTGTCGCTGGATTTTATCGTCCTCAATGTCGGCTGCGGCAGTTCCATCCTGTCCTTTGTGCTGGGCGGCGCAGAATCTACGGTCTCCAATCTGGCCGTGACCGTCACCAAGCTGTGAGGAGGTAACTGCCATGTGTTACGATAATCTGCGTGCACGCATGTGCAAGGAGCTTCATGATATCGAGGAGCGGGGGATGTTCTGCCGCTGTGATCTCGACGACACCCACAAGCTCATCGAGAGCATCTGCGGCCTCGACGCAATGTCTGCCCACACTGAAGAGCACCACAAGGCAGACAAGCACGAAGCCGCCCACGTTGAGCACGCCGCTCATCCGGCGCACCTCACCCTAGAGGACGCGAAGCGCTGGACGTCCAAAATGCAAAACGCCGACGGCACCACCGGCTCCCACTGGACGCTGGAACAGACGCAGGACGTTGCGAAACAGCGCGGCATAACCTGCGACAAAAATGACTTCTGGGCCACCATGAACATGATGTACAGCGACTACGGCAAAGTCGCAAAAATGTACAGTGTGGACAACACCAACTTCTACGCTGACATGGCCGCAGCGTTTTTGCAGGACAAAGACGCTGTGGATGGCAAACTGGTCGAGTACTGGGAATGCATTGTAGAACACAAGTTCTGACTACTTTTTGACAACTTCGGGATTGATATTATCCGGATTTATCACGCAGTATCTGTGAGTATTCGCATTTCCAAAATAGAAAAAATCCGCACGAACACTGAATTTTCCAGTATTCATGCGGATTTTCACGTTATGCAGAAGAAGGGACTTGAACCCTTCGTGCATCTCGTTGCTACGCTATTTATTTTAAAGTGACTACTTATGTACATCTTTACATCCGGCTTTATCGGTGACGTAGGCGTTCAGCTGGTCAATATACTTGCGGTCCTCCTCGTCGCGGAACTGCTGGTAGATCCGGCGGGTGGTCATGATATCGGCGTGACCCATCAGCTTTTGCGCCACCATGTCCGGCACGCGAGCGTAGTAGAGGTTCGAGGCGTACAGGTGACGGAACTGGTGCGCGGTGACGGTGGCACGGTACACTTTCCGCGTAACTGTGGAAGCCGGGCGCGTGGAGGTGGCGGGCTTTTTTATCTCGTACAGGTAATAATCCGTCAGGCCGATCGGGCGGCAGTACATGACCCAACGGGCTCTGTACTGAGACTGCGTCAGTGGCTCGGCACAGCCGGACATAACGTAATCTGTCAGCTGGTGTCCCTCGGCACGCGCAAGCAATGCCGGACGGAAGGGCGAGAGGATTGGCACATCACGGTAGCCGTTGCGGGATTTGGGTGTTTCAAAATAGGCGTTGTTGTAATCCCATGGCATGGCTCCCCGCACATGGATGCACCCGGCGGCAAAGTCCACATCCTTCCATTGCAGGGCGTTGGCCTCTGAGACGCGCAGGCCGGTATACTCGAACAGCTGCGCCCAGAAACCACAACCTTCCGGGTGGTCGTGGATTATCTGCTGCTGCTCGGCGGTGGGTTCATCCCGGCGGCCGCGCTTCATCCCGGCGGGCGGAGCAGCCAGCAGCACCGGGTCGCTTGTGCCGTGGTAGTTTGCACACCAGAACTTGAACACGCAGCTTAACACGCTTTTGGCGTTGGTGATGGTGTGCAGGGATTTTCCGCTTACCTTCATATTTTCCATGAGCCCGCACACGGCCTGCGCATCGATCTCCTGCATGGGCGTGTCGCCAAAGTGCTCGGTGAAGATTTTTAGATATCTTTTATAGGATTTGATGGTACTGCACTTGATGGGCGTGCCCTGCCCGGTGATGTAGTCCCTATAGGCCTGCGCCATCTCCCGGAAGGTTGCCCCGCCGTTCTGCTTCTGCTCGTCCAGAATGATCTGGCGGCAAGCCTCTTCGTACTTGTCCTGCGCCTCGGTGATGGTTTTGCCGTAGAAGAACCGTATGCTGCCATCCGGCATTTTGCGCTTCAGCTGGTACCGGCCATCAGCGCGTTTCGTTCTTTTTCTTGGCATCCTCTATCGCCTCCTTGTTTATGGAGTAGACATCTTCCGTATTTTTTGCTGCCGCCATTCCGCAGTCGCGCGCCTGACACAGCATTTCAATATTCGGTTGCAGCCCTTCTGGATCTACGTCCGTTTTTGTGGCAATGGCAATCTCGTAGTGGCTCAGGATCGTATTGACCACGGCCACCCTGTCCCGCAGCGGCGTGTGCAGGTTGGCCACCATTTCGGTAAGCACACTCAGATGGTCCGACCCGTGCGCGCCGTATCGGATGTACAAGAGCGCGTCTATCTCGTATGCGCTGCATTCTTCGATGGCCTCGTGCAGCATTCGACGTTTTTCTTTGTCGGTGGGGTCCTCTTCCAGCCGTTCCAGCAGCCCCGGGTGGATGCAGGAATCCAGATACCGTTCCAGTGAAACCCCGCAGCCCACGAACCACTGCATCATCATGGGAAAGGAAATCGCGTTAATTCCCTGCTCCCACTTAATTATGCTTTGTCGGCTTACACCCATTCGTTTCGCAAGTGTGGCTTGGCTGATTCCGGCCTCTGCCCTTGCTTTTTCCAATGTTTCCGCAACACGCAAAACCCAATCATCCATTTCCAAACATCCCCTTTTTTTCGACAATTACACAAAATTCGACTGTTTTTCTGTCTTTTTTGGTTTACCATAAACTTCCAAAATTTGATGTCGAATCTGTTCCTTTTTCCGTGTTATAACATAATTGTCAAAAAAATCCAGAAGGAGTGAAAAAATAATGGATAACATCAAGGTTCTGAACGAAATCCCGGAAGATATGGTAATCATTGACGGCATGCCGGCATCCAAACCGCAGAACGCTGATGGAAGCCGCAAACCGTGGGAGGGCTAAGTTATGACCAACACAAAATTCAAGGAAGCTATGCTTTGCGCCTACGCACAGGATAACATGCGAAAGCTCATTTATCACCTCTCACAGGCCGGAGCTGACGGCTCTGCCTATGATGCCGCCTACCAGATTCTGAAAGATGCTGTTAAAGATTGCGATGCCGGGCGCAACCCCGGTGCACGGTATTGTAATATCAATGGGCGCATCGTTGCAGTGCCGGCAGTCTCCCCTTGTCCGTGTGATCAGGAGTGTTAACCTCAAAGTTAATTTTGTCGGGCGTTCAAGGTGTCCACTGTGGACACCTTTTTGTTAATCGCCCCCGGCGGGCTGGTGCAAAAGCTCCATGAATTTTTCACCGCTCATAAACTCAATGCTTGCACCTTCGGCGTTCATCTGCTCCGCCTTTTTTATTTTGGAGGACTTTTCGCCAAAGCGTTCAGCCCATTCCTCTTCTCTCTGGCCGCAAACAAGGATCTGCGTGCGCGGGCTTAACTTTATTCGTACCTTTGCGCCCAGCGCAGCGGCCTGCAAAGACGCCTGCTCTCTATCAATTGGCAGCTGGCCTGTTATCACAAGCGTTTTTCCATACAGCGGATGCTGCGGGTCTGCCTGCTTGTTTTCAGGGTATAGCACATGACCGAGACGGCTTTTCGGTTTTGTCGGCGCGGTTGCCGGGGCTTTGCTTTTGGCAACAAAATTGTGCACCTGCAAGGTTGCTTTTACGTCCTCCAAAGCATCGTGCGCGTTGTAGTCGTACCCGATTATTCTGGCTGCGCTTTGCAGTGCCATGCGTGAGCGGTGGCCACCGCTGGATGCATTGCAGTAATCCACGATTTCCTTCATTGGGTCACACCAGAATAAAATGTATGGGTTTATTCCATTGACCATTAGAAAACTCTGCTCAAACGAGCAGTTATAGGCCAGAACTTTGTCAGCGCGGGAAAGAATATCCTGCACAAAGGGTGCCACCTTTTCAAACGGCGGGCAGAACGCAACGCGGGGCGGGTATATTCCGTTTACGCTGGAAGCACTCTCCCAGCTGTTGTGCCGCACCGCTCGGCAGTACTGGTTCATCAGCACGTTTTCGTCCTGGTCGATGATGGACACTTGCAAAATTTCATCTGTGTCGCAGTTTAGGCCGGTGGTCTCGAAGTCAATGACGACCGCTTGATAATGCGCGTCTGCGGCGCGTCTTGCGTCCTGATCGGCGGCAAGCTTAGTCAGATGATCCTGCTCATATAAACCATCTGGCGGCTGCGGCGCTTGGCGTGGTTCTCTTATTACAGGATCAGGGTAGTCCACCGTGCGCTGCAAAACGGTTTCAATGTGGTTTTGCTCTGCTTGCTTTTTCTTTTCGTGCTTTTTGTAAAGGACGTATCCGGCAGCAGCTACAATGGCAATAAGAACTAAAGCTAAAACTGCCGGGTGCACCTTGCTGCAAATTTGCAGTAAAAACGCAAAAACGAAAAATATCAGAAAAACCAGAAAAGGCATCACCACAAAAACGTTAAACAGGATATACAGACAGCCCGGAGATTTTTGCTGATTATTGTTCTTCATCTGTAAAACTTCCCATTAAACAAAAATGTTTGATAATTAAGTTTTCCTTCTTTGTTTAGCGGAACTTTTTCCAGTACGATAACCTGCCTATCGTGGCTTTGCTCATACTCTTTTTTTAAATCAGAAACAATGCTGTCCAGTTTTTCATCCGGCACCCATCCATTCCATTCGTAACCGAGTTCCAGTTCCATCTTGTAACTTACGCTGGTGATACTTTGAACACGATCAAACAATGTCCGGTGGCATACATATTTGTAACCGGGTCTTTCTGTGAGCTCACTATCTTTATATAATTTCTGGTTTTGTTTTGTCGGCTGCACGACACACCGCAAATTTTTTCCGTCCCATGCGTACTTAGCGCCAAAATGCTCATCAATCGGGTATCCGTCCAGATAGATGATATTATCCGGGTGAAGTGTCGGTATAACGTCTTCGAGTATAGCGCCGGTGATTGTTACCATTCCGTTTTTCTGCACCTTGGCATCATATTTATAGTGCTCGAAATATGACCATGTGGAAGGGTCGGACACCGGATAAATAGAAAGGTCAATTTTATCACCGGACGTATCTGTGCTTTCCGAAGAAGACGAGGAGGACGCTGGCGGGTTCGTGCTTTCACTTGACCCGCTAGGCGGCCTACTGCCGGGAGTAGAATCAGATGCAGAGCAAGAGGCCAAAATGGACGCCACAATTGCGCCCGCCACAATAACTTTGCATTTTTCAGCAATTTTCATTCGAAATTCCTCTTTCCTCTTGATTTCAATTTATAGCCGTTGTAATATAGAACCGCGAATACAACGAAAGGGAGTGTTACAAGTAACCGTTAAAGACATTTTGGACTTTTTGGACGAACATCCAGAGCTTTTAGATGAAACTCTCGCATTTTTGAAAAAGCGAAAAGCCGAAAAGCTCAAAAACGAATCGGTCACTTCTTTGCTTTAGACTTGAGCAAAGTAAAAAGTGCATCGATTTCCTCTTGGCTCATATCATCCATTAACTCAACGACCTGCTTTTTCACATCATCGAGCCCGCCCATCCCGGCGGGCTCTTTTTTTGTGTCCATAAGCTCCTCAACGGTAATGCCAAAGTAGTCCGCAAGCTTTTTCAGGGTGCTGTTTCTTGGGAGAGCGCCGTTTTTCC
>ERZ1031845.298-NODE-298-length-19329-cov-5.007731_pt1 | contig 19329 bp, 12 predicted proteins | sample MGYA00518169_ERZ1031845 | MGnify/ENA primary metagenome ERZ1031845 (study PRJEB33719, sample SAMN04261265) | wastewater metagenome | biome: rural village; feature: human; material: feces | host: Homo sapiens | place: El Salvador | collected 2014-01-14 ...
TCTCTATATTTGCAATATCAAAATGATATCATTTATCAATTATTCAATATCTAATTAAAAAAGTTACAATTATGGAGAACAAGGAATTTCAGTTTAAAGGTGCCACGCTTGGTGGCTTCCCAATGCTTTTTGCCAACATTCTGTTGACGTTGTTAAGTATAGCATTGATAGTAATGGGTATACTTCAAGAGTCTAATGAGGTGTTGATGTGGCTGCTTATAGGTATAGGTGCAGTAGTGCTTGTGTCTACATTTTTTATATGGGGTGGCTTTGTGATGCTCGAGCCAGGCGAGGCACGTGTAATGATGTTCTTCGGAAAATATAAAGGCACGTTCACCAAGGTGGGCTACTCATGGGTCAATCCATTTATCAATACCAAGAAGTTGTCGTTGCGTGCGCGCAACCTTGATGCCCAGCCTATTAAGGTGAACGACAAGACAGGCAACCCGGTGATGATAGGCTTGGTGCTTGTATGGAAACTTAAAGACACCTATAAAGCAATGTTTGAAATCGACTCGCAGACAATGGCACAGAGCGGAGCGGCACAACAGAACGGAGTGCAGATAGGCACAAGCGTGTCTAATGTTATGCTTGCTTTCGAGAATTTTGTCAAGACTCAGAGCGACGCTGCCCTTCGTCAGGTGGCAGGTCTGTATGCTTACGACAATAATGGGTCGGGCAACAAGGAGCTTACCCTGCGCGACGGTGCCGACGAGATAAACAAGCAACTTGAGGAGAAATTGGACGAGCGTCTTAGCATGGCCGGAATAGAAGTGGTAGAGGCACGTATCAACTACCTGGCTTATGCCCCAGAGATAGCTGCAGTGATGCTACGTCGACAGCAGGCAGACGCCATAATCTCGGCTCGCGAAAAGATAGTCGAGGGTGCTGTGTCGATGGTTAAGATGGCTCTCGACAAACTAAGTAGCGAGGATATTGTAGAGCTCGACGACGACAAGAAGGCGGCTATGGTAAGCAACCTGCTGGTAGTGCTTTGTGGAGACGATTCGGCTCAGCCCGTTGTCAACACTGGAACCCTAAACCATTAAACCAATATGGCAAATAAAGAAACAAGTACAAAGAGTTTTGTTCTGCGTGTGGATGCCGAGACAATGGATGCTATTGAGGCGTGGGCTGCCGACGAGTTTCGCAGCATCAACGGACAATTGCAATGGATCATTGCTGAGGCTCTGCGCAAGAATGGACGACAACCTAAGAAACGAAAAATAAAAACAGAAGAAAAATAGACGATGTGTGTCAAAAGTCATTGTATAATGCCAAAATGGTCAAGATTACTGGCTTGTAAAAGCAATATATATTACTTGTATATTTAATATATAATCTTTAGCCATTTAATATATATTATTGCGTCAAGCAACACTCCCCGCATTATTTTGACTTTTGGCACACCCTCTCCACTTTTTTATATAACCACAGCCGTTCCACTTTTTTATATAACCACAGCCGTTCCGCTGCACGTAACCATAAGCATCGATCCGCTCTCGCCTACCGTTTCGTAGTCGAGGTCTATGCCTACGATGGCGTTGCAGCCCATTTGTTCGGCTCGCTGTGCCATCTCTTGCATAGCCGAGTCCTTAGCCTGGCGCAACACTTTCTCGTAGGTGCCGCTGCGGCCGCCAAAGAAGTCGCGTATGCCAGCCATAAAATCCTTAAACACATTGGCGCCGATAATGGTCTCGCCAGTTACCACTCCGCGATACTCGCGTATTGGATGTCCTTCAAGAGTAGGAGTTGTTGAAAAAATCATATTAGTCCTTTCTTTTTTTGATTGTTATTTTTTTGTTTTTCCCAAAAAATAGTCGGGGTTTATAATTATTGACGTATATAGATAACCGAAAGTTGCAAAAATGAATAGTTTTCTTTGCATTCTCCCTTATTTTACGTAAATTCGCAACATAATAAAGCAAACAAGCAGAAAGGAACGGAATGGGTTTTGGAAAGAGAACTGCCATAATAGGTCTCGGCATATTGTCGATGGCATTATTGCTTGTCTCGTGCCGCAAGGACGAGGCCAAGACTTCCATGCGCTCGGTCTACTACTGGAGTACAACCCTCAACATGGACTCCACGAAGACGGCATTCATAAAGAAATACTCCATTTCGCGGATGTACCTGCGCTACTTCGATGTGGTGGACGACGAGGCAGGAAGAGCCATGCCCAACGCCACACTAAGTTTTGCCACCAAGGTGCCTCAAGACGTCGACATTGTGCCAACCGTGTTTGTAATGCCCGAATGTCTCCGGCACGACCGCCACCATTTGGCACGGCTTATTGTAAGGCGTGTGATGCAGATGAGCCAGACAAACGATGTGCACAATGTAAGGGAAATACAGATAGACTGCGACTGGACCCAGTCTACACGCCAGTTGTACGACGACTTTATGCAAGCCATGCTCAACGAGTGTCATAGCCGAGGTCTGCAACTGTCGTCAACCATCCGTCTGCATCAGCTGTCCCAATTGCCTCCGCCAGCCGATAGAGGCGTGCTTATGATGTACAACACGGGCGACGCAACCAACATCAAGTGCCACAAGCCAATACTCGACATGCGCGACGCAGCACCATACCTTAAGCATATTGCCCAGTACGGATTGCCACTGTCTACAGCCTACCCCATATTTGCCTGGCGTATACTGTTTCGAGGAGGCCGTTTTGTAGGCTTTGTGCATTACGATGGCGAATACCCCATGTTGCCCGACGACTCCATAGCCATACGGCAGCCATCGGCATCGGACATAATGGAGGCGGTAAAGGCTGTACAGAGCCTACGCCCCGAAGCCAACGCCGAGACAATACTCTTCGACTTAAGCAACAATAACATCAACCATTTAAACCACAAGGATTATGAGACGATTCTTAATTTATAGCCTCCTTGCCCTGCTGCCCTTTGCCCATGCCAAGGCGTGCATATCCGAAGGCCACTTGCACAACAGCTATATGTTCTCGGTATTCCACCGCAATGCCCTGACCTATGGCCCTGCCTATCTATACTCCATCGACCGCTATTGGCAAAGCTATACTGGCAACGACGGCCCAAGTGGTACTACATACTACAAGTGGAACAGAGAGGAGATAATGAAGACAGCAAGCAGCAAGGGCGACCGCGAGATGATGGCATATCTCACGCTGTTAAACCGCTATATTAACATCAGCGAAGCCTATGCCGACGACGCTTGGGATTATCCCACAAAGCAAGAGTTGGCAAGCAGACGCAGCACGCTTTCTGGCATCATTGCCGCATCCAAGGCCTACAGGGGCGCAAGGCTGCGTGCACAGTACGTGTTGCTGCAGATGCGTGCCAATATGATGCTGGGCAACCACAGCGCCAACATAGCCCTATGGAACGCTACGGCATGCAAATTGGATCAAAGCCAGTGGCGCGACGCCATGCGCAACATCTATGCCCGTGCCTTGCTTAAGAGCGGACAGCGCACACGTGCTTGCGACATCTATTCCGAGCAAGGCGATGTACGGTCGATTAAGGCTGTAATGAAGAACTATCGCAGTCTGGCAGGAATCAAGTCGGTATTTGCCAAGAACCCCAACGCTCCGACACTTGTCTATCTTGTGCAAGACTTTGTGAATAATGTTCAGGAAACACTCGACCAAAAGCCCGAAGAGCTTGCTAGCGACGAATGGTTTAGTCTGATCGACGCCAAGCGGGTGTTGCGCAAGGACGCATTGGCCTTTGTGCAGTTTGCCATTAACGCTGCCGACAACAAGAGGGTTAAGTGGCCCAGCTTGTGGCTCGCTGCCGCAAGCATGACCAATTATCTTATGGGCAACTACGAGCATGCCTTTGTTGAAGCCGAGAGGGCTGTAAATGCCGAAGGCACACAGCGCATGCGCGATAATGCACGTGCCATACGCCTACTTGTGTCCACATGCTGCAACAAGCCCAATGACGAATATACTAGCTTTCTGCTTGCCGAGTTCGGGTGGCTCGACAATAAGATAAAGGAGGAGCGTGCGAGTGACGGCGAATACTTCAACCATTATACCGACGTTAAGGACCGTGTGGTGCACATGGGTCTGGAGCCTCTGTTCCGTGGCGTGGGCATGGACAATGCGGCGCTTGCCCTATGCGCCATGATGAGCGCCGAGAACAAAGACCTCTTAATGGTTGAACAAAGGAACGCAGAAGATTCGTTCGACGAGAACTATAATATGGTGTATGGTCCGTGGGACGAGTATTTCTGCAAGATGGACAGTCTGACAGCCGACCGCCTTGCCAACTACTACAAGTATCTAACAACAGCGCACAGCAATGCCTTTGAGACATACTGCGTACAGAACACCTATCATGACGCCGACTACTTTAACGACCTGATAGGTACCAAGCTAATAGCCGAGGGACGCTTTGCCGACGCCATACCCTATCTAAGAAAGGTGTCAACATCGCTGCTCTCGAAACAGCTGATAAGCGTGTTTGCTTCAAAACGCCATTTCGACACGCCACGATGGTTTGGCAAGCAATATGTTGACGACGGTTACGAGCCGGTAAAGGTTAGTCGAAACGCCAAGCTCGACTTCTGTATTGACATGACCTCGCGCCTAAGCCAATACAGTCTGGCACGCGAGGGCAACGACAAGCAACAAATGGCTTACGACCTTGCCGTGCGCTACTATCAGGCCTCGTGCTATGGCGACTGCTGGTATCTTACCCACTACTATCGTAGCGTAATGGATTCGGCACGCTCGTGGGAGAAGGATTTTGCAGCCGAAACCGTGAAGTATCTCAATGTGGCAAAGCAGAGCAACGATATGCGCCTGCGCTACAACTCGCTTTATGCCTTGGCGTTTGTGCCCGTAGAGCCGTGGGCAACAACCGAGTACGACGCGAGCAACGGCTACAATGAGATTCTTGTGCTACATCCACAGGCGGCACAATACCAGGCACTAAACGAACTTGGCATGTTTGCCTTGGCTCATCCAGAGGCAATCGACGACTACACACGTCGATGCGACGTGCTGCGGCAGTTCAATCAGAAGTAAGAGAATAACAATTAAATAAAAACAAACAGAAGAAGAAAAAAAACATTATTATGTGGCAAAGACTGAAATATCTATTGTCTGAATTTGTTGTGGTGTGGGCATATTTTGTGCTGCAGAAACCCGTGTTTATGATGTGCAACGCGTCAAAGCCCTATGCCCTTGCCGATTATCTGAGCGTAGCATGGCATGGAGCCTGGCTTGACGCCACCACAGCCGGCTATCTTACGGCCATACCTTTCCTGCTGCTGTTGGTGTCGGTGTGGTGGAACAAGTTGCCCTTGCGCAAGATACTTACACCTTATTATACAGTGGTAATGTTGCTTGTGTCGACAATCTTTGTTGCCGACACGTCGCTCTTTGCATTTTGGGAGAGCAAGCTCGACGCAACTGTGTTTGTGTATCTCGACTCGCCCAAGAATGCGGCAGCTAGCGTTTCCACATTGTATATAGTGCTGCGCGTGCTTTACATCGTGGTTCTAACGGCCCTGATGTCGTGGTTGCTATGGCGCCTTACGCCCTGCAAGCTGCAAGCCTTGTCGGGTTGGGGTAGACGTATGCTTGCCACGGTGTGTGCCTTGCCCGTAGGTGGTTTGCTGTTCTTGGTTATCAGGGGAGGCATCAGAGTGTCTACACAGAATGTGGGAACCGTGTATTTCAGCAGCGACCAGTACCTCAATCTGTCTGCCATCAACCCCGTGTTCAACATGTTTGCCAGCATGGAGTTTCAGAAGAAGTATGAGGACGAGTTCCGCTTCTATCCTGACGAGCGCCGCGCCCAGCTAATGCAAGGCCAATACATTGTAGCCGACACAGCCACAACAGCTGTACTCAACACCAAGCGCCCCAACATCCTTGTGATATTTATGGAAAGTTTTGGCGCCACAATGATTGAGCGTCTTGGCGGAGCCAAGGGAGTGGCGCCCAATCTCGACCGCCTGTCGCGACAGGGAGTGTTCTTCAGCAATCTGTATGCAAGTAGCTTCCGTACCGACCGAGGCACGGTTTGCACCTTTAGCGGCTATCCAGGGCTGCCAACATTGTCGATAATGAAGGTTCCGCGCATAGCCAACAGTATGCCCAACATTGCCCATTCGCTTGCCGAGGCGGGCTATCAGACCGACTTTCTTTATGGTGGCGACATCAATTTCACCAATATGCGTGGCTATCTGCTTGCTGGAGGATTCCAGAAGCTAACGTCGCAAGACGACTTTACGATGGAGGAGCGCAACTATGGCAAGTGGGGTGTGCCCGACAATCTTACCTTCGATCGCTTGTTCAATATGCTGAAGGAACGCGAGGGCAGCAAACAACCGTGGTTCACGTCGTTCCTTACACTAAGCAGTCATGAGCCGTTTGAGGTGCCGTTCAGTAAGTTCGAGGACGACCATTTCAATGCCTTCGCCTATACCGACCACTGCATAGGACGCTTTATCGAGCGATTCAGCAAAACACCACAATGGGCCAACACCCTCATCGTATTGCTGCCCGACCACGGCATTCCATATCCAAAGCAAGGCGAGCGATTTGCCCCGCACTTCTTCCGTATACCGATGATTTGGACCGGAGGAGCTGTGGCTAAGCCAATGGTGGTGGACAAGATAGCCAGCCAAACCGACTTGGCAGCCACGCTTCTTGCACAGCTCGGCATAAGGCACAACGACTTTGAGTTCAGCCGCAATGTGCTCGACGCCTCTTACACACGTCCGTTTGCTTTCTACACCTTTGTCAATGGATTCTGCTATCTCGACAGCACAGGCGTAAGCGTATACGACAATGTGGCAAACCGCGTGTTCTACAACGAGCAGCCATCGGGCAACAGCCAGCGTGTGGCTAAGGGCAAGGCAATATTGCAGACCCTATACGATAGGGTAGGGGCCATAAATAGTGGCAAATACAAATAAAGCATTTCTTAAGGAGAGGGGATTAACGGCATCCCTTCTCCTTTTTATATTATATAATGTATATATACAAAAAAAAGCCGTTTTATGTTATATTGTAGATATAAATGTAATATCTTTTATTATTTATCGAAAAAATACAATAAAAACTACTAATTATTAACGATTTTATTTTATCTTTGCGCTGTAATAAGTGAGAGTAGGACAAATTGCTCAATACAATAGTCAATACATTTTTTAATTATTATACTTACGTACTTTTATGAAGAACAACTACATCTTAGCGTTGGCTTCGGCGTTCTTCTTTTTCGGTTCGGTTGGTGTCAAGGCACAGACCATCCTCGACGAGGATTTTGAAACTGAGAATACAGATGCCGAAAACAACATCACCCGTCCAGTGGCGGTTGAAGAAGGTTGGACCACAATCGACTCCTATTCAGGAAGCGAGTTGCGTTACAATTGGTCTAACTATTATTCTGACAAAGGCACAATTGGCGGCAAGCATGTTGCTATGTGCGACGGTCCTATAAGCGCCGACTTTGCTCCAGAAGCTGCCAAGCCACGTGAGGAGATTTTGCTTTCGCCAGAACTCGACCTCAACAACACCTATCAGTTGAGCTTCGACTGGAAGGTTTCGCCAATGGCAGCCACAGCCAAGAGCATGTACGACCTTCAGGTTAGAGTCGTGGTAGACGGCGATGTTGCCAATGCCGAGACAATATTCTCTATCCAGAACAAGGAAGACGTTAAGGAGAGCGGCGTTAGCGAGTGGCCTCTTTCTACATGGGACACACACACCAGCAAGCTCGACCTAAGCGACTGGAAGGGCAAGAAGATTAAGCTTGCTTTCGTTTACAAGATGTATACTACTATTGCCAACATTGTTTATCTTGACAATGTTAAGGTAAAGAAGTTTACTCCTGCCACATCGCCTGTGGCCAAGCTCAACAAAACCACTTACAGCTATGGCGATGTTTACATCGGCGAGAAGTTCTACTCGGATGCCTTCACCCTTACCAATACCGGTTTGAAGGGTCTGCAGATTACAAGTGTGGACCTGCCTGAGGGCGTAGGTCTTACTATCGACCCATCTGCTGTAAATCTCGACAAGGCCCAGTCGGTTAAGTTTAATGTCTCTTATACTGCCTCGATTACATCATCTGCCACACCTAAGGTTGTGCTCCACACCAATGGTGGCGACCTTACCATCAACCTTAAGGCAAACAAGAAGATGGCTCCCGACGGACTTACCGAGGAGACATTCGAGGTAGCCTTCCCGCCAGCTGGCTGGCAGAACGACGGATGGTCTAAGTCGAATGGCGGTCTTGAGGGCGACGTGTCGGTTTATGCCTCAGGTTCATATCGCGACCAGTACATCACATCGCCACGTCTCGACCTTACAAAGGGCGGCAAGGTGCAGTTCTCTTACTATAATCAGTATGATACCGAAGAGACCGATGAAGATGGCAATGGTGTAGCACAGAGCAACGACATCACACTCGACCTTTCTACCGATGGCGGCAAGACATGGAAGGCCGTTTGGACATTCGACTACAAGAAGGGCACTTACGGCGAGACTACTACAGTAGACCTTGGCACAGCTACCGACAACTCGTACGTGCGCTGGCACAATACAGCCATTAAATCTAACGACGGTGATGTAGATCCTTACTCTTCGTTCTATCTCGACCGTGTGTTCCTCCCTGCACTATATGGACAGGAAGGCACTCCGTTTGCAGCTACTCTTGTGGCTCCTGCCGACAGCCTTACAAATGTATACAACCAGAACATCGAGCTTAAGTGGGGACCGGCCCTCTTTGCCGAAGGCTACAAGCTCTATGTAGGTACATCAGAGAATGTGTACAACGTTGTAGATGGTCTCGACCTCAAGGACGCCCTGTCTTATACATTGGCTACAGCCGAGTACGAGACAATGTACTACTGGAAGGTTGTTCCTTACAACGAGAAGGGTGCTTCGACACAGGCTACAGTATGGCACTTCACCACACAGAAGGACGCTTCTACATCCGAATTCCCATATACTCAGGACTTCAGCGGTGTTACTACCGATCTGCCAACAGGCTGGATTTCTACCAACACCACACAATATGCCAACCGTAGCTGGAGCGTGCTCAAGGACAAGGGCACACCTGCTCCTTGCCTCTTCAACATGTGGCTCGACAAGGGCAACCAGGCATTTGTAACCACTCCAGAGTTCAAGCTTCCTACCGACAAGAATATGTCTATCTCGTTCGATTGGGTTGACTGCCATCCGGTAAACGCCAAATTCGACCAGCTGGGCAACGCCAAGAAGCATAACACAGAGGGTGCTCCTACAACCGTTACATTCGAAGTGTTGGTAGACGGCGCTTGGAAGCAGCTCTCTTATATCTCTCAGGGTCTCGACGAGGATGTTGATCCTATCTATTGGATTAACGAGAAGATAGACCTCTCGGCTTATGCCGGCAAGACAGTACAGTTCCGCTGGACTCACACAGCCAACAATGGCAACGACAACGGTTGCGGTCTCGACAACGTGGTTATCGAGGAGAACGTAAGCGACAAGGCCGTATTCAACAAGGAAGGCTGGAACGCTGGCAAGGCGAACTATAACAAGGGCACCAACTCTGGCGACATTTTCACTATCCAGAACAAGGGCGAGCAGGCGTTGAAGGTTAAGAGCGTAAGCTTCGCTACCGACAACTTCGCCTCTTCTATAACTCCGGGCACAGAGATTGCAAAGGGCGAGTCGCTCACATTCTCGCTCCAGTTCTATGCCAAGGACGTGCAGTCTACCGTAAACGACAACATGACCGTTACATTCGAGAGCGGCTACTCTGTACAGTTCCCTGTTGAGGGTACAGCTCTTGCAAGCGACGTGCTCTACTACTCGTTCGAGGACAACGACCTCGACTACAACTGGACATCCGACTTCAACCTTATCGATGTTGACCGTTCAGCCACAGTTCCATTCAATTGCTATGGCACCGAGTTCCCGTCAAATAGAGGCGTTTACGCATTCGCTGTGGCTTACGAGCGTCCCGACCACAAGAATGTGGCTCCTATCTCTGGCGACGCATTCATTATCCCTGGCTCTCCGCTCGATGAGACAACCAAGGGCGACAACTGGATTGTGTCTAAGAAGCTCACAGCTACAGCCGAGTCGGAGTTCGACTTCTACGCTCGCAACTGGGAGAGCAACCAGAGCATCCTGCCTTCAGGTCTACACAAGGTAGAGGTGCTTGTTAGCGAGACCAGCAACACCGACCGCAACTCGTTCAAGACTGTGCTCAACCAGCAGGAGATACCATTGCTCGACCACGAAGACTGGAAGCATTACACAGTTAACCTCTCGGCTTATGCTGGCAAGGACATCTATGTTGCCGTACGCGACTACACAGAGAGATATGCTCTGGCTGCGTTCTACGACGACTTCACCTTCTCTCATTTTGACAATGTTGCCACTGGCATCAAGTCGGTTCAGACCGCTGTTTCGGCTGCCGACGCTGTGGCTGTATACAATCTTAATGGCATGAAGGTGGCACAGGGCAACGGCATGGCTACCCTTAACGGCTTGGCAAAGGGTGTTTACGTAGTAAAGGTGCAGACCGCAGATGGTGTTAAGACCATGAAGGTGGCCCGCAAGTAAAATATCATCTTTGGATTAATGCTTGAAAGGTAATGTGGTGCGCATGCTCCTTGCGGGTTGTGCGCATCCGTTACCTTTTTCCTGTTTTCATCATTCTATAAAAAAGCTAAGTAAAAAATGAAATCAAAATTCTACTCATTTACGCTGCTCCTCTTCCTCTTGCTCACGTCTACAGCTTCGTTTGCACAGAAGCGCGACAAGATGCTAAATATCGAGGTCACCACCAATGCCGGCATTTCGCTTGCCGGACAGCTGGTTGACGTAGAGCAGACCGATTATCAGCTGCAATATCCCGAAACCACACTCGATGCCGACGGCAAGTGCTCGCTCAAGGTTTATGCCGGTAACAATAAGGTTACGGTAAAGCGCGACGGATTCAACACAGCTACTGCAACAGTCAATATTGCCGCCAACGAGACTGGCAAGGACGTAAAGTTGCAGCTCGTAGAGCTTACGCGCGACCCCTTTGCGCTTAACGCCGTTTGCACATACGACGCCTATACAGGCAAGAATCAGGTCAAGGTTACATGGAATACCGAGAAGCCTGCATTCTTCGACGACTTCGAGAGCTACGATCCATTCTCTATCAATTTTGGCGATTGGACTGGAATCGATGCCGACCATCTAATGACAGCTCCTCTTACTGGCGACTATCCCAACCGTGGTGTCTTCCAGTATGCACAGATAATGAATCCCCTGAAGGTAGACCCTATGTGGTACTACGACTATCCTACAATGCGCGCATACAGCGGCAAGCAGTATGTGGGTTTTGTACGCACCAATTCGGGCGAGCCTAACGACGATTGGCTCATCTCGCCTGAGATTACTGTCGGTACCGACAACATCCTCTCGTTCTACGCTATGGCTGCCGACAAGTACATCGAGAAGTTTGTTGTCTACATCACAACCCAGACCAACAATCCTACCGCCGACGACTTTGTACAGCTTACCAAGGGCAATTACGAGACTGCCGACTACAAGAAGAATTGGCAGCTTATGCAGTACGACCTTGCCGAGTACGCTCAGCAGAAGGTAAAGATTGCCATTCGCTATATTGGCGATGCTGCCAGCGAGGGAGCCTTCATGCTCAAGTTCGACGACTTCTATGTAGGTCAGTCTACAGCTACCTCGTATGCTCTCGCTCCTAAGGCCAATCGTGTGGCACGCAACCACAAGTCGCCTGCCAACCCCAACGAGACCTTCGACATCTATCTCGACAACCAGAAGGTGGGCAAGACCGGCACCTACAGCTATGTGCTGAGCGATGTTGCCGAAGGCACCCACACCATTGGCGTAAAGGCCAACTACATTGCTGCCCAGAGCCAGCTCGTTACCACTACCATCGAGGTTAGCAAGTCGGCCTACGCCAGCCTTACAATGAAGGTTGCCGCCAACAGCAAACTCTCAGCCGACGGAACCGTGGTCAACCTCCTTTCTACCGACAACGGAACTGCCTACCAGGCTACAGTTGCCAATGGCGTGGCAAAGATATTGATGCTGCCTAAGGGCAAGTATACTGTAAATGTGGAGAAGGGTGCCTTCAAGGCCTACTCTAAAGAAATAGACCTGCAGGCCGACCAGACTCTCGACATCAATCTTGAGGACGACGTAATAACTCCTTACAACATTACTGCCGACATGGCCGAAAGCGCCGACGGTATAAGTGTAAAGTTGAATTGGAACCAGATTCTTGGCTTTAGCGACAGCTTCGAGACCTACGACGACTTTGCCACAGGACAGTTTGGCAACTGGAAGTCGGTAGACCTCGACCAAACTCCGGTTTATCCTATCGGTCTTGGCTCGACCAGCAACATCGTAACTTTCCCTGGCTCGGGCGACGCCTCTAATCCTAAGGCCATTGCCCCAATTGTGTTCAACCCTTGGAACACGGTTCCTGCCATGCTTCCTACCGATATGGCTATGCAGGCTCCCGATGGCAACAAGTACGTGGTGTTCTTCTCGCCCCAGGGCGCTCAGGCCGACAAGTGGCTTATATCGCCGCTTATCGACATCTACGACGGCTACGAGCTTAAGGTTACAGCCAAGAGCTATACCGACATGTACAACGAGAAGATGGAGTTTGCCGTGTCAGAGATGGGCAGCGACAATCCCGACGACTTCGTAGTGCTGAGCAACGCCCAGAACATTCCGAGCGACCAGTGGACAGTCTATTCTACCGACCTTGCGCCTTATGCCGGCAAGAAGGTTCGCCTTGCTGTTCACTACACGTCTACCGACGCCTTCTTTGCCCAGCTCGACCTCTTCAAGGCTGAGCCTGCCGATGGCAGCAACGTGCAGCAGGATTACGGCAACGTGCTCCACTACAACATCTACATCGATGGCTCTAAGTATGGCGAGTCTACCACACCGTCGTTCACCATTGACACCCTACCCGAGGGCAGCTACACCATCGGCATCGAGGCTGTCTACAAGAACGCCGTGTCTGAGATGGCTACCTATCAGATTGTTGTTAGCGGTATCGATGTGGTTAGAGCCGATACCGACGCCAATGCCCAGGTGTACAACCTTGCCGGACAGAAGCTCAACGCCCGTCTGCACGCCCTGCCACAAGGCGTCTACATCGTTAAAGATGCCAACGGAGCAAGAAAGGTTCGCAAGTAATCTAAACAATTAAAGAATTCAAGTAATAAAGAATTCAAGTAATTCAAAAAAGCAAAAGAAGAGTAAAAATGAAGAAGATATATATTACCGCCATGTTGATGTCGCAGAGCCTTGTGCTCTGCGCCCAACAGGTGCACGTGGGTGGCGTTTGTGCTAAGTTGCCCAAAACGTCTACAATAACTGTCAACGTTCCGGTAGAGTCGGCCTCGCCACAGGCCAAGGTGCCCGTTCGTCGTGTGCTTGCCTCTACCGAGCGTGGGGTGGGCTATTGCAGCGGCGATAGCATCACCACCAAGGGCGCGTGCTTTGGCACAGCTGGAACCTATAGCGTGGCAGCCGACCTATCATCCTCTGTGCTCAGCTCGTACAAGGGCTGCAAGGTAGTGGGTATTCGCTTTGCCCTGTCTCAGAGCATAGGCAAGTCAAAGGTATTTATATATAAGGTTAGTGGCCAGAATGCCTCTAGTCTTGTCAACGCTACCGTGCGCCGTACCAGCGAGGGCTGGAACGAGGTTCGCTTCAACAGCGCCCAAGAGTACACCATACAGGACAACGACGAGCTGATAATTGGTTACGACTACAACGAGTCTGAGGCAATGGCCACAGCCGAGGAGGGTGCCATGTGCTTCTACACCCCCAAGACCTCCACTCCCAAGGCGTCGCTCTTTATGAAGGACGATGGTTTCTACTATATGGAGGGTGTTGGCAACCTTTGCGTGCAGCTGATAGTTGACGTTAGCTCGTTGCCCAAGAAGGACGTGCAGCTGACCCACCTCTTGGCTGGCGGCAAGTATCAGAAGACAGGCGCCACGCTCGACACTTATGTGCAGTTGCAGAATGTTGGTCTGGAGGACATCTCGTCTATGCGTCTGGGCTATCGTTTCGACGACGGCGAGGCCACCTATAAGGATTACAACGAGGAGGTTAAGGCCGACGGCTTAAGCGGCGTAAGCCTGCTGCTGCCATTGCCTAAGGACATTACGCCCGGAGCCCACAAGCTGACTGTCTTTGTAGACAATATCGAGGGCAGCACACCTACCAAACCCGATGGCGACGAGATTGCCAACTCGTTCGTGGTCTACACCAAGAGTCTTGAACGCCAGCAAACCTACGTGGAGCAGTATTGCAGCCAGGACGAGAGTATGGCCTACTACATAAACCCTGGCATGGACGAGGCTGCCCAGAACAAGGATGTGTGCCTGGTAAATGTCTACAAGCATGGCGAGCCACTTGCTCCCGAAGGTTCAAGCTATCTCGAGAATCTCTATGCCTACACCTACCCGTGCTTCACAGTAGACCGCTTCTACTTCTTTGGCGAGAACAACATTGCCTTCGACCTAATCGACTACGCCACCTTTATGCCTCAATTGGTGTCTGAGGCGGTTGAGCAGTTGGTCAATGAGAACCGCGCCGGCAACCCGTCGTTCGCCACAGTCAATCTGTCGTCGGCCTACACATCTGCCACGCGCCAGCTTACGCTCGACGTTACTGGCGACGTTACCGACGAGGCTAAGTCTATTTATGGCGACATTGGCCTTACGCTTATGCTTGTAGAGAATGGAGTTGTGTCGCCGCAGAAGGTTGTTGGCACCTTAGGCTATGGCACAACCACCGACAACAAATACGTGCACAACCACGTGCTGCGCGCCTACGTAACCAGTCCTAAGGGCGACCGCATGGATATTGCCGACGGCAAATACTCTGCCCACTACACCTACACCTTGCCTGCAGACTGGAACGCCGACAACATGCAGGTTGTGGCATTAGCAGGCAAGTACATGCTGACAATCGACGATTCTAACGTGCTGGATGCCGACATAACCAATGCCTGCACCGTTAAGCTCACAGGCGGCACAAGCGGCATAAGCGCTGTAAATACTGCCAACGTAGCCTCACCTGCCGACGGCATCTACACCCTTGACGGCACACGCGTGGCCAACCCATCCAAGGGCCTCTACATCGTGCGCAAGGGAGGCGTGGCACGCAAGGTGGTGATAAAAAATAACTGAGACACAGATAGCGAAACTTACAACACAGATATTAACAACTTAAAAATTTATTAGCTTATGAGAAATTTTTATTGTTCGTTAGCTCTCATCGCCGCCTCCACGCTGTGGGCAGGACAGGCAAGGGCCGACATCGTGCAAAACTACACGATGGACTTCAACAAGTCTATCTCTACTACTGCCCACGATTTTAAGGTGGGCTCAGGATGGGGTCACATCGTAGAGAAGTACACAACTACCGATTATTGGCAAGACTATTATGTTAGTTACTCCTACAGCTCGACTGACGGACGCAACGGGTCTGGTGCCATAAAGGTGGGAAGCCAGACTATTGGCGACGACTACAGTTACGACGTTGGCCCTGTAAACGACTTGCTCGTTACGCCAGCCATCACAGGCAAGGCAAGCATCTGGGTAAAGAAGTCTTCTTCGGGGAGCTCATCTATCAAGTTTTATGCCGTAACGCTTGAGAACGGCAAGTACAAGAAGGGCGACCAAATTACTGTGGATGTTCCTAAGCTTAGTACCGATTGGGTTCAGATCAACTTGCCCGAGCAGAACAACCAGTACATTGGTATTCGTGCCGAGAACCTCTACATCGACGACTTTGCCGCCGACAAGGCTGACATCGTGCTGCAGAAGTCGCTGCTCGTAAGCAAGGTAAGCTATAATGGCAAGAGCAAGGTAGACTGTGATGCAGATGGTAACTTCCCCATGAGCTATGAGGTTAGCATAACCAACAATGGCGATGTAGACCTTACCGAGGGTACCGAATGCTACAGCCTCTCTGTAAGAAACTATAGCAAGAACAAAGCGGTGGTATTCACACAGCCGCTTAAGGGCAACCTTGCGGTAGGTGAGTCTACTACAGTTACTGTATCTGGTACCGCCAACTGCAACACTTATCCCAGCAACAACCGCTACGACGTGTATGAGGACCTTACCAACACCTCTAAGTATGGTGCGTGGATTGAGCCTGTGCCCTACAAGCCTGTGCTCACAATGCGCAACTCTGACGGCAAGATAGACAACGGCACAGAAACATTTGCATGGGGAATGGTCAGCGCCAGCACCGACAAGAAATTCCAGATAAGCAACGATGGTGCCGCTCCGCTCAATATCACAAAGGTTGTTGTGCCCGACGGATTCACCACCTCGCTTACAGCTCCGCTCACAATTGCGGCTCACGAAACTAAAGATTTCACCGTAACTATGACGGCTGAAAAACCGGGCATCTACTCGGGCGAGTTTAAGGTGTCTGGAGAGGGTGTTGACGACTTCTGCTTCAACGTGTCGGGCACCGTGCTCGACCCAGCCAAGTATTACGCCAACTTCAACGACGACCAGATTCCGGCGGGTGCCTATGTCGAGGATGGATGGAGCGTAGAACAGCGTGATGCTGCCAGCAGCGACAACCCATACCTCTTGTCTAACGGCAGCCAGGACAAGGACAACAAGTTTGTTACACCGCTGCTTAAGGTGGCAGAGGGCGAGAAGATGTCGGTTGACGTAGCCCGTACCAACTACTATACTGGTGGCGAAGGCGTCTACCTCAACGTTTACTATTCTACAGACCGCACCAACTGGACCTTGGCTCGCAAGATTACAGCCAATGAGCTGTCTGAAGACCGTGCAGTAAACTATACCTATTACTATAGCAAGCTCAAGACATTCGTTATCGACAACATTCCTGCCGGCAACTACTACATTGGTTTTGGCGCAGGCTACACCAGCATCGACAACATCTATGGCTTCGAGAAGGTAGACGTGGCTCACGACCTTATGCTCACAGCCTCTAAGCTGCCTGCTACAGCTGTTGTAAACAACGCCTACACAGCTACAGCCACCTTGCTCAACGTTAATGCCAAGGACGAGGCAGCCGACTCGTATACAGCTTCGCTCTACGTAGACGGCGAGGTAGTGGCTACAGCTCCAGCCAAGGCTATTGCAAGTGGCGAGAAGGCTGAGTTCTCGTTCAGCTATACTCCGCACAAGGCGGGTGCTGCCGAGGCTTACATCGAGTTTAAGAATGCTGCCGACAACTATACCGTAGCTTCAGAGAAGGTTTCGGTTGACGTTAAGGAAGAGCAGGCTACTGGTACCGTAACCGTAGGCAATGGCAATACATCCGAGAATCGCTCGGCAATTGACTGGTACGACGCCAACGGTACAGGCGGACATATCGACAACCTCTACACAGCCGAGATGCTCTCGAAGTACGGCATTAAGAAGGGTGCCAAGATTACATCAGTAGCTTATACTGGAACATGCACAAGTGAAAAGACCATAAGCGACATTAACCTTACAGCATATGTAGGCGCTGTTGATGCTACCACATTCAAGGCAGGAAAGGACTACGAGTCTCTGCAGAAAGTAAACGTGTTCACGGGCGAGACGGTTGCCTTTGAGTATCAGAAGCAGTACACTACAACCATCACGCTGCCCGAGCCAATCGTTTGGGATGGCACATCGGCTATCCGCGTGCTCACTTATATTCAGGCTGGTGGATGGGTTAACGTCAAGTTCAAATGCGACGACTCAGACAATAACTCACATTATGGCTCTGGCGCTCCTGGTGCGGCTTCAAGTATCACAGCTAAGCCTACTGCCGTAGCCGAGTTTGGCATTCAGGTCGAGCCTTCAGTTATTGCGGGCAACATCACTTGCAATGACAAGGCTGTGGCTGGCGCTACCGTAACACTCACAAGCGGCGACGTTATCTACACAGGCGCTTCTGACGACAAGGGTGCTTACTCTATCAACGTTATCCAGAACGACAAGAAGTACAACCTCACAGTTTCGGCTCCTGGCTACATCGACTACACAGAGAACGACGTAGACCTTAGCAAGGGCCTTAACAAGAACATCGTGCTCGAAAAGGTAGGTCCTGTTGCTTTTGACGAATCTAAAGACAACACCATTGAGGAAAAGACTGGTGTGGATGTAACTCTCAAGCGTACTATGAAGGTAGACAAGTGGAACACATTCTGCGTACCGTTCTCTATCGATGCAACTCAGATTGCAGACCAGTTTGGTGAAGGCACACAGGTTGCAGAGTATGAATCTTCAGACAATTCACGTATCAACTTTGCTACAATTGCTACTGGCATTGAGGCAGGTAAGGCTTATCTTGTAAAGCCTACCAAGGCAGCAGCAGAGGAATATGCTTTCAACGGTGTAGACATCACAGCTCTTAAGCCAGTTGAAACTGTAGCAACTGATATCGCCTTCAGAGGAATCTACAACCCAACCGACATCACCGTAGGTCTTCCTGCCAACACATTCGCTGCTGGCATAGTGGACAATGTTGTTATGAAGGCGGCTGAAGGCTCTAACATGAATGGCTTCCGTGCATTCTTCATCATTCCTGCTGGCAACGGCTCACAGTCGTCTTACATGCTTAGCATCGATGGCACAGCCACATCTATCAACGCTATCAACGGCGCCGAGGCTGTGGTTGACGCTCCAGTATACAACATTCAGGGTCAGCGTGTAGACGGCAACAACCTCACACCTGGCATCTATGTCAAGGCTGGCAAGAAGTTCGTTGTAAAGTAATTCGAATAATCTATTTACATAACGATTAAAACATTTATAGCCATGAATAAGAAATTTTATACAGCCCCAAATGTCGATATAGTAGAGTTGCAGGGCGAGGTAGTGCTCACTAATGGTTCGAATGTAAATGATGCTTCAGATCCTTGTGGTGGCATGTCATTGGATCCAGATAACATGCGTACTGTTGACGACAACGGAAAGTTTCAGTCTGGCGCATATTTCGACGTATGGGAGGATGAATGATAGAAGCGTTTCATCGTAAGGTGAAATTCAACAACAAGTAAAAGATTTAAATTCTGATGCTTGCATGGCTTAGCCTAAATATGGGCTTGAGCCATGAACTTATACAAAACGAGAGGGGATGTCTTATTTACGAGGCGTCCCCTCGTTTTGTGTTTGGGCGGTTATATGGAGTAGAAAGCTCGTCAGAGCGCGTTTCTGCCGTTGTGGGACGATTACTCGCTTGGCCGCTTTCGAATATTCGCTAGGGCATTTTCGAATATTCGTGTAGAGCATTTCGAATAATGGCTCAGTGGAAAAGTACTGGGGATGTTTTTTTTGTTTCATAGTATTTTGTAT
>ERZ1031845.306-NODE-306-length-19245-cov-10.654195_pt1 | contig 19245 bp, 12 predicted proteins | sample MGYA00518169_ERZ1031845 | MGnify/ENA primary metagenome ERZ1031845 (study PRJEB33719, sample SAMN04261265) | wastewater metagenome | biome: rural village; feature: human; material: feces | host: Homo sapiens | place: El Salvador | collected 2014-01-14 ...
TCTCGATGAAGGAGAATCAAGGCAACAAGACTGCCTCGTTGATGAAACAGTATAAGAACAACGTAGATCGCCCGGTAGGTGCCATTCTTTCGCTCAACACCATCGCCCACACCATCGGTTCTGCCGGTGTAGGTGCTGAATCTATGAAACTCTTTGGTGAAGAATACTTCGGAATCATTTCTGCCATTCTTACTCTGTTGATTCTGGTGCTTTCAGAAATCATCCCGAAAACGATTGGTGCCTCCTATTGGCGCTCTCTGGCGATGACATCTACCAAGATCATCAGGGTGCTCATTTTCATCACCTATCCTCTGGTACTGCTCTCTGAGCTTATCACAAAGGTATTTACACCGAAGAGCCATCAGGCTTCCATGAGTCGCGAAGAAGTTTCTGCCATGGTGGATGTAGGTACCACAGAAGGTATCTTCCATGAATCAGAAAGCAAGATTATCAAAAGCTGCATCCGTCTGGCTGGAGTAAAAGCCAAAGAGGTTATGACACCATCCATCGTAGTGGAATCGGCTAACATCAATCAGACCATCAAGGAGTTTTACGAGCAGAAAGAGTGGAAATTCTCCCGCATCCCCGTTTATGACAACAATAAGGACTATATCGTAGGATATGTTCTGAAAGACATGGTGCTCAAGGAGGTTTCGGACGACAAGTTCCAAACCAAATTATCCGAACTGGTACGCCCGATTCTCTCTTTCAAGGAGGACGAATCCTTGTATCAGATATGGGAAAAGATGCTGGAAAAACGAGAGCACATCTCCATCATCATTGATGAATACGGCTGCCTTCGTGGCGTGGTTTCCATGGAAGATGTGATAGAGACGATGACAGGCGTGGAAATCGTTGACGAAGACGATGTTGCCGTGGACATGCAGGCTCTGGCAAAGGAAAAGTCGCGTATGATGATGCAGAAAAAGAAATAAAAGAAACATCTTACTCAACTTTCACAAATGGGGAAGTTAAAGAAGTTAGAGAAGTTAAAGGACAAAAGCTTTTGTGGATTTGCCCCTTCCCCATTCCCTTTGTGCTGTTGGCTATAGCCTCTAACGACCGAAGGGAGTGATAACTTCTTCTATCACTTCTGAACTTGCGAAAGTTCAATTACCAATACAGAATCGTCTAATACCTCCTCACGGGTCGATAGGTGATGGTATAGATGTGATGGAAGTAAGGCTCCCAGGAATTATTCTCGGCCTTGTCTTGCTCGTGTACGATACAGATGCCATAGAAGCGGGTGCCCGTGTCGCGGTATTCCTTGAACTTATCGATCAGCAAACGAGGAGGCTCCGGAATCATAAAGTCAGTGATCCACAGCACGTCGGCATTGACATAACGCAAGCCGTCGTTATCGAGCAGAGAGAACATCTCTTCCATCATCTTGCGTGCATTCGTGCCACCACCGATGAAGGGAAGATGAGAAGCGCCTGACTGGCGCTGCGGCTTCTCTGCATCAGACTCATCCGAAGACTGAGGTATCTGCAAACCCAACTTGCGCATGCGGTTGAGCCGGCGTTTCTCCATCAGGTCGACGGCATGGATATTGACCGAAAAGTCTATGAGATAACAGTCACGTTCCAGGTCCTCGGCAGTCTCTTCGAGCAGGGAGATTAGTGTGGAGGCTACTCGCTCAGGGGTGCCATACATACTTGCCGAAGTGTCGAGACACACAATCATGGGACCCTTGCGCGAGGCATGGGTGAAGCCCAACTTGCGTGAAGGCTTTGCCATCTCGCTCTTATAGCGGAAGGTCTGCAGCCTGCGCGTACGATACTTATAGATAAAGAGTCCTTCCATATCCTCATCGCTATACTGTGCAAGTTCGAGAGGCAGCAAGGAGTTGAGGTCGTCGCCCACGGTGATGCCCTCAATGTCGCTGCCTGCTGAGTGCTCCATCTTCATGTCTACGCCCGAGGCTATAGTGAGCCGGTCCTTGCCATTGGCGTCTGCCACACGACCCATCTTTGCCACTATCTCCTTGATTTCGGAATAGCGGTCCTGTATCTTCATTTGGTTAAGCCTTCGTTCAAACTCTGTCTCGGTCCATCCGCCCGACATCAGTTCCCAAGCCTGTACGGCTCTGCTCTCGGGTATTCCCTTGGCCTTGATGTTTCGGGTCACCTGATCCATCATCTTGATGAGTCCGCTCTCGAAATTGTTCTGTCTGATGGCGATGAAGTTCTTCAGTTTGCCAAGTGTCTGCCTTTCGATACAGTCTTTCCAGTCTCTCACCAGGCGTTCCCAGTTCTCGCTCTTCGAAGCGCCCTCGCCTTGAAACAGCCGCACGAAGAAAGGCTTGTCGAAACCGTCGGCACCATAATCCTGCTCCAACTGATTGAGCAAGGGATGCCACACCTGCCTGTCCATACGCCTGAAGCTGGTCCAGGACAGCACATCTTCTGCACGATGATAGGCTGTCCAGGCACGCTGGCGCTGAAAACGGATGTGATGCACACACTCCACCACAAACTTGCCCACGCAGTCGTAGAACACCTTTGCCTTGATCTTGCTGTTCACCACCTGGCGCATGAACTTCTGCACCTCCTCACCTGTTGCGATGGTTATCTTCAGGTTGAAGAGATGAACGAGATAGTCTTTCAGCGGGTCTTCCTTCGTATTCCAGGGCATCACCTGTGCTGGCAATTCGGGCACGATCACCCGACCTGTCTTACAGAAGTCGTCCAGCATCTTGAGGTAATACTGGGCCTCGGCAAAGTCCTTGTTATTTTGGTAGTTCATTTTTTACTCTTTCGCCATCAAGTATTCGGCAAAGATTCTGGCTGCACTCTCCACTTTGGCAGCGCATGGGCGCGACTTATAGTATTCGGCTGTACGGGCAGAGGCGACATAGCTCGACTGGGCTTTCTCATGGCCTTTCAGTCCTAAGATCTCGGCACAGATGATGCTGCCATTCTGTTCTTTCGACTGGGCGAGCAGTTGCTGCACCACCTTATAGCATGCCGACTTTCCTTCACGGTCATCGCCTTCGGTCTGTCCGCAATCAAGTCCTACAAGGACAACTATTCCCGACACGGCACCGCACATCATCCGCATCCTTCCTACTCCACCTCCGAAGCCAGCACCGATGCGCTTCGCCATCTTTTCGTCAAGACCATACAGGTCGGCAAAGGCTGCCACTACAGACTGGCAGCAGCCATAGCCCTGCATGAAATTCTCCACCGCCTGCTGCACACGTCCCTCCAACTCGGGAGTCAATTTCTTCTGTTCATTCATATCTTTTCACTTTAATAGAAACAAGGATTTGCCATAAAGTCCACTTGCAAAAATACGCATTTCCCCTGAAATAACCAAGCAAAGAATTGCGAATATGATTTTTTTTTGTAATTTTGCAGTAGTATTCAATAAGAAGGCAATATGAAATATCCTATAGGCATTCAAAGTTTCGATAAAATCATCAATGAGGGCTATCTTTACATTGATAAAACCGAGTTGATTTATGACTTGGTACATAATGGAAACATTTACCTTCTGAGTCGCCCAAGGCGATTTGGCAAATCATTGCTTGTGTCAACCCTCGAATGCTACTTCCAAGGCAGGAAAGAACTGTTCAAAGGGCTTGCCTTGGAGAAATTAGAGACAGAATGGAAGGAATATCCTATATTTCATATAGATTTCAATGGCAAGGATTTTACGAAGGAAAATGAATTGGAAAGTGTATTGACTGAATTTGTCGAAACACAAGAAGCTATATATGGCAAGTCTCCCTTTGCCACAACTCTTGGAAGTCGCTTCCGTGAAATTCTGAAGGCAGCCCACGAAAAGACAGGCTTGCGTGCCGTCGTATTGATTGATGAATACGACAAGCCTTTGCTTGACGTGATGGACTTGGAAATGTATGTCACTACCAATGAGAGCAAGATAACCTTAGAGGATTATAATCGTAATACCTTGAAGGGATTCTATTCCGTCTTCAAGGAAGCCGATGATCATCTCCAGTTCGTATTACTCACGGGAGTTACCAAGTTTTCACAAGTCAGTGTGTTCAGCGGTTTCAACCAGCCCGACGACATCAGCCTCTCCGCCCGATACGACACCTTGCTCGGCATCACCGAGGAGGAACTCCACACCGTCTTCAAGGAGCAAATCAAGGAGATGGCAAGGGAATATGAGTTTACTGAAGATGAAATGAAAGCCAAGTTGAAGCGCCAGTTCGATGGTTACCATTTCAGTCGCCGATTGATTGGCGTATATAATCCATTTAGCATACTCCGTGCCTTCAACGAAATGTGGATAGACGACTATTGGTTCAAGACAGGTTCACCAACCTATCTTGTGCGCCTCCTGGCTCACGACAACGAACACATCAACGAATTGGTGGGCAAGTACTATACCACCCAAGACTTCGATGACTACAAGGCTGATGTGGAACGTCCATTGCCTATGATATATCAGAGTGGTTATCTCACCGTCAAGAAGTATAAGCGATCAACCAACTCCTATCTGTTGGATTTTCCAAATGATGAAGTACGCCGTGGCTTCATCACATTGCTCACATCCAGCTACCTCAAGCCAAAAGAATCTCCAAGTTCATGGGTTCTTCAAGTGATAGATACCATGGAAGAAGGTGATGTAGAACAGCTCAAGAAACTCTTCACCTCTTTCTTGGCAAGCATTCCCTATTCGCAGCGTCGCAAGGATGATGAGCGAGAGAAGGAGCGATACTTCCAGTACACGTTCTATCTCATTCTCCGAATGATCAGTTCCTATACCATCTTCATCGAGAAAGAACAAAGCGAAGGCAGAGTGGATTGCATCGTAGAGACCTCAAACGATGTCTATATCTTCGAGTTCAAACTTGATGGCTCCGCCGATGCCGCCATCCAACAAATCAAAGACAAGGGATATGCGAGGGAATACGAAGCAAGTCCTAAGCATATCCATCTGATAGGCTGCAATTTCTCGTCGAAGGCGGGGGACTATTGATGGGTGGGAAGTAAGAAATGATAGAGATAGAAAAGGGAGGGCATAGAAAAGTGAAGTCCTATCGCCTCTCACACCATGCCTGTCTTCTCAGCCCCATGTCGCTCAGCTCAAAGAAGGAGATCTCAATAAGTATTCAGTTATCCAAAAAACTTGGATAACTGCTACCGACGGAAAAAGGTATGAGGCTAATGTCTATAATCTGGATATGATTATTGCCGTAGGCTATCGTGTGAACAGTTACAAGGCTACTCGTTTTCGTTAATGGGCGACTAATACGTTGAGCGATTTCATCCATAAAAATCAAGAGATCAGAGGTAGCTCCATCCGACGATGGCTTGCTCCATTTTCTGACATAGCGACTGAAACTTCTGGTATTCCTGCTATCTGAGAAATTGGTATGACTGCTTTCCTGATCACTGGAACTTAGACTTAATATTTTGTCTGCCTAAAGCACTTTTGTGCCCTGACTAAGGGCACAAATGTGCTCTGGTAAGATAAAAAGCTATTTCCGAGTTCCAGCATTCTATCTCCGAGTTCCAGCATCCCTGTATAAGCCTTACCATTCTATGAATTACTCAACTTTCACAAATGGGGAAGTTAAAGAATTTAAAGAAAATATGAAGAAAATTTCATTAAGTGCAGTTTGCCCCATGGCATCCTGCACACGCAGCAACACTTGCGCCCGTTATGCGCAGTATGTCAAGGCACTTACCTGTGCCGATACCTTTGAGGTGCTCAATGTGAAGCACCTGCAGTGTGAGGGCGAGAAGTGCCCCTATCATCTTGTGTCAGAAAAGCAAGTATGGGCAAGGGGATTCCAGCGCATCTACAGTACCATCCCGGCGGGAAGAACCCATTATTTCTATTCCCGTACGCCTTATGCCCGGCGCAGGTTTTATAAGGCGAAGAATGGCGAGATAGCCATTGACCCCGACATGCAGCAACACCTTATCTCCATCTTCCGGGAGCACGGTGCTGACATGAGCATCGGCTTCGACAGTTATGAAGAGAAGGACGTACTGGTGGAGAAATAAATATCACGTGGATGCGCTACTCCGCATACAGTTTCATCGTGTCCTGACGGGTAAAGGCCAGCTCTCTGTAGAAATCGCGAAGATAAGAAGAGAGTTCGGTCTTGTCGTCGGAAGAAACGAAGAGATTGTCACCTAACTGGCGTTCCAGGGAAGTCAGGGCATCAGAGAGACTCTCTATCTCGCCCTCGTAATCCCTGCCCTCATCAGGACTGCGGCGGATGCGATGATATTTGATGTCCTCGGCAAGGGCATTCTTCATCTCTACCAACTTGTCGGCATGAGGAGCAAAGAGTGCTTTGATGACAAGCGCACGGATGGCATCCCTCTCCTCCGGCTCCTGCCACAAGCAATGGTAGATGGGAAGAAGGTCGCATACCGCCACTTCATCACGATCCTGCATAAAGGCTGAAGTACGCAGCAGGCGCATGATGTTCTTCCAGCGACGGTCGCTCACATACACATGACGGCGCTCGTCGGCCTCGTCGACATTGACTGCCCTCAGCGACTTGCGGATAGCAGAAATGGCATCGAATACCTCCTCCTTCACTCCTATGCGATCGATGGCCTTCGACCATTCCGCATATTCCCCGGCAGTAATCGCATTCGACTGGGCACTTTCTTCTGCCTCCTGACCTTGTCCTCCCGCTTCACTCTTCACCCCCAGGAGCATCTCTCGGAAGTTCTTCTCCTGTCGGATGGGACGGCTCTCTATGCGGATGACGAATCGGTCCCACAGCGCCTCCAGTCCCTCACCCTTGGCTGGCAACTCGTTGCTGGCAGCCACGAGAAGCTTCAGCGGCAACTCGATTTCGCGTATGCCGTTGCGGAACAGTTTCTCATTGATGACCGTGAGCAGGGTGTTCTGTATGGCAGGGCCTGCCTTCCATATCTCGTCGAGGAATACGACATCGGCTGTAGGAAGATAACCTTCCACAGCACGCTCATAGGTGTCGGAGGTCTTCAGTTTCTGAATGCTCACAGGACCGAAGATCTCATCGGGCGTAGAGAAGCGCGACATGAGATACTCGAAATTGCGTGCTCCACGGAAGGCACACTTCAACTGTCGTGCCACCATACTCTTGGCCACACCCGGTGGGCCTAAAAGAATAACGCTCTCGCCTGCCAGAGCGGCAAGGAGCGAGAGCGATATTTCTGTTTCTTTCTCATAAATGCCCCGGTTCAAATCCCGAAGCAAGAGTTTGAATCTTTCAAGCATGTATCTTATTTCACATTACCTACTTTGATCAAATACTCGGCTATCTGAACGGCATTGAGCGCTGCGCCCTTGCGAATCTGGTCGCCTGTGAGCCACAATGTATTGCCGTTGTCATCGGCGAGATCCTTACGGATACGGCCTACATAGACATCGTCCTTACCCGCACTCTCCAATGGCATTGGGTAGACGTAGTTCTGTGCATCGTCCTTTACGGTTACGCCAGGAGCAGCCTCCAAAGCCTTGCGGATATCCTCTACTGCCAAAGGCTTCTCGGTCTCGAACCATACGCTCTCTGAGTGAGAACGAAGTGAGGAAACACGTACACAGGTGGCACTGGTGCGAACATCAGAGTGCATGATTTTACGAGTCTCGTTGTACATCTTCATCTCCTCCTTGGTATAGTCGTTAGGAGTCATCTTGTCAATCTGAGGAATGACATTGTATGCCAACTGATGTGGGAACTTGTTGATATGGTCAGTCTTGCCAGTCTCGATGATGTCCTTATACTGCTGCTCAAGCTCAGCCATGGCTGCGGCACCAGCACCCGAAGCACTCTGGTAAGAAGAAATATGAATCTTCTTGATATGGCTCAGGTCGTCGATAGGCTTCAATACCACTACCATCATGATGGTGGTGCAGTTTGGATTGGCGATGATGTTACGTGGACGGTTGAGCGCATCCTCGGCGTTTACCTCAGGCACTACCAATGGCACATCGTCGCACATACGGAAGGCGCTGGAGTTGTCAATCATCACAGCACCATACTTGGTGATAGTATCGGCAAACTCCTCTGAAGTTCCACCGCCAGCAGATGTGAATGCGATATCGACATCTTTAAAATCATCGTTATGCTGCAAGAGTTTCACCTCATAGTCCTTTCCCTTATAGTTGTATTTTCGTCCAGCCGAACGCTCAGAACCAAACAACACCAACTCATCCATTGGGAAATTTCTCTCAGCAAGGATACGCAGGAATTCCTGACCTACTGCACCGCTTGCACCAACAATTGCTACTTTCATAATCGAATCTTTTTAAAAGTTGTTTAAAGTGAATCTTTTGGAAAAGAAAAGAATGCTCCTTTCCAGCATGATGATTTCTCATCTTTGGTTGTCTTCTAACGCTTATCCTCTCAAATCCGCTGCAAAGGTAAGACTTTTTCTACAATATCAAGCAAAAAATCCCATAAATTATTGCTTTTTGTTGCATTTTTATTACTTTTGCTAACATTTCTGCATTATTTTGCATAAAATATCATTCATCCATCTCCGCTACTCATATTTACGATGAAACATCAGCAGACAGAGGGCACCTATCAATGCCATAGGCACACCGATAAGGGCGGGATAATGATAGCCCAATCCCATCGTTACAGGGATTCCGCCAAAAAAGGCGCCCAGGGCATTGCCTAAATTAAACGCTGCCTGGATGCAGCATCCACCCAACATCTCGCCTCCTTCGCTGTGCTTCACGATGAGATATTGCTCGGGCGAGCCGATACCGAAAAGACAGGCACAAGAGACAAACATCATCGAAGCCGTTACCCAGCCATTGTGCGACAGGAAGAAGGTGGCAAGCAAGGCTGCCGCCGCCAAGAACTGAAGATAACAGGTAAAGCGGCCTGGCTTGAATCGGTCTGCCAGCAATGCACTCACCTGGTTGCCCACTACCATTCCCAAACCGGCAAGAATCATCAGCAACGAAATACTCGACGCATGGAATCCACTGTTCATCTGCAAGAGTGGAGAGATGTAGCTGAACCAACAGAGAATGCCGCCATTGCCCAAGAAGGTGGCGGCGATGATAAGCCAGGGAGCCAGATGGCGCATGAATCTGAACTGCGCCTTCATACCCTTATTGGGCAATGCCTCCACATCGGGCACCCACTTGTGAATCATATAGAGCGTGATGATGCCCAACACCACCGACATCATAAAAGGTACTCGCCAAGAGATGGTGTGACTCAGGTAGGTACCCAACGGAACACCCATCAGGTTGGCAAAAGGCATACCGGCACACATCATCGCCACCGCCTTGGTGCCCTTACCCTCTTTCGCCATCTTCACCGCCACAATGGTTGCAGTTCCGAAATAGGCACCATGAGGCAGTCCCTGTATGAACCGGGCACAAAGCAACAGCCAATAGCTTGGTGCCATCGTGGCGATGACGGCTCCGAGAATCACCAACGACACAAGAAACAAAAGTATATTCTTCGGGCGATACTTATGCATCAATATCAGCGAGAATGCTCCGGCACATACTCCTAATGCATAGACCGAGATGAGATGACCAGCCTGAGGGATGGACACATTCATACTGTGTGCCACATCGGTGAGGATTCCCTCGATAATAAATTCGGCGACACCAAGGGTAAACGTACCCAAGGCAAGTGCAAACAGTCCTTTTTTCATACGCGTATTATCCTTATCTTTCTATCTTAAGTTTGCTTTCCGGGTGCAAATTTACAAAAATCTTTGCACATATAATTGATAAGGAGGCAAAAGACTTTGCTTTTTCAAGATTTATTATTATTTTTGCACCCATATTATAGGAAGAGTGATGCAGCTGATGCTCGAGAACTCTCCCGAAAAACAGAATGCCTATGCTGAACATTGCACAATATTTCCCGATAACCGACCCTACGCTGATCTTCTTCGTCGTGATGATCATCATCCTCTTTGCGCCTATCATCATGGGTAAGCTCCGCATTCCACACATCATCGGTATGGTATTGGCAGGAGTGCTCATAGGCAAGTACGGGCTCAACATCCTGGAGCGCGACTCTTCCTTTGAGTTGTTTGGCAAGGTTGGTCTGTACTATATCATGTTTCTGGCTGCCCTCGAGATGGACATGGAGGGTATGAAGAAGACGAAGTCGAGACTGCTCACTTATGGTCTGCTGACGTGCTTTATTCCTTTCGGACTCACCTATTGGATGAGCGTCACACTCTTGGACTATTCCACCAAAGCCTCATTCCTGCTGAGCTGTATCATGGCCTCGAATACGCTCATCGCCTACCCCATCGTGTCGCGTTACGGACTGCAACAGAAGCCGAGCGTCACACTGAGTGTGGGGTCGAGCATGATCTCCCTGCTCATCGCCTTAGTGATGCTGGCGGGTCTGGTGGCTTCATTCACCGAGCACGACGGCGTACTCTTCTGGGTACTCTTTGCAGCCAAGTTTGCCGCTTATTGCAGCGTGATGATATTCCTCATACCCCGTCTCACCCGATGGTTTCTTCGCCGATACAGCGATGCCGTGATGCAGTTTATCTTTGTCATGGCCATGCTCTTCATGAGTGCCGCCCTCTCGCAGACGGTAGGCATCGAGGGAGTCTTTGGTGCCTTCTTTGCGGGCCTAATATTAAATAGGTATATACCTCATGTATCGCCACTGATGAACCGGCTCGAGTTTATCGGCAACGCCCTCTTCATTCCCTACTTCCTGATAGGAGTGGGCATGCTGATTAATGTGGGACTGCTCTTCCAGGGCGGTCATATTCTCTGGGTGGTGCTGTGCATCGTGTTCTTTGGCACCCTGGGCAAGGCCATTGCCGCCTATGCTGCCTGCTTTGGCTTTCGCCTGCCCCTGTCTTCGGGTCACATGATGTTCGGTCTTACCTCAGCCCATGCTGCCGGCAGTATCGCCATGGTGATGGTGGGAATGAACATTCTTGTAGGCAAAAACACCTATCTTGTCGACGACGACATGCTCAACGGTGTGGTGATCATGATACTGTGCACCTGTATCATCTCCTCGCTGCTTACCGACTGGTCTTCGCGCATGATAGTACTAAGAGACAAGGAGCTGCCGGAGGCTGAGGACGAGAAGAGCGCCAACGACGAGAAGATACTCATCCCCGTGCGCTATCCCGAATATGCCGACAACCTGATGAGCCTCGCCTTCTTGGTGAGAAACCAGAAGCTGAACCGCGGTTTGGTTTGTCTCAATGTGGTGTATGAGGACAAAGACATGCGCTACAACCAGGAGCAAGGCAAGCGACTGCTCGAACATTGCAGCCAGATAGCAGCAGCCACCGACGTACTCACGCAGACACAGGTGCGCATCGCCGCCAACATCGCCAATGGCATCAAGCACGCCTTCAACGAGTTTCAGTGTTCAGAAATCATCATCGGCATGCACATGCACCCCGAGCGTTCACCCAAATTCTGGGGCGAGTTCCACCAAAGTCTCTTCAATGGTCTGAGCCGCCAAATCATTATGGCACGCATCCGCCAGCCCCTCAACACCATCCGTCGCATACAGGTGGCAGTGCCCTCAAGGGCAGAGTTTGAGCCAGGTTTTTATCGCTGGGTAGAACGTCTGTCGCGCATGGCACGCAACCTCGACTGCCGCATACAGTTCCATGGCCGTATGGAGGCTCTTTCGCTCATCAACGAGTTTATCAAGAACCGCTATCCCGAGGTCCGTTCCGACTATACGCTCATGACCCATTGGAACGAGATGCCCCAGATAGCCTCGCAGATAGCTCCCGACCACATGTTTGTGGTGGTAACAGCCCGCAAGGGAACCGTCTCTCACAAGGCTGCCCTTGAGCGTCTGCCCGAAGAGTTGACCCGTTTCTTCTCCGGCACCAATCTGATGATCATCTTCCCCGACCAGCATGGTGATGCCTCTGGCGAGCATCTCACCTTTGCCGAGCCTCAGCATCAGGAGGAAGAGAGTGCCTACGAGATGATGAGCCGCTGGCTGAAACGGCATTTCAAGTTTTAGGTTTTTTCAAGAACCGGAAACACTATAATCAATTATCAACATACATTAATTTTTTAACAAGATGAAGAAAACATTCACCAAATCAGTCATCGCAGTCACAGTGGGTGCCTTGACTCTCAGTTCATGCATCGGCTCTTTCGGCCTTACCAACTCAGTTCTCAGCTGGAACAAGCGAGCTACAGACAACAAGTTTGTCAATGAGCTTATCTTTATCCTCATCTCTCCAGCCTATGCTGTATGTTCTGTAGCCGACCTCTTCGTGCTCAACTCCATCGAGTTCTGGACAGGCGAGAAGGTGATCGGACAGGTGGGAACCACCAAGGACGTGATGGGCAAGGACGGACGCATGTATGCTGTCAAGACTTTGAAGAATGGTTACGAGATAACCGACCCCGACGGCGAGAAGTCTTACTTCGTATTCAACAAGAAGAACAAGAGCTGGTCGTACAGCAAGGACGGCGACATTCGCGAGCTGTTCAGCTTCAATGAGGACGGCAGCATCCAGGCCTGTCTGCCAAGTGGCGCAAAGATGAATGTCACTGCCGACGAGAATGGTTTGTACCAGCTCCGCATGGCGATGAACGATGGCTTCTACTATGCTTTCAACAAGTAAGCCGTTCATCATTTTCTGAAATTCAGTTTACATCAACACATAGGGTGTCGCATTGCCTCATTCATGGGGAATGCGACACCCTATGCACGTTTTGTACTATTCAGAAAGCCGTTTTTGTACTATTCAAAGCCTTTTTAGTGTTATATACGTTTAGTGATTTTTTTGTAAATTTGCAACCGAAGACACCTGTGTGTTTCAGCCTGATACTGACAGAGATTTTCCATCACAATATAAACCAATAAAAACCGAAACAATATGAAGAATTTTACATCAGTCCTTCGGTCGCATAGCGGTGCTGTGCAGGCACGAATCCCGTCACTTCGGTCTGTGACGAAACAGAAGTCTACTCCTCCTTTCTGCAAGGTTTGCAGATGGCTCATGGTGCTGCTTGTCTTGACGATAAGCATGCCTGTGTTACTAAAATAACGTGAGTTCGACGAATTAGAATAACGTTATTTAACGAAATTATAAACCAATTAGTTAAACTCTATTATGAAACAACCATCTACCAAAATTCTCCATTCACCCACCCCGTCTGGTTACAAACGAGTGAAGGCTTTTGCCATCCTCTGTGTACTTATGTTTATGGGATTAAGTGTTCATGCTACAGTAGTGCCCAACAAATATATAACCGTTAAATATCTTCGCTACGATGCGAGCGCCAAGACTTATTATTTGGAAGTGCATTACGCTACTTCAGGTAATGCAGATTTCCCTGAAGTACTTGAGTTTCCAACCAGACTTGTTTATGAAAACGATAAAAAGTCGTATGCAATAAGGGATGTGCGTATTACCCTTAAGGAAAAAACGAAAAAGGTGATTTTTCACTCAGGACTCACAGAGACGTCTGTTTCTTATGAAAGCAATTCGCCTATTGAAAGCATTGAGTATTTAGGTGCCAATACGATTGCATACATTTATCTGAAAAACTGCAAAACGATAAAAGAGGCAACATTGCCTAAGACGCTTTTGAGGGATGGTTTTATCAATTGCACCGCATTAGAAAAGGTAACCTTTTTAGAGGGGTGTGCCGAAATTCCAACTCTGTGGTTTGCAAGCTGTTCGGCATTGAAAACCATCGTTTGGCCTTCGACAATGAAGAAGATAGGTGATGCCGCTTTTGAGTATGCGGGCCTTGAAACATTAACCCTTCCTGAAGGGTTCAACTCGTTAGGAGAAAGGTGTTTTAAAAATAGCAAACTGGTAAACGTAGTGCTGCCAAACAGCCTCACAGAGATACCAAGGGAAGCTTTTTATAATTGTAGGCGACTGCAGACGGTGCAAATGTCAGACAACGTCACCTCGATTGGTGTTAGTGCTTTTGACAATTGTGCCTATCTTACAACCATGAATATGCCGTTGTCTATTGAAACCATTGGCAATAGTGCCTTCAGCGGATGTGAAGCATGGAAATATGAGGGCGAGATGAAGACCCCCAACCTTAAGAGCATAGGTCATAGCGTCTTTTACCTATGTAGTAGTCTGAACTGCGACTACACTGTACCTCACCTCTGGGACATGTTGCCCAATTCTATCTTCCGAGTTTCTGGTTTTAAGTCGCTCACCCTTTCTGAGGGCATCACCAGCATTGAGCATAGTGCATTTTTGAACAGTAACACGCAAACCTACAACCTTCCGAAGTCGCTTAAGGAGATAGGTACCAGCGCGTTCCGCGAAGCTTATGTGAAAGAAGTAAACTTTGCTCCTGGCACCTCGCTTGAAAAGATTGACAAATATACGTTTGAGAAGTGTATCAAGCTGGAAGCTGTAAACAACCTTCCGAGCGACCTCAAGATGGTAGAAGAGTATGCTTTTAATGGCTGCTACAACCTGAAGGCACTCCGTTTGCCTGAGGGCCTCACCACCATTGGCAACAACGCGTTCTATGGTTGTAAGGCGATAGAGAGCATGAACCTCCCTAACTCACTCACCACCCTTGGTGACAAGGCGTTTTATGAGTGCAAAATGTGGAATGGCGAGATCTCGCTACCGCTTATTACTGATGTGCCGAATGGTGCGTTTTATTCTTGCCAAAAGTTGCGCAAGGTATCGTTTGGACCTCAGCTGAAGTCGATAGGCAGTTCGGCTTTGTGCAGATGTGAGGGAATTACCGAACTTAATCTGCCCAACGGTCTTGAAACAATAGAATCTGGCGCATTTTACGGTTGTAATAATCTGACCGAGGTGGTAATGCCAGAGAGTGTTACAAGCATTGGTTCAGAGGTGTTCGCATTCTGTTCTGCGCTAAAGAAGGTGACGTTGCCCAGCAGTCTGACAGATATACCCGACAAGTTGTTCTACGCTTGTGATGTGCTGAACGATATCGTTATTCCTACAAGCGTTAAGACAATGGGCAGAGGGGTGTTCGCAGGTTGTAAAGCGTTGGAGCGCATGACCATTGGCGATGGTGTGACCATTGGCAACAATCTGTTTTCTGACTGTGAATCGCTAAAGGAGGTTAAGTTGCCAGCAACGCTTACCACCATACCCGAATACACATTTAATAAATGTGTATCGCTGAAAAAGGTGGAGTTTCCCACTGGGTTGATGTCGATTGAAAGATATGCCTTTGAAGGCTCTGGAATAGAAGAGGTGGTGGTGCCTGAAACCGTGACCAAGATAGCAGGCAGTTTTGCTAATTGCAAGAGCCTCAAACGCTTTGTATTCCCTAAGAATCTGGAGGCCATTGAAAACTATATGTTTAGAAACTGCGAACTGTTGGCCGACATCACCTTGCCCACCAATGTGAAGACAATAGGCTCTTACGCCTTTGCGGGCACGCTCTTCGACAAGAGTGAGCTTCCCGCCACCGTTAACTCTCTTGGCTACAATGCTTTTGAAAACTGCAAACAACTAAAAGAGATGTTTATACCTGAGGGTGTGACCAGCATTCCCGAAGAGCTGTTCATGTCTTGTACAAGTTTGACGCGCGTGGTGTTGCCTTCTACTGTCAATCAGTTTTATGGCGGAAACACGTTCAAAGATTGTCCGCTCACCGATATTGTGTGCCATGCGCCTACGGCTCCCGAAGCCGAAAATTATGTTTTTGATGCTAAACATTATAGCTCCACCCGACTGATTGTGCCCGAGGGTTCAAACTACAACGACAAGTACCCATGGAGCCGCTTCAACCAAAAGACGGAGGGCGAGGGATTCATCACGCTCAACAACCCTGTGTTCTCGAAAGAAAGTTGCACCTACACAGAACCCATCACGGTAACGATAACCAACCCCAACGCCTCTGGCACACTCTACTACAAGCTGGTGCCCGAAGGCACTGCAAAGGATGAAGTGGAATATGCTGTGTTCACTGAGCCGCTGAAACTCAGCGAGCAGTCGGCAACAATATATGCCTACATCGTGGACGGCATAAACAGCAGCGAGTATGCGAAGCAGGTCTACACCTATGAGCCTCCCGTTGTCAAGAAGGTGGTGCTCTACGTATGCGGCAGACTGGTAGACGAGAAGAATGCCTATGATATATTTGGCGACAAGACCGTGAGCTACGACCCGAAGAGCGAGGTGCTGACACTCACCTGGGCTAATATCGATGCCACCAAGTTCAAGGCATCCAATATCATCAGCGGAAGCGGCGGCGACCTGACAATCCGCGTTGTAGGCCATTGCACGCTGAAAGCTCCTGGCACTCCTATCATGTATGGTCATCAATTAGGCGTACCTGGAGGAAGCAACCTGACCATCGTGGGCGACGAGAACAGTATACTGACCGTCGAGACTACGAATGAGGATAAGGGTGGATACTCCTGCGGAATAGACATGTACTGCGGAAACCTGACCATCGACAACTGCACCGTGGTGGCAACAGGAGGTACTCACGGTTTATACACGAAGACAGGTCCTGAGGAAGGACTCACCTTGAGAGGAGAGCATGCCCTGCTCAACCTCACCGGTACAGAATCTGCCATGGATCACGTTCAGTGGTTAGACCTCGACAAGATGCTGATGATTCTCGAGCCCGAGGGCGCAGAATTTTGGGATGGTTCCATCTGGTTGGGCAAGGAGAAGCAAACCCACGTTGTGATAGGAGCACCTCGTACTGACGACAATGTAGAGGTACCCGAGATAAGAGAAGAATATCAGACCAACTTCTCTTCCGACCTGACAGACCAGAAGACAGGAGAGGCTCTGAACGTGGAAAATGTAGTAATCAACAATGTCTACTACAATCTGCCTGCAGCAAATAATGATGGATTTGACGCCAAGGAACAATGTCTCATCCTCAACACCTCAATGGATTACTACACGATGAACAAACGTATTCCTGCCGATGCCACCGTAACAGCAGACTTCGGAAGCTGGTACAACGGACTGATTATCGTAGTAAACGGAAAGGGAACTATCGATATCGACTATCAGACAGAAGGCGGTTCGCAACTGGCCGTGAAGATAGGTGAAGAAGAGGCCAAGTACTATGCTGCCGACATGCAAGGCAGAGTGCAGGTTCCTTACGATGTGGCAACACCACAGTATGTGTACATCTACAACAGCCAGTACACAGGTGACGAGAAAAAGGCTCCTGCAAGGGCTCGCGCCATGGCAGGCAAGAGCTGGCTGAAGATTTACGGCATGAAGATTACGCCACAGGAACCAACAGGCATCCACAACATCTTCGTCGACAGCGAAGGACGGCCTGTAACGGTGTACGACATGAACGGCCGAAAGGTTAATAACCCTGGAAAGGGAGTGTATATTGTGAATGGAAAGAAGATCATGAAGCGTCAGTAACAATCTTCTTCTAAAGGTAGCAGCAGCGCCACAAAAAGCGCTGCTGCTTTTTTATACAATCCTTGTCCCCCCGATTTGTCACATCGGTATAAGTTCCAACTCTCAATACACAAATAAACGCATTAAACTTTCGCTGGTTCAGAAGTTAAAAACAAAAACACATAGATTTATTTGGTATTGTCTCCAATTTAAACTATCTTTGCAGACAAGAATACCTATAAGATAATGAAAAGAATACTGCTAATCGTCCTGTTGCTTACTCTCCTATACCCCCAAGCTACAGACGCCAAAAAAACAAAGACAGATAGTCTGCTGCTCGTCATTGAGCAGCACGATCGTACACGTCTCATCTCTGCTGCCAACCAACTCATGGCTTTTTACTATAAGGAGGGAACAAGTGATGAGCCTCTTCGTTTCAACCACCACACCCCATCCGACTCTATCCGTATGTACACTTGGTACTGGACTTCCGAGCACTACCTGACGCACCATAAATACCAACAAAGTATCTGCTATAGTTTGTTCGCCCTACCCCTATGCCGAAAGAGTAAAAACCAACAGCTCTTGAGCGACTGCCTGTCAGTAGCAGCCATCGCACACTTCCGATTAGGTGCCTACGAGGAAAGTATCAAATATGCTAAACAGACTCTACAAATCGACCGACGCTTAGGCGATAAGTCACGTATCAGTTCTTCACTCAACACCATCGCAGGCATCTATCTTGCTGCTCGCCTACCCCAGAAAGCACAAAACTATATTACAGAGGCTCTGAAAATCAGTCGCGAGATAAAAGACACGGCTCGTATAGCCATTCAGAGCGGAATGGCTGCAGAGATATTGCATGCTATAGGCAACGAAGCTTCCAACAAAAAGGCACTCGAATATGCGAGAACTGCTTACGAGCTCGACATGCAGCGAGGACGACCCGACCGTGCTGCCATACGTCTGTCACAACTCTCGGATGCGCTCATCGCTTTAGGTCGCTACAACGAGGCTTGCATGGCTCTCCAGGTGGCTCTTTCCGAACTCGAAAAAGTAGGCAACCGCCAGTCGCTTGCTATCTGCCATAAACAGCTCGGTCTTATTGCCCGACTCACTGGTAAGCCGAAAGAGGCAAAATGGCAATACGAAAAAGCCGTAGACCTCTTTACCGCCATCGGCGACATACGTGGAGAGAGCAAAGCTCAGCACGAACTCTACTTGCTACTCAAGGAGCAGCACCCCCAACAGGCTGCTATCCACCTACAACGTTACTCGACACTGAAAGACTCACTCTACACACGTGAAACTGCCAACCGACTGGCAGCTAACGATGCTGAGTATCGAGCACAACAACTATTGGCAGAAAGCGCCAAAGAAAGATTCCAACATCTCATCCATATAATAGTCTTCACCCTGTTCTTGGTGATACTAATCGCTACGACAACCTTCGTGCTACTGAGAAAAAGAAAACATAAAGGAGAAGACTACGTAGCCATCACCAATCATCAAGAACAAACAGTTGATGGTGAGACTCAAGAGGCTGACGAGAAGTTTGCACAAACTCTTCGCTATGAAATAGAACAACGACTAACAGAGGGAATGATAAACCTTGAAGAACTGGCTTCTGCCATGTATATGTCACGTGGTCAACTCAACCGTCGTGTGAAAGCACTGACGGGTCTTACCACTTCCAGCTACATCCAGAGTCTTCGTCTCGACATGGCTTGCAAGTTGTTGCTACAATTCCCCGACAAGCCTATCAACGAAGTGGCACAACAATGCGGTTTCGACAACTTCTCGTATTTCAACCGCCTGTTCAAGCGCGAGAAGGGTGTCACACCATCCGAATACAAAGGTTCCTGCTAAAATCGCAACAGCAGCTATACAAAGCGCATATTTAAAAAGCTCTTAGAGGCAGCACGCCCTGAAAGGGCAGAAGCTCTTAGCCCAGGGCAACGCCCTGGGTTGT
>ERZ1031845.327-NODE-327-length-18640-cov-4.828518_pt1 | contig 18640 bp, 16 predicted proteins | sample MGYA00518169_ERZ1031845 | MGnify/ENA primary metagenome ERZ1031845 (study PRJEB33719, sample SAMN04261265) | wastewater metagenome | biome: rural village; feature: human; material: feces | host: Homo sapiens | place: El Salvador | collected 2014-01-14 ...
AGCAAATAAGTTTATTTAACTCTGAATTGAATCCGTCTGTGAATTTTGCAGGCGGATTTTTTTTTGAAAAATTTCAATCTGATGCAAAACTTTTTGAAATTTGCTAAAATCATTTTATGCTCGCAAAAAAACAAAATCTTTTAAATAACATAACGCTTATCACTCAGCAAGTTGTAAATTCAAAAGTTACAACATTCGGTTTTTACTTTTCAGTTGGAAGCCGTTTTGAAAATGAAGGTGAGCATGGAATCAGCCATTTTACCGAGCACATGATTTTTAAAGGAACAAAAACAAAATCGAACCGGGACATATCTCTTATTTTTGACAGAATGGGCGGAATTTTCAATGCTTTTACCGAGCGCGAAAATGTAGGCGTTTACTGCACTGTTCCTTCTGAAAATTTGGAAAACTATAAAACTGCTTTGGAAACTCTTTGCGATTTGAGCTCGAATTGTACTTTTCCGCCTGAAGAAATGGAAAAAGAGCGCGGTGTTGTCCAAAGTGAAATTCTTGCTGTTTTGGACGATCCTGATGATTCTGCAATGGATGAAGTTGCGTCTTGTGTCTGGCCGAATCAAAAACTTAGTCTTGCAATAACTGGAACTTCTGATGATGTTGATTCGATTACACGGGAGCAGATGGTTGACTGGTATAAAAAATATTTTGCAGAAGGCGAGCTTGTTGTAATTGTTTGCGGAAAAATTTTTGAAGATATTCTTGTTGAAACTTTGCAGAAACTTCCACAGCACAAACCTTCGCAGGAATTTTTTAGGCATCTTCATTTTTCAGAGAAGATTTTTTGGAACACAGAGAATCGGATTTTAAAAGCCAAATTTAATCAGACGCAAATTTTTTCTTTGTATCCGCTTTCTTCAAGTCTTTCCTTTGAAGATTATATTTCACTTTTGATTTTTAATTCCGCCGCCGGAGAAACTATGAGCAGCCGACTTTTTTCTTCGCTTCGTGAAAAATCCGGACTTTGCTATTCAGTTGGAAGTTTTTACACGACTTATGAAAACGCAGGACTTTGGTGTGCGTATTCGGTCTGTGAAAAAACAAAAGCTGTGGAAGTTTATAAAAAACTTTCAGAAGAAATTTCAGGTTTTGTTGAAAATCAAATTTCAGATGAAGAAATTGAAATTTCAAAAGAGCGTTTGTGCGGCTCTGAAATTCTTGGAGAAACTAGAACTTCGTTTTTAATGCAGCGGCTTTGGAATTTTTATTCGATGGGATTTCCACTTTGCGAAACTGAAGAAATTCTGAATAGTATACGTTCGGCTGAAAAAAATGATATAATCGGTTTCATAAAAAATCTTTTAAATGAAGAAAAAAAATCTTCGCTTGTTTATGGACCTGCACTTTCTTCAAAACAAAAAAAGGAAATATTATGTTGGAAAAGATAGATTTGAAAATTGTTGCGAAAAAAAACGCTGTTGTGCCTGCTTATAAAACAGAAGGTTCCGCCGGTGCTGATGTTTGCGCTTTGCTGGATTCTCCGATTGTTCTTAAAAAAGGCGACCGTGCTTTGATTCCTACAGGCTTGAGTTTTGAAATTCCGTCTGGCTATGAAATTCAGGTTCGTCCAAGAAGCGGGCTTGCTTTAAAAAATGGCGTTACTGTTTTAAATTCGCCTGGAACTATTGACAGCGATTACCGTGGCGAGCTCAAAATTATTCTTGCTAATTTTGGACAGGATGATTTTACCGTGAACAGCGGAGATAGAATTGCCCAGATTGTAATTTCTACAGTTACAACAGCGAATTTTATTTCTGTAAATTCTATTTCTGAAACTTTACGTGGAGCTGGAGGCTTCGGAAGCACTGGTGTCTAATCTTGATGTTGGCAAAAAAATTTTTTGAATTTGTTTACAATAAAATAGACTCGGCTGTTGTTTTTGCTAGAAAGCAATTCGCTTTTTCTTTTCTTTTTTTTAAACGGAAATTTAAGAAATTAAAACACTTTGAATTCCAAAGAAAAATTTACACAGCTGGATTTTCAATTGGAAGAAAAACTGATTGTGTAAAAATGCAGGCTTTTTTTGCAAAGAACATCTTCAAACTGAATTCTGTAAAATCAAATATTTTAGTCCGCTACATTGCAAAGGAACTTTTGCTTTACTTTTTAATTTGCTTTGTTTTTTTCTTTGTCGTGTTTTTTGTAAATCAAATTCTTTTGCTTGCTGAAACTATTTTAAAGAAAAGGGTTCCCATAAATTCTGTTTTAAAACTGATTTTGTATTGCCTGCCGAATGTTATTTCTCAGTCTGCGCCGTTTGCGACACTTGTTGGTTTTTTAATGTGCCTTGGCAGACTTGTTACCGACAATGAAATTTTAATTTTCCGGGCAAGTGGTCAGCGTTATAGTTTGATTTTAAAATCTGTTTTGGCAATGGGACTTTTGATTTCAGTTTTTAGTTTTATTATGAATGACTATTTCCTTCCGATTGGAACTTTAAAATACAACCGTCTTTTCAAACAAATTATTGTGTCAAATCCTGCGATCGAGCTTGAATCAAAGTCAATAAAAAGAATGAATGATTCAACTTTAGTAATTGGAAATGTCAGCAAAAATAATGTTTCTGATATTGTTTTGTTTGACTCGGAAAAAGACGGTGTTCAGCGTATTATAATGGCTGGAAATTCCGACGTGAAAAAATCTTCAACTCCTGGCGTAATCATGCAGCTTGATATGAACAGTCCGATTGTCTTGAGCCTTGATAAATCAAAAACAGAAAACTATGAATCTATTTCTGCTGAAAAACTGAGGCTGAATATTTTTGAAGATTCTATTATCTCTTCTAGCAACGGAACTTCGCCGCGTGAAATGACATCGTGGGATTTGATAAAGCGAATAAAAAAAATGAAGCAGGAAAATTCTTCAACAAAAAAAAGATTGAACACTTTTATACTTGAATGCAATAAAAAATTTTCAGTTCCTTTTGGATCGTTTTTTTTCGCTCTGCTAGCTTTTCCTCTTGCACTAATCTTTGGAAAAAAAGACGGACAAACACTTGGACTTATATTCGGAATAATACTTTCGGTTCTTTACTGGTCAGCAACAATAATCGGACAGATGTTTGGAATCCGCGGAGGCTACAACGGATTTTGGATGATGTGGACTCCTAATTTTGTAATAGGAATTTTAGGAATTATTCTTTACATAAGGCTCAAGAAAAAATGAAACTTGTTTTTTATATGCTCAAGCGTTTTTTTCCAGTTTTTATTGGTGCGGTCATGTTTTTTGTTCTTGTTCTTTGCCTTACGGATTTATTTATGAATCTTTGGAATTATATTTCAAAAAATGTTTCGTCGCGTGATGTCGCCTTGATTCTTATTTATTATATTCCAAAAGCGGTTTGGTATGCTGTTCCGATTGCAATGCTTTTTGCGACTGCCTATATGCTCAGTGATTTTTATGCGCGAAATGAGTTGCTTGCGGTTTTTGCATCTGGAATTTCGCTTTTTAAATTTTCAGTTCCATTGCTTACCGTTGCTGTTGCAATGAGTTTCGCTCTTTTTATTTTTGAGGATAATATTGTTGTTCCGTCATTTTCAAAAAAAACGCAGTTGCAGGAATCGGTTTTGTCGAAAGAAAAATCTTTGAACAACAGTAAGATTGTGATTATGGCGGAAGGCGGAAATGTAATTTACAAGGCGGATTTTTTCAACAATAAAGCGGAATCTCTTTCAAAACTTTATGTTCTTTTTAGAACTGAAGACAAAAAGCCTGATGCGGTTATCTATGCTCAAAAAGCTTTTTGGAAAAATAATTCTTGGAAACTTGAAAATGCTGTGGAATATAAATTTCAAGATGAAAATTTTTTAGCTTGCGTTTTGGAAAAAAGATTAGAAGAACGTCTTTTGGAACCTCCAGAAACTTTCAGAAACAATACAATTTCTGTTGAACGGGTAAACACGAAAGAAGCTAGAGAATATATAGAGCATCTTGAAAAAGCAGGACTTCCAAGCGCAGAGGAAAAATCTGTTTATTATAAAAAATATTCGTTTCCTTTTGTTGTTTTTATTGTTGTTTTTTTAGCGATTGGACTTAGCGGAAAAACTCGTAAAAATGTTTTGCTTGTGAGCCTTGCAATGAGCATAACGGCGGTTGTTCTGTTTTATGTTTTTCAAATGGTTACAATGCTTATGGCAAAATTTCAGGCTATTCCGCCTTTGTTTGGAGCCTGGAGTCCGGTTGTGCTTTTTATAATTATCAGTTGTGTTTTGTTAAAATATGCTAAAACTTAAAAATTGAAAATGAGGAAAAATATTATGATAAAAAATTTTTTTGAAATTCAACATGAGAATAAAAATTCCTGTGCACGGACTGGAGTTGTTCACTTGGCACACGGAAATGTCCAGACTCCTGTTTTTATGCCGGTTGGAACAAAGGGAACTGTCAAAGCTTTGACCAAGGATGATTTGGAAGAAATCGGCTTTGAAATTATTCTCGCAAACACTTATCATCTTTATCTTCGCCCCGGTGCTGACATTGTTTCTGAAGCTGGCGGACTTCACGGATTTACAAAATGGAACAGAAATTTTCTTACAGATTCCGGCGGATTTCAAGTGTGGTCTCTTTCAAATCTTCGAAAAATTGAAAATGAAGGAGTTGCCTTTAGAAGCACAATTGACGGAAGCAAGCATTTTTTTACTCCAGAAAATGTTGTCCAGACCCAGGTAAAACTTAACAGCGATATTCAAATGCAGCTTGATGTTTGCTCTGGATATGGCGTTGAACGGCGCGAAGCAGAACGAGCTTTCCGCTTGTCTTCTGACTGGGCTGTGCGTGCGATAAATGAATGGAAACTTCATTCTGAAAATGGCTACAAAGGAATTTTATTTCCGATTGTTCAGGGAAATTTTTTTGATGACCTTAGAAAGGAAAGTGCTGAATTTGTAGATTCTCTTGGAACTCCGGGACTTGCGATTGGCGGATTAAGTGTTGGCGAGCCTGCTGATGTTTTTGTTGAAAAGTTGAAATATACAGTTCAGTTCCTTTCAAAAAACAAGCCTCGGTATGTTATGGGAATTGGAACCCCTGAATATATTCTTGACGCGGTTTCAAATGGAATTGATATGTTTGATTGTGTTCAGCCTACGCGCATTGCCCGGCATGGACTTTATTTTCATCACAAAGGAATGGTTTCAATCAAGCAAAAGAGATTTGAACGTGATTTTTCCGCGCTTGATTCAGAATGCAATTGCAAAGTCTGCAAAACTTATTCGCGTGCATATTTGCGGCATATTTTCCGCGAGCAGGAAATTCTTTCTTCTATGCTGGCAAGCTATCACAATCTTTATTTTTTACACAATATGATTTTAGAAATCCGCTCTGAAATTGAAAACGACAAATTTGAAGAATACAAAAAAAATTTCTTGGATAATTTTCATTCAAATGAACTTTAATGCCGATAATTAAAATGATTTGTCTGGAGAAAAAATGAAGAGAAAATTTTTGCTCGTTGCTGTTTCATTAATTTTTGTTTTTGCTTGGTCTCAAGAATCTTCTGCGCCAGAAGTTATTGAAAGTATTTTATCTGAATCTGAAAATTCTCAATCGAAAATTTCTTCGCCAGATGAAATTGTTTCAGAAGAAGATTCGCAAAATAATGAAACAGAAATTCCGAATGTTTTTCTGCCTGAAAATGAAATTCCGGAAATCAAGGATGAGCCAAAACAAGAAACTTATGATGCAATCTCTGGGAGCCAGCCTTCAGAAAATATAAAATTTAAATATACAAAAGAAAAAATTTATCCAGCAGATACTCGTCCAAAAAAACATGACAGTTCAAAGAATTATGTTGACCGTTCCAAAGACTATGAAAAAAAATGCAATGACATTTTAAAATACGGACTTGAAGGCCAGATTACAGAATTGATTGATGAGCTTACAAAAAATCAAGATAATCGTTTTGTCGATGGAATTTATGATTTGTTTCAGGAAACAAAAAGCGTCGCTGTAAAAGAAAAAATTCTTGACTATTTTACAAAATTAAAAGATTCTTGTCTTGCTTCTTATGCGGTCGAAATCATAAATGATCCTTACGATGAAAAAAATTCAATTGTTGAAAAATGCTTTAAATATGTTTCTGAAGCTGATATAAAAGATGCAAATCCAGGGCTTGTTGATTTGGTTGACAAAGAGGAAGACGCGTATTTTACAGGTGCTCTTTCTGCATTGGGCGAAACTGGCGGAAAAGAAGAAGCACTTTTTCTTGCGGATTATCTTGACCGTGATGATTTGAATGTTTCTCAGCGGCAGGCTTTGATGCGTGTTCTTGGAAGAATCAAGGCTGTTGAAACTTGGCAGAAAATTTCGGAAATTGCAAAAGATGAAAACGAAAATACTTTTGTCAGAATGTATGCTGCGGAAGCGATTGGCGCAATGGAAAAGCCGGAATCAGAAGATATTCTTGTGGAATTGTTTGAGTCTAATGATCCGAATCTTCGAACTTATGTTATAAAAGGAATCTCATATTTCAATGATAAAAAATCTTCAGATTTAATTATACAGGCATTGCGTGATTCTCAGTATAAAGTCCGGCTTGAAGCAGTTTCCGCAGTTGGAAAAAACAGAATTGACAAAGCTGTTCCTTTTTTGATTTTTAGATGCAAAGACAAAGATGAGCAGAAGCAAGTAAAAGAAAAATGTTATTCTGTGATTGCAGATTTAAATACTTCTGACGGAAACGATTATTTAATCAGTGTTTTAAAAGACAAAAAAATTGGCGATGCCACAAAAGCAAAAGTTTCTGCAGCATTGCTTGAATATAATCATGCAGGAACAAAAGAAGTTATAGAGCTTGCACGTTCAGCATTGAAGAGCGACATTCAGAAAAATTTACGTTATGCGTTAGGAAAGGAATTTGCAAAATATGACCGCTCCGAATTTGCTGATATTTGCGCGGAATATATTGCGAGCGATGATGTTGCAACTCAAGGCACTGGTCTTGATATCTGGGCAAAGGGAAGATACTCAAGCGTAAAAGCCGCCGTTGAAGAAATTGCAAAAGACGCAGAAGAGGAAAATTTGACAGAAGAAAAAGAAAAGCCTAAGGGCTATCAGTTTGGAGTAAAAAAGAAAAACGCAAATGCAAAAAAAGCAAAACGGATTTTAGAGCAATCTTAAAAATGAATGAACTCCGACGCAGAGCATCAAGATATCCTCCGCACGATTCATTGCGCGTTTTCTTTTATTATTTTTAAGATGAGATATCCAAATTTTTCAGCTTTTATTTCTCCTATTCCGTAGCACTTTGTAAGTTCTTTTATGTTTGAAGGTTTCTTCTGCGCAATGTCAAAAAGTGTTTTGTCTCCAAAAATAACATAAGGCGGAACGTTTAATTCTTCGGCTGCCTTTTTTCTCCAGCTTCGTATTTTTTCTGATAAAATTTTTTCATTGCTTTCTAAAGTATCAGAAATAAAAAGTTCGCCTGTGGATTTTTTTGATGGCTTTGGAAAACTTTGAATTCTTTTATGAAGAATTGCACGCGGCTGATTATAATTTATTTTTTTTGAGGCGCATATATCACAGCAGTTTTCTGAAGAAACGCAATCTTGTCTTGCATCTGAATAGCTTTCACCAAAATAAGACAAAAGTGATTTCCGCCTGCAAACAGAATTTTCGCAGTAGTTTATCATTCCTTGCAAAAGATTTTCTGATTTAGCAGAATCAAAGTTGTCCTTGAAAAAATATCTGATTTTGTGAATGTCTCCTGCGCTGTATAAAAGCAAAGCTTCAGCTTCTAATCCATCGCGTCCTGCCCGCCCGATTTCCTGATAGTATTGCTCTATGGATTTAGGCATGTCAAAGTGAATTACAAAGCGAACGTCAGGTTTGTTAATTCCCATTCCGAATGCAACGGTGGCGACCATAATGTCAGCTTTGTCAGAAATAAAATCTTGCTGATTTTTTGTCCGTTGCGCATCATTAAGTCCTGCGTGATAACTTAATGCTTTTATTCCATTTATATGCAATTCTTGCGCGACTAAATCAACTTGCTTTCTTGAAAAGCAATAAATTATTCCGCTTTGGTTCGGATGATTTTCTATGAAGTTTAGAACCTGTTCTATCGGCTTGTCTTTTTTTATTACTTGAAGAAAAATATTCGGCCTGTTGAAACTTGCCATAAATATTTCAGGATTTTCCATCCGAAGATTTTTTATAATATCAGCTTGAACTTGTTTTGTCGCAGTTGCTGTGAGTGCAAGAAAAACCGATTTTGGAAACTGATTTCTTATATGAGTTATTTCCATGTAGTCCGGGCGAAAATCGTGCCCCCATTCGCTTATGCAGTGAGCCTCATCAATTGCAATACAGTCAACAGAACTTTTTGATTCCTGAAGCAATCTTATCATTCTGCCAGAATTCAATCCTTCTGGTGAAACGTAAAGAAGTTTTATTTTTCCTGATAAAATTTTTTCGCAGCATTTTTGATAATGGTTTCTTTCAAGAGACGAATTTAAACAGACGGCAGAAATTCCATAGGATTCAAGTTGCGCCACTTGATCTTGCATTAACGCAATTAATGGTGAAACAACAACTGTAATTCCCGGAAGAATAAGAGCCGGAATTTCATAGCATAAAGATTTTCCGCCTCCAGTTGGCATGACTGCAAGTGTGTCACGTCCGTCCAAAACATTTTGAATTATTTTTCTTTGCATGGGTCTGAATGATTCATATCCAAAAACTGATTTTAAAATATCTTCTGGTGTTCTGTCGAATAATGTGTAGTCCATAGATGGTTCCTGAAAAAATAATGAATTTTGCAATGCGAATTGAAATGAAATGTTTTTTATAGATTCATATAAATGATTATACAAGAATGATTCCAAAAATAAAACCTCCATTTTTTTCTGCCTGAGAGAGTTTCTAAAGCCAGATGAGTTTTAACACTTCCTCTTGATTTTATTTTTATTTTTTGATATAGTAAGCATCGCTTGCCGGCTTGGTGGAATGGTAGACACGAAAGACTCAAAATCTTTTGCGCGCGAGCGTGTCAGAGTTCAAGTCTCTGAGCCGGTATCTTTAGACCGAATTTTGTTCGGTCTTTTTTTATGCCAAAAAATTCATTGCGCCAGCTGGCTTTTTAAATTTCACAGCTTCTTCCATTGAATTTTTTCCGATTATATTTTCTTCTTTCATATCTGAAATTGTCCTTGCGATTTTTATGCAGCTTGAAACAGATCTCGGTGAAAACTCATACGTTTCAGTTGCCTCATCTAAAATTTTTTTTGCTTCCGAATTCATCTGGCAAAATTCTTTTATTTCCGATGGAGAAAGCCTTGAATTTCTTTTTCCACGTTTGCGCTGAATTTTTATTGCCGCCGCGATTTCTTTTCGCAGTTCTGATGTTGAAATGCTTTGCGATGAATTTGAATTTTCTATTGAAACTTTTTCAACTTGAATGCTTAAGTCGATTCTGTCCAAAAGCGGAGCGGAAATTTTTTTCCAGTATTGTTCGACTGAGCGGGCAGAGCATAGGCAAAGTTTTTCTTTTGAACCGTAGTTTCCGCAGGGACACGGATTCATTGACATTAAAAGCTGAAAGTTTGCCGGAAAAATTGTTGAGCGTCCGGCTCTGCTTAGAGTTACGACTCCTGTTTCAAGCGGAACTCTTAAAATTTGAAGAACTGATGTTCTAAATTCCGCAGCTTCGTCTAAAAAAAGAGTTCCGTTGTGCGCAAGAGAGATTTCTCCTGGACTGCAATGAATTCCGCCTCCGCACATTCCTTCTATTGTAGATGTCTGGTGTGGCTGTCTGAACGGAGCTTTTTTTATTATTCTTGTTCCAGCCTGAAGAATTCCTGCAATCGAATAAATCCGAGTTACGCTTTGACTTTCTTCTTTTGTGAGCAACGGAACTAGCGCAGGAAATCTTTGCAGCGAAAGTGTTTTTCCGCAGCCCGGAGGACCAAACGCAAGCAAGTTGTGTTTTCCTGCTGCCGCGATTTGCAATCCTCTCACAAGTTCTTGTTGTCCGCAAATTTCTTTAAACTCGAATTCTTCAGGTGGAAAAAGAATTCCATTTATTTCAACAGCATCTTTTATTGTGTTTCCGTTTTCTTCTTCAATATGCGAAGTTTTGTAATCAGAAAATGATTCTGGATTTTTTAACGCATTGAAAGCTTCTGTTAAATTTTCTGCGCCAAAAATTTTCATTGTGCGGATTTCTCTTGCTTCCTCAGCATTTGCAGCAGGAACAATGCAGTATCTTATTCCGCTTGCATAAGCAGTTGCCGCCGCCGCATGAATTGCTTTTACAGGACGTATATTTCCGTTCAATTCAAGTTCGCCAATCACAAGAATAGGTTCCATTTGAAATGCAGAATCTTCGTTTTCTAAATTTTCTTTTGCCGATAAAACTGCAAGAGCAATCGCAAGATCGAAGCCGGCTCCCTCTTTTTTCAAATCAGCAGGAGAAAGGCTTATAAGAACTCGTTCAGGCGGAAACAACAGCCCGGAATTTATAATTGCGCTTTTCATTCTTTCCCGCGATTCTTTTACCGCATTGTCTGCAAGTCCGACTATGTCAACGGCAGGAATTCCGCGACGCAAATCGACTTCAACTGTAACAAGATTTCCTTCGTAGCCAAAAGGCGAAAAACAAAAAATTCTCATGTTTACTCCAAATAAAAAATTCAAGAATTAAAAACTTTATTATGGAAAAAATAAAAAAAATGCCGCAAATCAAAAAAAATTTGATAAAATGCTTTTCTATGGAAATTACAGTTTTGTGCAAAGTCGTTGATAATTTTGGCGATATCGGAGTCGTTTTTCGTTTATGCCGCGCGCTTTCCGAGCTGAAAAAAAATCTTGAAATTCGGCTTGTTGTAAGCAATCTTGATTCGTTTGCAAAAATTTCAAAAGGCATAGATTCCTCAAAAACATTTCAGGAATTCCGCGGATGGAAAGTTTTTGACTGGAACGACAATGCGCTTTGCAAAAAAGAATTTTCAAAAAATCCGCCGGAATTTATTTTGGAATGTTTTCAATGCGGTCGCCCGGAATGGCTTGAAGAACTTTTATTTTCACCGCAGTTCAATTTAAATGTTCAGATTGTAAATGTTGAATATTTGACCGCTGAATCTTGGGCTGATGATTTTCATCTATTAAAAAGCGGCACGCGTTCTGCAAAAATTAAAAAAATAAATTTCATGCCGGGCTTTACAAAAAAAACTGGCGGCTTGATTTTGGACAAAAATTTCATGCGCTGCCTTTCTGAAAAAAAATTCGCCTTGAATCTTGTAAAACAAAATCTTGATAAAAAAATTCTTTCTGAAGATTTTTCCGATTCATTTAAAATTCTTATTTTTTCTTATCCAAAGAATTTTGATTTTTTGGCTTCAGCAATAAAAGAATTTTCTTTTTTTAAAAAAATTATTGTTTTTGTTGCGTCTGGAGCTGGAGCTGATTCAGCGAAAATTTCCTTGAAAAAATTTAAAGTTGATTTTGTCTGCCTTCCGTTTATGCAGCAGGAAGTTTGGGACGCTTTTTTGTCGCTTATGGATTTTTCTTTTGTGCGAGGGGAAGATTCGTTCAGTCGCTGCTGTCTTTTTGGAAATCCTTTTATATGGAACATTTATCCGCAGGAAGAAGAATTTCACATTGTAAAATTGAACGCGTTTTTACAAAAAATAAAAATCCCGCAGATTGAAAAATTTTCTTTTTTGTACAACCGGAATTTTAAAGCCAGTTGCTGTCCGGAATCTTTGGAAATTCTTGAAGAAAAAAAACTTCCGTCAGAACTTGAAAAAATAAATTCAGAAATGAAAACTGAAATTCTTTCCTTGCTGAAAAATTATGAAAGCTTAAAACCGGAATTTAAAAAGTTTTCCAATGAAATTTTAAAGAACGGAAATCTTGCGGAAAATCTTTTGAATTTCCTTGAAACAAAAATTCCGCGCTAAAGCAAATTTATTTTTCCTTGTTGCATGCATTTTGAAATGTTGCAATTTTATTTCAGTTCATATATAATTGAATAGCAAGTTTATTATCAAGGAAGTTTATTATGTTATCAACAAACGAAATTAAAGTTGGAACAGCTTTTATGTTTGAAGGCTCTCCTTTTATTGTTCAGAAAATGCTTGGCCAGAAAGCCGGACGTCAGGGAATTACAGTAAAGCTTCGTGTAAAAAATATTGTTACAGGCGGAACTCAGGATTTGGGTCTTGACGCGGGAGAAAAATTTGACGATGTTGACCTTGTAGAAAAAAATGTAAAGCTTTCTTATATCGACGGTGATGATTTTCACTTTATGGATCAGGAAACTTACGAAGATGTTATGCTTTCAAAGGAAGACTTGGGAGACAACGCTGGATACATTTCTCCTGATGATGACTACGATGTTACAATCACATATTATGAAGGAAAGCCTGTTGGTGTAAAGCTTCCTATTAACGTTGTCCGCGTAATCACATACTGTGAGCCAGGAATCAAAGGCGACACTTCTGGAAAGTCTTTGAAGCCTGCAACTCTTGATACAGGAATGGAAGTAAGAGTTCCTTTGTTCTGCAATACAGATGATAAAATCATAATTGACACAAGAGACGGTTCATTTGTAGAAAGAGCAAAAGACAAATAATTTGTTTTTCCAAAGGATTGGTTTTCATTCCTTTGGAATGCCATGACCCCCTAGCTCACTATGGATAGAGCGACAGCCTCCTAAGCTGTAGGTAGCGAGTTCGAACCCCGCGAGGGTCAAAGTTGTGTTTTTAAGATTCAAGGCAGTTTTACGCTGCCTTTTTTGTTTTTAAATCATGCTTTTGCTGAATTTCACCTAAATTAAATTGATAAGAAAAAATTATAGATTTTGCAAGATTGATATGAACTTCTTTTTGCTTCGTCTATTGAAAATCATAAGAAAAAAAAGTATATTTATTCTATATGGAATCAGAAGGCTTAAAGCTATTTCAATTCTGACTCTAAGCATAGGAGTAACCGAATGACAGTTAATGACATTAAACATGCCAGAATCAAGGCATGGATTGAAGAATGTGTTAAGATGTGTGAGCCGGACAATGTTGTTGTTTGCGATGGTTCTACAGCCGAATATGACCGCCTTATGAAAAAATGCGTTGATGCAGGTCTTGCAACTCCGCTCGCAAAAAAGCCTAACAGTTTCCTTTTCCGCTCACTTCCGAGCGATGTTGCGCGTGTTGAGTCACGTACATTCATTTCTTCTGTAAAGGAAGAGGATGCCGGTCCTACAAACCACTGGATTGATCCTAAAGAGCTCAAGGCTACAATGAAAGGTCTTTACACAGGATGTATGCACGGACGCACGATGTATGTTATTCCGTTCTGCATGGGACCTCTCGGCTCACCAATTGCAAAATACGGTGTTGAGCTTACAGACTCTGAATATGTTGTTCTTAACATGGACATCATGACACGCGCAGGCGAGAAGGTTTGGAAATACTTCGGCACAGACGGAGACTTCGTTCCATGTCTTCACTCAGTTGGAAAACCGCTCAACAACGGCGAAAAAGACAACGGTGTATGGCCTTGCGCAGACGTTGAACACAAATACATCAGCCATTTCCCGGAAGAACGACTTATCTGGTCTTACGGTTCTGGATACGGCGGAAACGCCCTTCTTGGAAAAAAATGCTTTGCGCTCCGCATTGCAACAGTAATCGCACGCGAAGAAGGCTGGCTTGCCGAGCACATGCTTATCCTTAAGCTCACAAACCCTGAAGGAGAAGTTAAATACGTTACAGGCGCATTCCCTTCTGCTTGTGGAAAAACAAACCTCGCAATGCTTATTCCTACAATTCCTGGCTGGAAAGTTGAAACAGTCGGCGATGATATTGCCTGGATGAAATTCGGAAAAGACGGCCGTCTTTACGCCATCAACCCGGAAGCAGGATTCTTTGGAGTTGCTCCTGGAACTTCTGCCCAGTCTAACAAAAACGCTCTTGAAGCTGCTTCTAAAAACACAATCTTCACAAACTGTGCGCTCACAGAAGACGGAGATGTTTGGTGGGAAGGAATCGGCTACCCTGCAAAGGGCAAGCTCGTTGACTGGAAAGGCAACACACGCGATGCTCTTCCAAAAGACAAATCACCAAAAGGCGAAGAATTCGCTCATCCAAACGCACGCTTTACAGCACCAGCTAAACAGTGTCCATGTATCGCTTCTGACTGGGAATCTCCAGAAGGTGTACCTATCAGCGCAATCTTGTTCGGTGGACGCCGTCCGTCAACAATTCCACTTGTTCACCAGAGCCGTGACTGGAACCACGGTGTATTCCTCGGATCTATCGTAGGTTCAGAAATCACAGCCGCTTCTACAATCGACGCTTCTCAGGTTGGAAAAATCCGCCGCGACCCGTTCGCAATTCTTCCATTCTGTGGATACAACATGGGCGACTACTTCCAGCACTGGATTGACGTTGGCAACGCTGCGAAAGACAAAGACCTTTTGCCAAAAATCTTCTATGTTAACTGGTTCCGCAAGGACGAAGACAACAAGGATCTTCCAGGCGGATTCATGTGGCCTGGATACGGCGACAACAGCCGCGTTCTTGCATGGATTTTCGACCGCTGCGACGGAAAAGACAACTACGTTGACACACCGATTGGATTCATGCCAAAAGACGATGCCCTCAACCTTGACGGTCTTGACGACGTTTACAAGGCTCAGATTCCTGCAATCACAGCAGTTGACAAGGAAGGCTGGCTCAAGGAATGCAAAGACATCCGCGAAAACCACTATCCAAAATTCGGCAAACATCTTCCAAAAGAATTATCAGAATGTCTCGATGATTTGGAAAGTCGTTTGAACAAAGCATAGTTTTATTGAGCGAGTTTGCTGCAAAGCAAACTCGGTAAGCAAGCCGCAAGGCTTGCGGCATGACCTCGAAGCTCGCTTGAATAAAGCCTAGTTTTACCGTGCTAGTTTGCCGAAAGGCAAACTAGGTAAGTTTATCCCGCTGGAATTTTTCTGGTGGGATTTTTTGTTTACTTTATATTTTTTTGTCATTACAATCTTTGCGTTTCGTGGTATAATAAATCACTCCAATCTTAATTTTATCAGCCACGTGAAATATTATACACGGGGAGGGTAGAAGTGAAAGGCAATTTTTTATTTGCTCCTTTTTTGTTCTGTTTCTCCATTCTGTTTGTTTCCTGCAATTTTAACAATGATTCCGATGATACTACTGAAATAGACTGTCCTGCGGAAATTGCCTCTCGTGCGTTCCGTTTCGCCGAGCTGTACAAAGATTCTGATACTGTTTACGAGTTGGGCGGTCAGGCTCCTGTGCGTTCTGCGATTGCCATAGACTGCTCTGGGCTTGTTGTGATGTGCTAAAAATATGCAATGGTCGATACAAAATATTCCTTGCCTGTTTCGGATATGACGGCGGCTTATATGTGCGAAAGTGCTTCGTCTCATGTTGCGCTGGAGCAAATGCGGCAGGGCGACTTGATTTTCATGGGCGAGGCTGATTCTTCCAATGTGTCGCATATCGCGCTTTTTGACCGGCTAGAAAACGGCAATGTCTATTTTATCGACAGCACGGAAAAAGACGACATCAGCGGTGTTACTTGTCGATATTATGCCGCAAGTGATTCGCGCTTTAAGTCGTTCGGCGTGATGAAGATCCAGTACTGATGGAAAATAAATTTTTTAAATTCTGCTGGAATTTTTTGTTTGAAACTTTTCTATCTGTAGAGATTTATAATTTGAGCCTTGTAGTGGAATTTTTACTATTGTAAATTGGAGAATTGATTCTATTCAAAAGTTAAGCGAAATACAGCATATATAGGAAATATTTTGGATAAAATTCTTGAGAAAGAACATAATCTTTCAAGGGAAACTCTGCTTTATGCTGCGGGACTTATGAGAAATGGAATAATAGAACTTTTAGAGGGTGGAAAAGCGGTTGATCTTTTAGAGATGGGTGTTCTGTATATAAAACCTAAAAGCGGAATGGTTAAGAATTGCCCAAGTATAACTGACATTCCTGATATGATTCTTTCTTTTCTCCATCTGATCTTGCATTGGAAGCTGTGAAAGATATTGTGATTGGTTAAAATCTTACTAATTTAAAGAATCCTGTTATAGAAGGAATTTTTGATGTTCATACAAATGAAATTTCGGATAAGATTTCTGCAGGACATTCTATACAGCTTTTGGGTTCAAGGTTAAAAGTTGCAGGAAGTAAAGATGATATAGGCTTTTTTTTGCTTCTTGTGATGAAACTGGAGCCTATAGCAGTGACTATTCAAAATGGATTCGCATTGGAGCAGAAAGAATCGTTAATAATACTATTTCTTTACTTATGTTTGAACTGCCGAATTCTGTTGTTGCTGGTTCATATCGCATTATAGTTCAGACTGCTTATGGTTCAGGTAAAAGAGTTAATAAGAGTGTTAAATGTGGTGTATATGATAAAATAGTCAATGTAAGCTAATTTAGTTGTGTAGATGAGTTCATGTCTAAGCTTCTAGATTAAGAAAGATATGGGCTCATCTTTTAATTGCTATCTTGCTGCCCTTAACTTTTTGCTTTAAATTCGTGGTGTTTTTCTGTATAATCGGCTTATGAGCATTTCGAGCATATTGTCTATATTCCTTCAGTTTTTTGGCAGTCTTTGTTTTCTTCTTTTTGGAATGAAAATGATGAGCGATGGAATCCAGAAGTCTGCGGGAGATAAACTTCAGGCTGCTCTTCATCTTATGACGGGAAACCGACTTACCGGATTTTTTACAGGCTGTTTTTTGACTATGATAATTCAGTCTTCTGGGGCTACAACTGTCATGGTTGTTTCTTTTGTAAACGCCGGGCTTATCGAGCTAAGCAAGTCGATTGCCGTGATTCTTGGCGCGAATGTCGGAACAACGATAACGGCTTGGATTGTCGCGATATTCGGCTTTAACTTTGAAATTTCAGCATTTGCGATTCCGCTTTTTGGCATTGGCTATCTTTTTACAGTTATAAAGAAAATCAGAAATCCGGGGCTTGGTCAGGCCATTATGGGATTTGGAATTCTTTTTATTGCGTTGCAGTGGCTTTCAAGCACGATTTCACTTAATTCAGGCTCAATGAATTTTCTTCCTGCCTTGCAAGACAAAGGAATTTTTAGCTATCTTATTGCTTTTGTAATCGGAATTATTGTTACTGCGATGATTCATTCTTCGTCTGCTATGACGGCGATTGTAATTACGATGGCATATAACCAGATTCTTACTTGGCAATTTTCCGCGGCAATTATAATCGGAAGCAACGTCGGTTCGACTATAGATTCTGTTATGGCTTCGTTCGGGGCAAACGCAAATGCAAAGCGCACAATGTTTGTCCATGTTTTGTTCAATTCTGTAACTGCAATTGTCGCCTTGATTTTTATAAAGCCTTTTACTCAGCTTGTGGATTTAATTGTTCCGGGAACTGTTACAGAAAACATTACAATGCACATAGCGATGCTTCATTCGATGTTCAACATAATCGGCTCTGTTTTCTTTATGCCGTTTGTGAATCCGCTTTGCAAGCTTACGCATCTTATTATAAAAGACGACAAGGCTTCGCTTCCTTCTATATATAAGTTTGAATTTCCTGAACGCGCCGCGCATGAGTCTCCTACAATTCCTGTTGTTTCAGCGCAAATGGAAGTACGGCGGATGGCTGATATTTCCGTGCAGATGTTTGACAGGCTTCAGTACGGACTTACCGATTTGTCCGGACGTTTTGTTGTGGATCATTACGATAATCTTGTGCGGGAAGAAGATTACCTTGACCAGATGCAGGAACAGCTTACAAAGTATCTTTTAAAATGCGCCCAGCTTGATATTGATGACAAGCTCCGTGAAAATATAAACGTGATGATTTCGATTACAGGCGAACTTGAATCTATGTCTGATGACTGTCTGAGCATTGGTGTTTATTTGAAGCGCATAACGGAAAAACACTACGTATTTAAGAAAGAAGATTTTGACCGCCTGATTCCTTATCTTGAGCTTGCGCGGCAGTTGCTTCAGTTTATCTATAAAAATATCAACAAGGCTCTTTCAAAGGAGCAGCTTGATTTTGCGAATGAACTTGAATCCCAGATTGACGCAGAACGCAAAGCCTTGAAAAAAATAGCGCGCAAACGACTTGAAGATGGTGCGGATGTAAAGGCCGAGCTTTTGTACATGGATTTAGTGCGCCAGATAGAAAAAATAGGCGACCGTTGCTTTAACATTGCCGAACAGCTTGCACTTACAAAATAAAAAAGGCTGCCTAAGAACATTATGAAGTTTAATTCATTATGCGTTTTTGGCAGCCAATTTGCTATAAATAAATTTTAGTTATTATTTATAGCTGATAGCAATTCCGCTCATGTTGTAACTGTTGAATGTAAAAATAAGGAACACTGTTTTCTTTGCGTCAACTTTTACATTTACAACGTCATCGCATTCAGGGTACTTTTTCTTTGCTTCTGCATAAAGCTTGCTGTAGCCAGAATTTGTGGCTGAAGATTTTACTTCTACACGTCCAAGAACTTCATAGCTTTGCGCATCACCTGGAAAAGCTCCTGCATCACTAAGTGGTGTCATAGAAATGCAGCCTGTTAGTGTTGCCGCTAAAATCAGCATAGACAACAATAAACCTACTCCTTTTTTCATATTTACCTCCAGAAAAATGGGATAT